>Ga0209084_1001074_pt1 | contig 24008 bp, 25 predicted proteins | sample C_130820_MF_Meta_FD_187309 | JGI IMG/M metagenome (GOLD analysis project Ga0209084, IMG submission 187309) | Freshwater microbial communities from Lake Croche, Canada to study carbon cycling - C_130820_MF_MetaG (SPAdes) (version 2) | ecosystem: Environmental > Aquatic > Freshwater > Lake...
GTTAAATAACTTAACAAATTGTTTGCCCAATTGAATAGTCTTAACACTATTGCCAAAACCACCAGCTAAAACTCCAGCTGCTGTCTGTTCCGCCACTGTCGTTGGATCGGGCGTCATTAACGGGGGTAAAGCACCTCCCCCAGGTATAGCTGGGCCTGGCATCGGTAGACCAGTAGCTGGGTCAATTTGTCTGCCGTCAGAGTTGAAAGTAGGCGTAGCCATTATTCATTTCCTCCAAAACTTCCTTTGAGATGTTCCATTACTGCGTGCATTTTTGCTTTTGCGTGATCAGTGTCTTTGTAACCAAACGAAGGATGAGTAGCAATGTGCTTTTTCCAATCCTGCATAGCCATAGGAGCAGGTTTACCATCAGCATCACGGCCTCCATCCAGAGCAGCGGACCATTGAGGTTGCTGAAAATCAGGTTGAGCATCGTTACCAAGCATGCTTTTGGCTACTTCTGAATAAGGGGTAACTAAAGTTTTAACTGGAACACCTTTTTTAATTTGCTCTGCAAAATTAGGATACAAAGCTGCAGCAATTTGCTGAGCGTAAGGTTTAAAAGTTTTTTCAGCTTCTTCCGGTGTAGCTTTCTCCTGGACCATATGGTGTACCCATTCGGTCAATGATTCTTCTGACATGGGAATCATATAATCATGAGCCAAATTGACAATAACTTCTGCAATAGGCATGTGAGCAGCAATTTCAGGGTCTTGTTCAGCCCCTTCAGGCATACCGCTTACAGGTGGTGTGCCACCTTCAGCAGATGGCGGCCCACCCATAGGAGCAGCAGGCATTGTTTCATTGCCACCCATTGCTGCCGCGTCAGGCGGCGCAGACATGGGATCCTGCGGAGCTGCTGGATTTTCCCCTTCAGGTGGCATTGGTTGTTCAGTAGGCATAGTGTCAGTCATAATTACTTCGCAGTCTTAAATAGGATGAGCAAGTTGAAATACGGAGAAGAAGCTGTGTTGTTAGGATCTGTGGCAGTTTTAATAACCATTAGGTCTATCATTGCTTGCCATTGTTTACGTGCAGCTGAAGCTTGATTAGGACTACTCATAACAAATTTTTGATAATCCTGCCAAGCTTTGTACAAATAACCCATAGTTATGCCCATACCATTTACAGAAATTTCATGTGGGGATTCAAGCAATGCGCTATTACCCATAATACTCTTTCCAAGAGCTTCAAACCCATCAACAGTATGCATCAGAGATGATGACAAAGATCCACTTGTGTTGTAAGCATTGGTTCCACTGTCAAAAGCTTGTTTTAGTTCTGGCCTGTTAAGCATGTTGGGTATGTCGTTAATGACCCGATCAGCATTGTTGTCAATCGTAGTTGCCCCATAGCTTTCTATAAAAGCAGGGTTAGCATTACCGTATGATTTTAGCCATCTATATTCTTGTGTCCAAATGTCAGTTTTAGAAAAGTTGTTTGCTTTCATGTAATCCAGTTGAGGCTGAAGGAACATGTCTCGTGCACCGTCACCAAGACTGATCATCATTTGTTCAGTAAAATCTTGCGGTCCAAACCTTGACTTTAGTTTTAAAGCTCCCAAAACTTGTCCCATGTGTGATGAGTACGCATTGTTGGGATCGTTGCGGTTAGTTAAACGAGAGTCAATAAGATATCTAGCAGGTCCTGGATTAGCCAATACAATACCAACATTTTTGTCAATCCAAGGCTCAATAGAGCTAAGCGATGGATATGTAGCTGAAGGCATAAATGCCATTGTTTGAGGCGTTGTGCTGGTTCTTGTTACATAGGGTAATTCACCCGGATGATCTTGACAAAACTTTTGAAAAGGCAAAAAGAAATCAGCAAGTTGATCTGTACCATATTTCTTTTGATATCCCAAATACACTTGATTCCAGTCCACTCCATAATGAGCAAGAGATTCGCTGGTAGGAGTAAGCCAACCAACAATAGATTTCAAGAAAAACAACCCAGCAGCAGCAGCAGTGTGAGCTTTTGTAAAATCATCTGCATGAGTTCGCATCCATTTAACAGTTGCATCTGATGCATCTGCCCAAGCACTACGTTCGGCAAAAGCTAATTTGCCTAACTTCATCATTTTCATTTCTGCTTGGCCCCCAGGAGTGGCTTCAGTTTTCATTACACCTTGCCAATAAGCTGGGTCGCTTCTAAGACGGTTGTATTCATATTCTAAACGGTTGTGAACAATAGTTTTTTGTGCTTCAATGTCTACTTGAGCAAACTTGCCATTCAAAATATCTGAAGGTTGCTTACCTGCAATAACGTCCCCAAACCCAATTGCGCTTTGAATTAACCCTTGCAAAAACGCTGACGGAACAAGTTGCATCCACAAAGGCGCAGAAGGCATAAACGGACCTTCAACCGTGTCCATCATTTTGGATTGTTTGCTGACTCGAAACTTTGGATTGTACATGTTGATTGCGCCACGAACAATGTGATCTGCTATACCAACAATGGGTCCAAATTTAGGCATAATTAAACTCCACAAGCCCATTGAGTGTGCACTAGTTACTTCAGCCGCAGGATCCACTGTTGCCAATGAAGTAGGCATCATGTTAAGACCTATAGGCAAAGCCCCCGTTTTAAGGTCCCAATATTGTGAAATAGTATTGCCAATTAAACCACCAGCCAAAAATGATCCTGGCATCATCCAATGCACAAAACCGTTTTGGTCCGCAGCAGCAGTCATCATGTCATTAAATCCAAGTGACGATTGGATGTAGTAAGGCAACGCACCTGGGTTTTCACCTATGGTGCGCAGTACACGCTTTAACGCTTGATTCTGAGCAAAGTAAAACGGTGCAATGATGCGGAAAAGCTGATCATACATAGTTTTTTCTTGCGGGTTATGCACAAACTGAATCATGTGATACATGGCTCGTGTTTGAGCAATTTGTGATGCATGTTCATGCGTCATCTTTGAAGGAATTAAAGCAAGGTCATCATAATTAATGGGTTTAGACAAATCTTTCAAAGTTGCATGTGTAATGTTATGAACCGGCATGCCTTGCATATCAACATGATCGCCTATGTACCTGTTGTGAAAATTATTAAAAAACGAAGCAGCATCTTCACCTTGATGAAAAGTTAAATCAGCACCAGTATGATTTGCTTGTCGTGCAGCTACGTGCATTAAAGATTCAGATGCACCACTAGGTCCGCCTAAATGCCCCAAACTTTCGACATGGTGAACATCGCGATTTGAACTAAATGCTCTTGGAGCTTGTTCACGATATGTAAATTTGTCTTCAGGGCTATAGTGACGTACATACGCAATGCCTGTAAGCTCACCATTTGCATTGCGACTAACTAGCAATTTGCCAGGACCAGTGGTTTTTTCTGCAAGCGACAAAGCTTTTTGCATTTTTTCAATGTGGTCTTCTAGCCTGTATTGATCAAAATGAGTTGTTAAATCCCCATCCTTAATTTTTTGAATGCTGTCGTCTAACTCATAACCAAGGTCTTCAACAGCAAGTTGTTGGTTTACGTGTGTGCCAGTATTAAAAACAGATACCCTGTGATTAGGGTCGTCTTTAAAATGATTTGCAGCTATTGTTGAAGTGTCTGCACCTACGCCTGCAATTTTGCCACCAGAACGCAAGATACCCATTTCGCGATGGTATTCGTGCAGAAAAATTGGGTCACGAGAAAGGTAATTAACTAAAGGCCCGAAAAATCTACGGTGACCAATTTCTGCTGCTCGTTGCAAAGACTTTTTGTTTGCGTCAAAAGCAACTGTTTCCCTTGCTGGCAAGTTAGTTGGTGCATATGGAATCCACCGCTTACGGCCAACGCCGTAATCACCAAAGTAACCTGGACCCTTAAGAATAGTTTCATCTAGGTAAGACTTGTTGTTAATGGCATCAAGCAAAAACTTGTGCGGAAAATAAAAGGTGTTTTTTTCTGGAGTATCTTCCGTAGGATGTTTAACATCAAACGCTCCCTCTTTAGCTGACCTTAAATGTTCTTCTACCCCAAGTCCACCTCTTAATCCAGAGTGGGGGTCATAGCTACCAAAACCCTTAATAAGATTTTTAATATTTGCATCCTGATGAAATTCTTCAGCCCATGATTTAGCAAAGGCTTTTTGATCTGGAGCGAAAGCTTCAAAAGGACGAGCAATGGTATGCCAAATAGACGAAGTAGCTACTCGTGCCCAGTCTTGAATTGGGTCAGCACCAGGTCTAGCGCCCATACTTACAAACCGTGAACGATCATAACGCGCAAGTTCAGCTTTAGGCAACTTACGAATTTCAGCTTCTACTAAAGGCTCAATAGTATATCGCAAAGTATTTTCAACACCTTCTTCAGAAAGGTCTTGAATAATTTTGTCCCAGTTGTCACTTAAAATTTTGGCAACTTTAGGAGCAATAAGCGAATTGCTTTTGCGCATAATGCGATGTGCCAGTTCTGTTGCCCACCTTTTGTTAGATGCATCCATGCCGGTAAAACCGTTAGTGGTTATTCCACCACCAATGCCACCGGGTTCACCTGGCCTTTGTTCTGCAGAAGCAGCTTGATGATACTGGCTATCTGCTGAATCACTTAAAAGGCCATGTATAGCGGATACTCCTGGGTGCGCAATGTGGCCTTCATTGGCAAAAATAAGATCAAGTGCATCTTCCCAAAGAAGTTGACGGTCATGAGAACGAAATCCACCATTGTGGAAACCCAACAAAACAGATGTAACAGCTGCATGCAAATGACCCATTTCACCTTGATCTAATTTCCAAGCACGCTTAGCTGCGTGTGCATCCGAAAACGATCTAAGAATGTTTGCTGGCCCAACACGAGCAGCATTAAGAAAAAGCTCTGATAATGAAACACGTTCAGCCCATCCAAAAGTAGAAAGAGCTAATGGTTTAAGCAGTTTGTTGTTAATGATTTCATCAAGCAAATCTGCTCCAACTTGCTTGCCAGTAGCGTAACGAACGTCAACTCCATACTGCCTTCCCAACTTGACTAAGATGGCATCTTGTTCTTCTGGAGTGGCTTTTGTACTGACAAATCGAGCAAGCTTAGACAAAGAGTTGCGTTGTGCACGTCGTTCAGCTCGGAATCTTCCATTTTCAGTAGCTTGATCAATGTCTCTACGCGCTTCATTGCGTGCAGCATCAAGTTCACCATGTTCTTTAAGCAAACTAATAAGCTCGTGTGTTTGAACGTTTTCTAATGTCCAGTCTACGTGAGCAAATTTATCGCCGTATGCTTCAAACGTTTCGGGGCTAAACATCTCGTGCACCATGTTATCCAAATGACGCATGAATTGTTTGCTAGCTCGAATCTTACCCAGGGCCATAGCAAGTTCCTGATTCCTCTGAGATTGTTCTATTTGAGCAATTTCTTCATTACTCACTGGCTTGCTTTGCTCGGCAATGAATTCTTCCAAACTTGCCATTTTAGAAACATTTTGGCTAGCAAAACTTTTTACAATTTCATTTTGTTTTGAAACCAAATGTACGCAATCTCTGTATTCATGACTTTGCAAAAATTCATGCAAAACTTCATTAATAGTTTTGCCTTCTGACTCTAAACGGTAAGTCATTTCTTTAAATGTTTTGTTAAGCCTGTCCCAATGATGTAACGCAGCCTCAGCAATTTTTATTTCTTGAGATGCAACTGTTTCTTCTTGTTGATGCACTTCATCAAGTGCGCTATTAATTTGATCACGCAAAACTTTTCCATGGTATTGAAATACCATTTTCTTTGCGCGTTTTTCTGCTGCATCACCTACAACACGGATTTTACCATCACGAATGTCTATTGCTTGATTAGCGTAATCAAAACGCTTGCGTGTTGATTTTTCAGCTGCAGCCTGTACAGCATTTGCACTTTCTTCTGCAGCACGATCAAACTGTCCAAAAATATTTTCCAAATCATCTGGACTATCATGCTGAAGTTTAAATGTTTCTCGGTTTTCTTTTTTAAATAACCGAGTGTGCATTGCTTCTCTAGCAGCTATTCCTGCTTCTTGAATACTATGCAAAGCATCAGCGTGATCCAAACTGCTGTCTGTTTCTGCACCAAGACCTTGTCGATCACGTTCTGCATTTTCTGCTTTTTCGCCAGCATCCTTAATGCGCTTTTTAATGCTTTCCAATCTGTACAAATGTTTTTGGCGAGCGTTTTTCCCATCTATTTCAGCAGCCCAATTTTTAGCAGACTCAGATGTAACTTTTTTGGATTCGTGAGGGTAAGCTTCACCAAAAATTTTGTTGTGTTCAAGTTCTCTAGCTTCTTCACCAGCTACATAAATGTTGCCAGCTATTTCATCAGGAAATGATTCGTCAGACCAAGGTGCGTCATTGTGGGATTTCTTTACCGCATCTTCAGCAGCTTTGCCAGCAGCTTCAATGCGCGCACGGGATCTATCAATAAATCGCAACGAGCCTTTTTCAGCACCTTGCAAACGTTCTAATTCTTCAAGTTCTGCAAGACGACGAGCATTTGAAGTAAACGCTGCTTCTTTTCGTTTATATTCATGATATTCTTGAACCAAAGGATGATCAGCAGGAAGTTTGTGAATTAATTTACTAACACCACGATTTACCGTGTGGTCTTCAATAAGAGCTGATTTGGATTGCTTAGCCAGTTCGTAATTTTCTTTTGCGTTTTCAGCAAAATTGCTGACTTTTTTCTTAAAATCTTGAAAGACCCGAGTTCGAAGAGCAACAAGGTCTGTTTGCATTTGGCTGCCCTGTAAAAGCATACCCGGCATACTAGTCAAAATTTCCAGTTCGCTACCGGGATCCTTAGCATCCCTAATAGCCCAACGCATTTCTTTAGAAGTCTGTTTAATCATGCGGTTAAGCAAACGAACTTCTGGCAAACGAATGCCAGACACTTCATCAGAATCAGTTGCTGCAGCTTTAGCCGCAGGTGTTCCATCACTAAAAGCTAATTGAGAATCCTTTCCTGCTTTATCAGCGTTTGCATGAACTACAAAAACTCCGTTTTCTCCTGCATGGATGTTGCCTGGATTAAGGATCCGATTAAAACCTTCTATAAGTTTTGGCTTCATTGCCATAACTACTTGAGGAGCAATGCTGTAATCAACGGTGCGCAAAATTTGATCTAGGACCGTTTGGGTTAAAGCCCCATTAATAGTGTTGATCCAGTGCGCGGGATCAGGATTAGAAAGAAGCGATTCCGTCATTTGTTCTACTTCAAGCTCAGAAGCTTTAGAACCTCGCATTAGGTTGGCTATTGAGTCAACACTCATAGGGTCGCCAATTTGAATATGATTACGAGAAAATTGACCTTCGTCTTTTACGAAAGCTGTTGAAGTGCGCGTAAAAGTACGAGAAATTTTACGCAAAACACGAATTTGCCAGTCTTTAGTTCTTAGCGCAGTTGTTTCAATATTGCGATCTTGAATTTCATTAAAGTCTTGGCCTGCTTGAGAACGCATATCAACATTGGGCATGCCAGCATCATCAACAAGTCCTTCGCGATGAGCGGGATCCATGTATCGCATTCCCATTGCTTCGGCTTCAGCATCACGAATGCCAACCAATACACGTTCACGCTCTAATTCTTTGCCTAAAGCTGCGCCTCGGAGCATAACCCGAAAAGGTGCAAAAACAGTAAAAGAAGGTATTTGGCCAGACATCATGTCAATGGCGCGATTGTTATCTTGAACAGCACTCTTAAAAACTTGCTTAACTTCATCTACGGTTTTTGCAGCACCTAGTTCAAGAGCTAAACCAGACAATTCTGGGCTTTCGGCTTTAATCTGTGTTGCGGTCATAGTTGTCATTTGTTGAAAAGTGCGACGAATGCGTGGGTATTGACGATACATCTGATCAACTTTTTCAGGATCGGTCAGAGCCGTACCAGCAAAACCAATTCTTTTTTGGGTAAGAGGGATGCGCAATCCATCGCCACCCAATTTGCCTGACAAACCATATGCTGATCGAGCATCTCCAACAATTCCACCAGCCGTAGCAAGCGGCAAAGGTGAAACTAACCCAACAAGAAAATCAACTGCTTTGGTTTCAAATTTACTGTTTTGGATACCAGGAATTAATCCACCAAGACTTTGTTTTATCCCAAGTGGATTTATCAAAAGTTAAAGGAGCAGCAACTTGAAAAGCAAGATTACTTGGGTTGCTCATTATTTTCATTTGCTGTCTCATAGCAAAACTCAGCGGACGGAAAGGCGCACGAATTGCTACACCAGCTTTTTGAAAACCTTGTGCATCTTTAAATTTAGCCGCAACATCTCTAATACCTCTAGTGCCAAGCATTCCAGTTTTAGGAATAGCGGCAGTTTCCGCAGCAGCTTCAGCAGCTCCAGCTTCAGTGGCTCCGACAGTTGTAGCTTCTTCAGCGGCTACAGCTTCAATACCAGCTTCAGCTCCAGCGCCACCCGTTAAAACTCCTGCCGCAATAGCAGGGATAAGAGAACCACCCACTTGGCCAAGGGCATAAAACAAACCCTTGTCATGCATTGTTTGAGTAAAGGCTCGTGCAATATGATTAATTGGCATGTACAAAGGTATTGCCTGCATAAAATCTTGACCTGCAGTTTTCCAATGGCCATCAGCAATATCTGAAACCGTGCGCAGACTATGTGCAACAGTGCCATATCCCATATCCCATGTGCTACGGAATATGCTGCCTTCAGTAAAGGGATTGTGCCATAAAGAATGACCAATGCCTTCTACGCCATTAACCAATCCATGGCCAAGTCCAGACAACAAATTCCAAGGGCTACCTGCATCATGTCCAGCCGAATGGGGATAGATTTTTTCGGTCTGCTGACCTTTTTGTAAATTAACCGTTTGAGTTTGCTGTTGTTGAACAGGCTGACCCCATGCATCAAGAGATACTGCATCACCCCATGCATTTGGCTGTGGTGGCTTGGCAGTTGGTGGAGTAGTAGAAGCTGGTGTAGCCGTGTTAGACATTCGGTTCCTCTGCGTTACGGTAAGGGTGTGAAGCGTGAGATAGTAATCTGTCTTGCGAAAATTCAGCCATTTGTTTGTGCATGTCTAAAAAATCCATAGTAGTAACAACATCATGCGGAGTTGCACCCAGAGTATGAGACGCGTGCGCAAGAGCAAGCGCCCAGTTAGGATCACGGCGAGCGCGTGTAGATAATTGCAACACCTGATCTAAAGCTTCGCACATCTCTGGAGTTTCACCCATTATTGTACGCGATGATCAATGTAATGCGAAAGTTCAAGAATGTTTTGAGTTGCATAAGGTGAATTAGCCATAGCATGAATCATGTCAGCAGCACTTGCCCTTGCTTGATGCTGGAGACCAAGAATTTCAGGCCCAGCCCCAGGACCAACGTTAGATCCGTGGGTGGGAGGCTCGTCAGGACGCTGAGTAGGGCCAAACAAATCGGGCATTTGTGCAGGCGTTGTAGCAACTGCTTGTCCTCGGCCCATACCCGCTCCACTAGAGACAGGCGCACTAGGTGCAGCCTTAGGTAAAGAACCCATAGGAATTGCACGTTGCGCAACCTGCTGTTCAGCAGCTTTGCCATAACCTTGACCCGGAGCAGTTTGAACAGGCATACCAGCATTTAAATCCGTCCGATTTCCATAGGCAGTTGTTGGAGTTCCGGTTCGGGCTCCTCCACGTCCAGTTCTAGGCACTCTTTTTCACCTTCCTTATGTGGTTAATTACAAGTCGTTCTGATGCGCAATCAACGCAAATCAAAATCATGTCAAGATTAAATGGCATTGTGGCTACTGATTCTTCCATCATGGGGTCAGGAAGAAGTTGTACTTCATCATCTTCGCATCGCCAACAATCACCAGAGAATTCTGCTTGTAGGTTCATTGCGGTGGCTGTGCAATCGATGCCATAAGATCAGAAACACTGTTTCCACCTTGTTGCGGTGGCTGTCCTTGTTGCGGTTGACCGGGAGGCGCTTCTGGCGCAGGGGCCATACCAGGCATTTGTTCTGGTGATGCTCCTCCCGGTGCAGCAGCTCCAGCCTCGGAGCCTTCATCGGGCTGCTGCGATTGTTGGTCATTGTGCTGGTCGGCTTGTTCAGCTTGCATTTCTTTATGCACTTCAAGCAATGCTTTTTCCAGCGTCATGTGACGTTCAGCCTTTTTAAGAGCAATGCGGGCAATTACCTGCGGGTCAAGTTGTCCCTGAGTTGCTTGCTGTTCAAGACCGGCAAGAGCCGCCTTGCGAAGAGTTTCAATTTCTACTTGATCACGCTCACGAATTGGGTCTTCAATTGCGGGATCCATTTCGCGAGCAGTTTGCTGAGACATGATTCCAGTACCTACACGCTGACCAATAGCCACAACCATGCCATTAGCGTCTGAACCCGGCATAGAATACTTGACGTATCCAAGGTCAGTTTCAAAAGCTTCATTGGGTACATAGTCATTATGGACTACCTTGCCATCGCCACCCATGACAAACATAGAAGGACGGTTGCCGTAGTACGCTTTCATAATCTTGACAGCGCGGCGGTTCTCGGCCTCCATAGAAGCAGCAAAGATTTCTTGGTATTCCTGAATAGGCATGTCAATGGTGCTACCCATAACAGTTTCGCCACGGCGAGCTGTGCGGACGTTAGTGGGAGATTCGCCACCAAACTCTGCGGGAATACCCGCGGTGAGACGCTGAGCACGTTCCATGCGGTCCATTGCTGCTTCACCCTGCGAGCCGGGAGTAAGGTTAACGGTCATAATGTTACCGTTTTCAACCACACCACGAATACCCATCTTGCCATCGGCTTCCTGAGCAATACGGGGCTTGCCCGGAGTGTTGGGGTGGCCTACAACCCACTCGTCAGGAAACACTGAACGGAATACCGCAATAGTGTTAAGGGCATCAAGTTTAGCTTGGCGCTGGTACATGCCCAGCATTGTGTCAAATTGACCCTGCAAGCGGTCAAGAGTAATGCGACCGGGGAATACTACGGGGCAAATCTCGGCCCGGTTAGGGATACGCTCAAGAAGAATCTGAGCAGCCACGCCTTGGCTCTGCTGATGAAAGTCATCGTTTTTACGGTTAGCACCAAGCGCAACCAAAACAGTTTCTTCACCATTAATAAATTCCAAAACTTCAAAAAGCGTGTCTCCGTGGGAATCGCCAGTAAACAAAACACGGGCCTGCTCTGGATAGTTAAAGCGCAACCATGACAATGGGCGACGATCAACAAAAATACAGTCATCTGGTTCCATGGAGTCAGGATCCATGATAGGTGCAGGAAAAGCAGACAAGGGGTTACGCGCACGCCAAAAAGGCATCTGCCGTTTGTCATTAGTATCAATGCCAACAGGTGATATTGTTACAGGCGCACAACCGTATGCAGTCAAATACCGCGCCCTACGCCGAAGCTTTGTACCCATTTTATTCATGTCCCACCAACCAAGGTTGGCAAGACGACGTTCACGGGCTTTAGTTTCAGATGCCTGTATACCAGGGCGAAGAGCAGGATAAGAAATGTCGGGCAGAATTGAAGCTACTCGCATAGCAAACTGATCAATACCTTGTGCTACAAGGTTAGCTACAGCAGGCTTTTCTAGTTCGTCAAGTTCGGGCAGGGGGACAACAACTGAACCGTTGTAATGGCGACGCACTTCGTCCATGCGGTTAAAGTAAGGCTGTCTCTCCATCCGTCGCTGGTGGTAAAGTTGTGCTACTTGCTCTGCTGAAATCAACGTGCCCCCACCCAAGATGGACGCCAGGCAGACCTTCCGACTGGCGTTGGATTATAAATATTAGGCAACTGCCACTCAAAAAACCAATGAGCCATAACACAGTCATCTGTACGGCCATGAGGGTATCGGGTAACTTCGTCAATCAAACGCATAGAGACGGCCTTACCTTCACCTTTGCCCGGTAGCCTTATTCTACCAAACCGATAGTGGGGCGCGATGGTTTCTACGCCAAAATCTTTATCTGACTTATTTCTATGGGTTGTATGGGGGAGAATGTCTACTCCATGCAATGCACGCCAACGTCGAACGTGATCATATTGTAGCAGGAACCGAGCCGCGGCGTTGGCTTCTACGATCCAAGTAGTAATGGGAAAACCAAGGATTTCAGAAGCATTTTGCCAGTCTTCCATTAGCCCAGTAAATCCTCCGGAGTTATAGTCATAGTCCAAGAAATCGGGGGCATCCATCTTCCTGCGGGATAGGTCAATTAGGAATCGTTGTTCTGAGGCGGGGTGATACAGCCACCACTGCACTGACCAGAACATGGTGGGGCTGGGGTCGGCGGTGGCGACTGACAGGCAGTCCGCTGCGCTGATTCCGTCGGGAATTTCAAGCCGATCACGGTTTTTATCAATGCAGCCTGGGAATTCATCGTGTCCAAAAATCCACGCATTAGGCACCAAGACTTCGCCCGGGTCAATGTCACGCTGCTGGTAAATGACTTCAAACCGCTCTCCACGGTTTGCTTTGAGTGTCTGAATGTCGCTCCAGCTAAGGCGACGGGTATCAAGGAGACACCCTTCAGGATACGGTTTTGCGCTTTTCTTGTGCTGGGTTCCGTCACAGTTCTCCTCATAATGAGCTTTAAAAATAATGTGGTGGTATTTCTTATCCTTACGGGTATCTGCCTGAGGAGCCTCTAAAGAAATTTTTTCCACAGGGACCTCTTCATCTTCATCTTCATCGTCCATGGGTTTAATCATGTCTAAAGCGAAGCGGTAAAGGTCGTCGCTACTGATGCGCTGCCCCTGAAGGATTAAAAGGCCCCCCGGCTCTAGGCGTGTCTCTCCAACGTCCTGCCAGAAGTCCTGTAGAGCCTCCTGCTGCTCTGAAGTCCTGATCTTGCGTGGATCCACTAGGTCGTCCCAAATAACGAAATCTAGCCGCGATCCAAGGAATCCGGTGTCCATCCCGTAGGCAGACCAAGTGGGCTCCTTTTCAGAAATGGCACCCTGTCCTTCCATCTGCATAACTACAAAAGCTTCGGAGGACCAGAGTTCCCGGTCAATGGGCTTAAACCGTCCAAAGTCAAGGCTCAAAGTAGACTCCGCGTCCATTGCTAGTCCACGGGCTACAGCTATATCCTCGCCTTGTTCAGGGATAGTGCGCTCAAAAGATCGCTTTAATCGGCCCAGGTTCTTCTTGGCGAGGCTCATTGTGGCGCTGCCAAGGAGGCCTCGGACTTCGCGGTTCCTACAGGTGACCCAAGCGGGGATATCGTGAGAGAATAGGGTAGTCTTACCAGCACCGGGGGGGCAGTTAACTACGGCGTATTCTTTATCAGGAGTATCTAGCCACTCAATCATCCGGTTGGCGGCCTCAACCTGCCAAGGGGTGGCGATGCGCCCAAAATACCTTTGCTGGAAGTACCCAAAGTCCTCTAAAGCCCTCTTGGCTTCAGGGCACAGGTCATCATATTTCTTAGGGCCGGGGAGTTCATCCTGAGTAATAGCTCTAGCCCGCTCGCTAGTAACCAAATCCCCTATGGTTTGCTCAAGACGCTTGGCAGTGGATACAGAAAACCCTGCGGCAGTAGCGGCTTTGGCCATAGAGAAGCCCTCATTACGAAGTTTGAAGTACTTAGCCTTCTGTGCAGGGAGAACAGCCACGTTTTTTATCCTATCAGACTAAGAGTATACCAATGCGGTCAATGGAATCCCCTTGTATAATAGGGGTGTCTATTTACTACCAAACTAGGAGTTAATAGAAGAGGGGTAATATACAGGGGTTTGCTACTGGTGGAACAAAGTGTGTACTAGACTCGCCCTATACTCGGAAAGACAGTACAGACATTTAAACTTTTCCTGTATCTCCTGATGGGGTAATCGAACTTGACCTCTTAAGCACTTGCCTTCTCTCTTTAATAGAAGCCTAGCACTGACCAGAAGAAACTTGACGTTGCAGCTGAACCTCATTTCGAACCCGGAATGAACTATCGGTGTGTCAGTGATACTCACTAATAACTACATACCCCCCCTGGGCAGACCCCCGGTCAGCCAACCTCTTGATGTTACGGTCACACACTACAGAATCACGCGTTGCGTGATTGTACTGCGCGTGTTCGCACAGTACTTGGTGCTATCGCGTGACAATGAGCCAGTAAGCAGGATGAATGAGGTGATACTGGCATAACTACTTCTCCCCCTCGCAGTGCAGGATGGGAACTGCACCCATCCAGCACCGAGCGGTACTGATAGCAACGTGTTACACGCTCTTGTTCTCTCGTATCGAACGGGGCTGTGCGCCCCGCGATACGAGACGATGGGTCGCTCCGCTCCGTAGTCAATGCGATGTCGCTCCGCTCCGAAGCCAATACATATATGCCGCTTCGCGCCTCTAATACCATCCCTTGCCTGCGGCGCACCTCCGCTTACATGCTGCTCCTCTCTTACCTTGGCCCCTAGCGCATTTCCAGAAATACGCTGGAAATACGCTGGCCAAGGCGCTTAAGTTCTTTGAATACGCTGTGTTTTCCACACACAGTCCCAACACCGTACAGGCTTGTCAAATCCTACGGTCTGTACGCCCCGCCAACCGAAGCGGGGCTACATGCCGTACGGATTGGTGTAATAGACTGTAAGCCCCGCCAACCGAAGCGGGGCAACACTCTATTACATCTTGCCCGCGCGCCACAAGCAGCAAAAGTCTCGGCACTACTGAACCGTAAACCCCGCGAGCGGGCTTTACGGGTGCCTATAACTTTTCTCCTTGTTCCGATAGCCATCGCTAACTCCTCACGCGAGGCAAGAAGGTGACTGGCGCCTGTCTCGGGTTTGGGACCGTGTGAACGTCGCGCGGTTGAAAGGGAGAATGAAAATGCCGTACGATAACAGTGTAGATCTGCTAGACGGAAGCGTTTGGTGGTCGCTAATAAGTGAAAGTGATCAGGGCCGAGGCTACATCGACCGAGCTGAGTACGACAAGACCAGTGATAGCATTCGTGCAGGTGAACTCACGATTGATGAGTACCATGGTCGGGTTCCTACGTTGGTTGATGGATACGATGATTCATCGGTCTCCTTCGTTCCAGAGCAGGAAGGTGGCAAGATTGGCTTGAAGTCCAGGATCCCAGAGATGAACGAGGCCCTCCATCCCTCGGTGATCATGGTCTGGTGGCACTCGTCACCGTGGCCAGTCGCAGTCACCCGGAGAGACTGGAATGAGGCGGTCACGTTGGGTTTGGATGAGAACCTCCTGGAGTCGTTTGAAGTCGAGGAGTGGAGCACGTGGGGAGTTTACAGGGTGCAGGTGACTCACACTCTCCAGTCGGCTCTCGTCAACTTGGCGCTGGACGCAATCCACGAGATGGGCGCGGAGCAGGCGCACGAGACCAGCGACTACACGGAACCGAGGAGGCCTCGGAACGGGAGGATCCGCTCGAGGAAGGTGGTGCCAGTTTTCGGGCCGCATTTCGTGAAGGCTCCAACCAAGTTGGCGCGGCAAGCGGCTGAGTTGAGCCATCGGTCCAACTGCGGGTTCTGCCAAGGTTAGTTTTACTGCAAATGAAAGAAAGGTGGGGTGCTCACGCACCCCACCTTTTTTTTGGTGTGTTCCACCCCAAAAATCGAACTGCCAATCGCACCCTACGGGTTCCTTCATGCTCTCCCTTCCGCCTCCAAGCTCACTTCGTTCGCGTCGGCGGGGGAACTTCAATGAAATAAATAAACCCTAACAAGTACGGGTTTATTTATTTCCTCGAAGTTCCCGGGGTGATAGGTAGCCCGTGTAGTAGAGAGCCTTACCTCGGGCTTAGAGCTTCACCGCTGTCCGGGGAGGGCGAGGGGGAATAGCGATTCCTAGGGACATAGTTGCCTAGGCAAACGTAAATCTTACACCCGATGGGGGTCATAAGTGACCCCATCGGTCGCAAGACCTACTAGGAGAGACCAAGTAGGAGAAATGAAAGGGAGAAAATAATGACTGACGAATACGTAGATCTCCAGGATGCCGACCTGAGCAATGCATTGCTGCTCGGAGCCGACCTGACCAAGGCCAACCTGGACTGGACCAACCTGACCGGTGCCAGCCTGATCGGTGCCAACCTGCCCGATGCCAACCTAAGCAATGCCTACCTAACCGGTGCAGACCTCCGCGGTGCCAACCTAGATGGTGCCAACCTGGACGGTGTGTTCGTTGGAGGTAACTGGGAAATCATCGACGGTTGGCTCACCCCCAAAAACGGTTGACGAAACGTAAATCTTACACCCAACGGGGGCTAACAAGTGAGCCCCGTTGGGCGCAAGACCTACTAGGAGAGACCTAGGAGGTAAAGAAAAAGGGAGAAAACGAGTGACTAACGCTCATACGATTACAGGCAGGATTGGGCAAGACCCAGTTCTGCGGTACAGCGCGAGTGGCGTGGCAGTTCTGTCACTGTCAATCGCGGTCAACCGCAACACCAAGAACGCCAATGGTGCGTGGGTCGAAGAGACCACTTGGTGGGACGTCAAGACCTTCAAAAGCCTGGCTGAGCAGATTGCTAGCATGGTGAAGAAGGGCGACCACGTCATCGCATCAGGACGTATCGAAATCTCGTCCTATGAGAAGGATGGCATCAAGCGCAAGGCAATCGCCCTGATCGCTGATTCATTCGGGGCATCCATCCTGCCCGTATACAGCAAGTCCGAAGACGCTCACGCAATCGAGGACGAGCTGGTATAGCAACCCACAGCCGTGAGGGGGGTAACAAGTGACCCCCTCACGGTGCGGGTCGCCATCCATAAGTAGAAACGTCTATCAAGGGAGAAACATGTTCAAGTTAGTTGTCAGCGGTTCACGCAACATCAAACCCGAATACGGGCAATCAATCTTCAAATGGCTTGACGGTGTACTAGCGAAACATCCCGACCTGCACATCTTCACAGGTGGCGCAAAAGGCGTTGATGCCATAGCAAACGCTTGGACGACAATGCGCGGTTCAGACGGATACAACGTTGAACTAACTGTCCTACCTGCAGAATGGGACCGACACGGCAAACGTGCTGGCTTCATCCGCAACGAAGAACTCGCTGACTGCGAACCAGACGGCGTGGCGTGCTTTACCAACAACTGGGAACTCACCTCAGGCACTGCACACATGATCGATGTAGCAATCGAGCGCAACATTCCATGGAAGCACATGCACCACGGAACAAACAAATAACCGCCAGAAATCCTGGCAACAATGAACAAGGAGACAACATGAGTGATTACTCAAAGCAAAACCACCTGCTCAAAATCGAGCTGATCCAACTCGCTCTTGACGAAGCCTACGAGCTTCTGATCAATGACGAGACGATCATGGCTGAAAAAACCGTGCAGGAAGCAATGAATCGTACGGAAGATCTATTCATCGCAATCGCTGAGCCAACTCTTGAGTGGGACTTCAGTGACTCAGACACAGACGACGCCTGGATCCCAGCATGACGCGCAAACGTGAGCGTGAAGCAAAAAACCTAGTAGTTGCATACTGCCTACTAGGTTTCTTCACCGTGCTAATCATGGGGGCAGATACTGCCAATCCGCTAGTCACCCTCGCTTACGCGTTAGGTGCCTCAGCGATTGGTGGCATCATCGCCAACATCATCAACGCGTGGAACAACCGTTTGTGACAACTTACCTTGTACACCTAACGTTTGAAAGTATATCCGCCATCGGTGGGTATTACGCACGTGCGTTCTGTCAACACGCCTGGCACAGGTGGTTGCTTGCAACCGTCTGGTCAGTCGTGACGACAGCCGTGCTGGTCACCACAATCGGATGATCAGCAAACCATCGGGAAAGTAGACGATTCCTGAGGACATAGTTGCCTTAAACACAAACCATACAAAGAAAGAGGGAGTAGAAATGCCTATTGAAATGCGAGGTGCAGGCTTACTGCACATAACAACTGTTGTGCCAAACGACGACCCATGGGAAATGAACCAATGGGAGGTCTTCAGCTTACGACGTGGTCCATTGCGTGACATGAAGCCTATGGATTCAGCAGAAGCATTGCTGTACTCATGCACAGGTTGCGACGAGCACTTCCCAGAAGATGAAATGGTGCAAGCACATCATGGACCATACTCGATCGAGTTCAGCAGATACTGCGAGGGTTGTGACCACAATACCTACACATGCGAAGCGTGTGATGTGATCTTCGACGACAACTGGGCCGGAATGCATAACGTACACAACGAAATACTATGCGGTGGTTGCTTCAGTGATAGTTATTACTGGTGCAACAGTTGCGACACTGTGCTTTCGCACGACGACGGCGATGGCGAGTACTGCAACAACTGCCAAGACCAAGAAGAAGACGATGGCGTAATCCACGACTACAGCTACAAGCCTCGTGCAATCTTCTTCTCTGTCCCTAGCGACGCAAAGTCGGGTGCACCAGCGTTCACAGTTGCTGAACCATACTTCGGCGTTGAGTTAGAAGTCGAAGCAACTGGCGCATACTCGCCAAGCGAGATTGCAGAACGCTTCTTAGACACAATGAACGGCGGCACAGAGGCATACTATGCCAAGCACGACGGCTCATTGAGTTGGGGTGTCGAACTTGTTAGTCACCCACGCACACTGGCATCATGGCAGGCACTCGGTGACCAACTCGCCGACGCACTCGCCACGATATCCAGCATGGGTGGCAAAGCTTGGGAGCGTAGTTCCACTGGCTTGCACGTCCACATGGATAGGCGAGCGTTCAACTCGCAGGGCCACATTGGTCGCTTCGCTTACATCATCGCCAGCAATCAGCCTGGCATGGTCGAGTTCTGCGGACGTGACGCTAGCTACGCATCCTTTGACGGCCTCCGTCAGGGCGGTGCAGTCAAGAAAGCTATCGGCCAACGCAGTGGTAGCCACTCGGACGCAGTGAACTTCTGGAACTCAGCAACTGTTGAGGTTCGTACGTTCCGCTCGTCGCTTGCTGGTGCCAGAGTACTGGGCGCTATCGAGTTGGTGCATGCACTTACTCAGTATACAGCCACAATGACCACTCGCGACATCGTCCTCGGTGCATCATCGTGGGACAGCATCAAAGAGTGGGTCATCGAAAACAAGACCACCTATCCGAATGCCTCATACATCTTTGAGGGCAATCGTTTCAAGGTCGGAAGAACCATCCAAGATAACTATCGCTACGACAACGTCGCAAAAGGAGACAAAGAATGTGTGTAATCATAGCAACTAGAGGATCATCAGCCCCATCGTACAGCGAGTTGGAAACTGGCAGTTGGTCAAATCCGGACGGCTTCGGCTGGGGTATCGTGATTGGCCTGACTGACAAAGACCGTGAACTCATCACGTACCGCTCAATGAACGCAACTGATGCCATTGATTCATACCTAGACATGCTTGAGTTGCATGGCGACTACGTACTAGCCAGTGCGTACCACGCCCGCATCACAACGCATGGCAAGTCCACAGTTGATAACTGCCACCCATGGCAAGTCGGCAAAGACGAGCACTCGGTGTTGTTTCATAACGGCATCTTGTCTGTAAACATGGCCAAGGATGACCCACGATCAGACTCAGGCTTCTTTGCCAACGACATTTTGCCACGCATGGGCGGTGCTCGGGGCTTCCAAGACCCTAACCTCGCAGGCATTCTTGAGACCTGGACTGGTTCCAGCAACAAGCTGGTTCTGCTCACTGCTCAGCATGGCTTAGAGCCTCTCTCCATCATTGGTGAGAAGCGTGGCGAGTGGATTGGCGATCACTGGTACTCCAATAGTTCCTGCTTCTACAAGCCAGTAGCCACCAACACGCAACTAGCAACACATTACGGCGCTAGCCCTGCTTGGGGTGATGGCTATTACTACGACAGCGACAAAGAAGCCACCGCATGGGAAAAGCAGATGTATGGCACGCCCCGAGAGGACACCTTTTGGGACGAATCATACGCAGATCTGCCAGTACCCGTTGAAATCATCGACGAAGACGGCTTCAATATCGGCTGGAAGTGCGGTGACTGCGGTCAGATGATTATCGAAGGCGAAGACGAGTGCAGTTTCTGCTACGTCTGCTTCGTTTGCGCAGAGTTTGAATGCACCTGTCAGATTGTCTCCTTGACAGATGCTTCATTAGAGGAGGCTTTCTAGTCCCTCGCCCTGGTTGCAGGTCACCCATCACTCCCTGGGTGGCCTGCTAACTAGGTTTCCAACGGAGGTTAATTCCTCAGGACATAGTTGCCTACATAACAAAAAGCATATACGTTCCTGAGGACATAGTTGCCTTAAACGAACACCGACACCAAAACCACAGAAAGAAGGAATCATGGGTATGACCCCAGTATACCAAGCTTCTGTTCGCAACATGATTGTGGACGAACTTACCAATAAAGGTAGTATCATCTCAGATGATGATGATCTATACACCACGCTCCAAAAGATGTTTCCAAAGACTAAGCGGACAACGCTCATGGCGGAAATTTCAAATCTCAACCGCAATGGCTTCATTCGCAAGCTCTACAGTGAATGGGACGGCAGAAAAGTTGCTGGCATCTCCATTGTGCGCAACGGCAATGTCGTGAAAGACAAGCCAGTTGTAACAACCAAAGATATCAGCATGGTCTTAGTCCAGTCGCTAAGTGATCTTTGTCGTGAATATGCCAACTACCATCAGGACGACAACATCGTCGTGCGCGATCACATAGCGAATCTTATCTCCAGAATTGTCGTTTTGCAATCTGTCATGAGAGACCTCTAATGGAGGGTCTCTCTGGCAGAATGCAAATGGCAGGAGGGTATAAAAAAGCCAAGGTATACATTGTTAGATGCTATACCTGCCATTGGTACGCTTTAGAAGAAGACTTTGATCTTGCTTTTGATGAAGACCACCCACCCTGCCCCACATGCCAGGCAGATGATCTTCACATTGATGACATTGAAGGCTGGAGCACCGTGTTTTATTTTCCGCCAACTGGTATACTAAGCGATGGTGACCCCGATGGGCGAGGCGACTCCAAGGTTGCAGCCTCTCTTGTCGAGAACCCCCCATCGGTGGTTACCGCCAACAACAAGGAGTAATTATGGAAATTGCAATTCTTATCATCGTTAGTTTGAGCTTGGCCATTAATGTTTTCGCCACTATGGGCGTTGCCAACATTGGCATTGGAATCAATAACCTGCTAGGATACATCTACAGTATACAGCCAAAGGAGGCTACAGATGGAACCGAGTCAGATCCGGTTAACAGACTCTCTGATCAGGGAGTGGACACAACAAGAGAAGGAGCGGGGGCGTAAACCAACCGCTGGCGACACACCCTTTAGGTACAGTGGCGCAGGTGACTGCTCACGATATCTAGCCTACGTCGCCACAGATCCACAAGAAGAATCCACTATGGACGCTGGTGGCGTATGGGTCACTGGACTAGGCACTCGTATTCATGAGTGGCTCCAGGATTCATTGTCCCGACGCTTTCCCAGTGCCACTTTCGAGACCGCTACAAAATTGAGCGGTCTCATCAGTGGCCACTGCGACGCAGTCATTCCAGAAGGAAACATGATTAAAGTTTTCCCCGACTGGGATGGTGGCAATGTCTTGTATGAACTCAAGACCATGGGTGCAACTAAGTTTGACAAACAAATCGGACTTAAACGTCGTGCTCGCAAAGTGGAAAATCCAGAAGGCCCAGCGGTCAGCGCAATTATTCAGTCAGGGCTTAACGCTATGGCTAATGACTGCCAGACAGTAATCATTGGAAGCATTGCTCTTGAGTGTGTGTCACAAGGCATCGCTGGCGACATTGGGTTTACGGACTACGAACGCTTCATTGCCGAGTGGACTATTCCTGAGGACGTGTGGCGTCCTGCTGCAGAAGCCGAACTCCGTCGCGTCGAAAATATTGCAACCTCAATTGGGCAGGGATTCTTGCCTGACCGTGAGTTTGTATCGCATGTGGATGGAGATACTACCCACATCAACATCGACCGCTATTGGAAGTGCGGAGGTTACTGCGAATACAGTGACCGATGCTTCATCGATGGCGACGGCATTGTTCCTATGCCAGAAAGTTAAACATGGAAAAATTTGAGATGAAAAATGAAGGCATTGATCTTGCGAACTTTGCAGTCAAAGCTCTACGTGTAGGTATTACCGATGGCAATTCATTGCCTGACATTGAGACCTTGAAAGACGCACTGCGAGCCGTACTGACAGAAGCATCCAACGTTGAGCCTGGAATTATCTTTATGGCATTCATCGCACTAGCAATTGTTGCATCAGCTGACACTCGTTTGTGGAATGCAATCGTAGAAGATGTGAAGTGGCAAGGCATTATCGAAAACCTAACAAGGAGCACAGAGTGAGTATACATTCCTTTGAGGATCAACCTCTTGACCAGCTAGCAATAGCTTTAGTCAAGGCCCAAGGCGAGTTCACTGCAATCCCTAAAGACAGCACCAACCCGTTTTTTAAAAGCAAGTACGCTGGTCTTCCCCAAGTAATTGAAACAGCATCACCTATCCTTGCCAAACACGGTCTTGCCGTAAGCCAGCACATTGGCTATGAACTTGACAACGATACACTGGAAACTTGGCTACTGCACACCAGCGGTCAGTATCTTGTGAGCCGTATGCGCCTGTTGCTTACCAAGCAGGATTCTCAGGGGCAGGGTAGTGCAATCACTTATGCTCGTCGTTATTCATACATGGCCATCCTTGGTCTTGTAGCTGACGACGATGACGACGGTAACGCTGCCTCTAAGCAACCCAGTGCACCTCAGGAACGGCCACAAGCCTCACCCAACAAGCCAATTTCACAAAAACAGGGCACTATGCTCAAGGGTCTTTTGGAAAAGCAAGGTCTTGATTTAGGTGCTGAGACTCAAACCAAGTGGAAGAAAAGTCCACGTGAACTGACTAGTGCCGAGGCATCAAGTTGGATTAATGAGTTGATGGAGAAGTCCTCCACAACTGAATACAAGCCTGGAGAGGAACCCTTCTAATGGCAGACAGTAGCGTAACCCTAGTTGGGAACTTGACCAAGGACCCTGAGCTTCGTTATACGAACGCCCAGAAGCCCTACGTTTCGTTCTCAATCGCAATCAACCGCAAGTGGGATGGCGGAGAGCAAACTTCATACTTCGACTGCGTGTCGTGGAGTGATCTTGCTCTGCACGTCAGCGAGTCCTTTAACAAGGGCGATCGCATCATTGTTGTGGGTCGCCTTGAACAGCGTACTTGGGATGCCCCAGACGGTGCTAAGCGCAGTAAGATTGAGTGCGTAGCAACCGATGTAGGTGCGTCAGTGCGTTGGAACAACGCAACACTCAACCGCGGTGAACGTGGTGGCGATGTATTCGACACCATCAAGGCTGCGGTCGCTGATAACAATGATTACTTCTAGTAACGACGGTATCAACGACACCATGCTAACCGTCCGTATACCTACGTATATTCTGGATGCGTTAGACAAAGAAGCTCAACTTGCAGGTACATTTCGCTCACATATAGTTCGAAATATCCTGGAAGTTTGGAACGGCGAGTAACATTGCCAACCCAGACTCGGCTCCCAGTAGATGACGACAATCTGCTGGGAGCCGCAGTTCAGGTGTGTGCGATTGCGGTGCCCGAAGCCCGTGACGAATTGTTGCACCACCTTGCAACACGTTACCTAAGGGACTGGAATTATCGCTGTCAAGTAGATGAACTAGCTTGGCGAGTAAGTTTCTCGCTTAATCTAAGATTAGAATTACGGGAAGCACTCGACCAAGTAAGAGGACTACTATATGCGTACGTATAAATGCCCCAAATGTGAGCTGATTACTAAAGCACTAGCCAAAGAAGTCGGGCATCGCTGCCCAATGAACAAAAACAAATGGACGGAAGCAAAGGAGCAACCAAATGAGTGAGTTCAGTATGGAATCCATCCAAGCAGAAGATGCTCTGGCAGAAAAGTATGCGCCAGTGTGCCAGATCCACGCAAAGTGGTGGCCCTGCTATGTCGGTCACGACGAGCAAAAAAAATGTGTCAAAATTGTTGACTCAGAAGCCACAGCAATTGTGCGCGAGTTTCATCTTGGCACTCTGTCAAAAGACGACACTCTTGCCTACCTACAAACTTTAGAAATGGAAGTGCGTGTTGCCTGACATAACACGCGAACCAGGCT
>Ga0209084_1001075_pt1 | contig 23974 bp, 29 predicted proteins | sample C_130820_MF_Meta_FD_187309 | JGI IMG/M metagenome (GOLD analysis project Ga0209084, IMG submission 187309) | Freshwater microbial communities from Lake Croche, Canada to study carbon cycling - C_130820_MF_MetaG (SPAdes) (version 2) | ecosystem: Environmental > Aquatic > Freshwater > Lake...
ATCCAGTCGCTCAGGTCGTCGGGGTTCATGTCAATCCTTGTGTGCAAGCGCCGAAGCCGCGTGCGCTTGCTCATCCGCGTGGTAGCTAGAGCGCACCATAGCACCTACCGCGGCATGCTTAAAACCCATTTCATACGCCTTGGCCTCGAACATCTTGAAAGTATCAGGATGCACATAACGGCGCACAGGCAAATGGTGATTGCTGGGGGCGAGGTATTGCCCAAGTGTCAGCATGTCGATGTGGTGATCGCGCATGTCTTGCATGGTCGCCAAAATCTCTTCGTCGGTTTCACCCAAGCCCACCATCAAACCGCTTTTGGTCGGCACATCGGGAAACAGGGTTTTGAATTTTTTCAGCAAGTTCAAGCTGAAGGCATAGTCGCTGCCAGGCCGAGCTTGTTTGTATAGACGGGGCACGGTTTCCAAGTTGTGGTTCATCACATCGGGTGGCGCAGCTTTCAAAATCTCCAAGGCTCTGTCGTCGCGGCCGCGAAAGTCGGGCACCAGCACCTCAATTTGCGTCAGTGGTGACAAGGCCCGTGTTTGCTGAATGCACTCCACAAAATGCGCCGCCCCGCCGTCGCGCAAATCGTCGCGGTCCACGCTGGTAATAACAACGTATTTCAGATGCAAGGCGGCAATGGTTTTGGCTAAGTTGGCGGGTTCATTGGTGTCCAGTGGGTCGGGGCGGCCATGGCCCACATCGCAAAACGGGCAACGGCGTGTGCACTTGTCGCCCATGATCATGAAGGTGGCTGTGCCCTTGCCAAAGCACTCGCCAATGTTGGGGCAAGACGCTTCTTCGCATACCGTCACCAATGTGTTGGCACGCAAGATGTCTTTGATTTCATAAAACCGTGAGTTGGGCGAGGCGGCCTTCACACGTATCCAGTCGGGTTTTTTCAGCACCTCGCCGGTGTGCTCGACCTTGATGGGAATGCGCGAAACCTTGGACAAAGACTTTTGCTTGGCCAGCGGATTGTGTGGTTCGGTAGCGCTGGGGGACAAGATGCTGTCTTCTGAAGGGGTCATGGGTTTTCGGTGGCTTAAGTTGGGTTGAGCGAGTCAGGGAGCCAAATAAAGGCGAAGTTTCTCGCCCAAAACATCAGCCACTTCTTGCCAGCCTACATCAACACCCATTGTAAAAAGGTCCGTGGTCGCTAAGCCTGCATGTCCGCAGGGGTTGATTTGCTTAAAAGGCGATAAGTCCATATGCACATTCAAGGCAACCCCATGGTAGGTGCAGTGGCGGCTGACCTTCACGCCAAGGGCTGCAATTTTGGCCAAACCGTTGAAGTCGGGCGGGGGCTTGCCCAAAGTTGTGAGCTTTGGCTGAGGTCGAGACGGCAGCAGGGCATGTTCGGCAGGGGCATTGGCGCGAACAAAAACCCCAGGGGCGCCTGCTACGCGCAAACCTGTGATGCCAAAGTGCAGCAGGCTTCGCACAATCGCCTCTTCCAATTTGTAGACATATTCTTTGACATAGTAGCCAGCACGCGCCAAGTCAACCAAGGCATAGGCCACCACTTGTCCGGGCCCATGGTAGGTCACTTGTCCGCCACGGTTGGTGGCAACCACGGGTATGGCGCCCGTGGACAGCAGATGGGCGGGGGAGCCGGCAAGGCCTTGGGTGAAAACCGGCGCATGCTCACAAAGCCAAACTTCGTCGGGCGTGTGCTTGTCACGCTTGGCAGTGAAGTCTTGCATGGCTTGGTAAGTATTCAGGTAGTCCACCAAACCCAAAGGACGAATCTGCAAAGCCGGCGTGGTCGCTTGCACCACTAAAGCACCACTTTCACCATCGGGTGGGTGCTCAGTGTGCGGTAAAGTTCGTCGAGCTGTTCGCGGCTGGTGGCCCTGACCGTCAAGGTCAGGCCAAGGTATTTACCGGCGCTGCTGGCGCGTCTGCTCATGCGGGAGTCGTCCCATTCGGGGTCAAAATGACGCACGATCATCAACATGGCGTCCACAAACCCCTCAACGTGTTCTCCCATGACTTTGATGGGGAAATCACAGGGGTATTCAATCAAACTGTCGCTGGTGGCTGAAGTCATAAAAAGGACTTTGGAAGATGAGGTTTACATGGGGTCACAAAGATACTTTACAATCAGTGGCTTTGCTGCAATAAGGGGAAACGTTATGGTCAGTCCTGACAGCGTTTCTTCAAGTGCAGACAAAAGCACTCAGACCCATGACGAAGAGTTCCAAGCTCTGACGGCTCAAGAGGCAAAAGCCTGGCGAGAGCGTCATACGTCTTTGTCGGTGTGGTGGGTGCTTGGGGTGCAATTGGCATTGTCAGCAGTTGTGGCAATACTCAGTTCTTGGTTTTGGCGCGATATATTGATAGGAATATCTTTGATATATGGCGCTTTCGCGGTGGTTATACCGGCTGCACTGTTTGCCCGAGGCTTGACTTCAAGTGCTGCCTCATCAAACGCAATAGCAGCAGCCGTGAGTTTTGCCGTGTGGCAAGGCATCAAACTGGTGTTGACTGTGCTGTTGTTGGCACTGGCTCCCAGGGTTTTGAATGAAATCAGCTGGCCTGCTTTGTTAGCAGGCATGTTGTTGACGATGAAAGTTTATTGGTTGGCGCTGGCTTGGGGAAGACCCAAGACAAGCGACACCTCAGAATTGATTTTGAAGAGTTGAATATGTCCGATACCAGCACACTTACCGCCGGCGAATACATCAGTCACCATTTGACCCATTTGCAAACCAAGCCAATGGCCGGGGTCATTGACTTTTCCGTGGTCAATATCGATTCCATTTTTTGGTCTGTATTGCTGGGTTTTGTGGGCTCTTTCTTTTTGTGGCGCGCAGCCCGTGTTGCCACCTCGGGGGTGCCAGGGCGCTTCCAAGCTGCTGTAGAAATTTTGTTTGAAATGGTCGACACCCAAGCGCGTGGCATTGTGCACAACGCGCAAAGCCGCAAGTTGGTGTCGCCTTTGGCTTTAACGGTATTTGTCTGGATTTTCTTGCTCAACAGCATGGACTTTTTGCCGGTCGATTTATTCCACAAAGTTTTTGAGTGGACCGGCATTGACCACAGCATCCATTATTTCCGCGTTGTTCCCACGGCCGATTTATCCACCACCTTGGGCATGTCGGTGTCGGTTTTGCTTATTTGTTTGTTCTACAACGTCAAAATCAAAGGCATTGGCGGATGGTTGCACGAACTCACCACCGCGCCTTTTGGTGCCCACCCTCTTTTGTGGCCCATCAATTTTGGTTTCCAGATGATTGAATTTCTTGCCAAAACGGTTTCGCATGGCATGCGACTGTTTGGCAATATGTATGCGGGCGAGCTGATTTTTATGCTGATCGCCCTCATGGGCAGCGCTGCGGCCATGAGTTTGAGCGGCATTTTGCTGCCCATTGCTCACATCATTGCTGGCTCTATTTGGGCTGTTTTCCACATTTTGATCGTTGCCTTGCAAGCCTTTATTTTCATGATGCTGACCTTGGTCTACATCGGGCAAGCACACGATACTCACTGAGTTTTTCTTTCCTCAACCTTCCATTATCTTGCTTAGGAGCTTCTCATGGAACACGTACTTGGTTTAGTTGCACTGTCTGCCGGTCTCATTATTGGACTGGGCGCTATTGGTGCTTGTATTGGTATTGGCATCATGGGTAGCAAATACTTGGAAGCCGCGGCGCGTCAGCCTGAGCTGATGAATGAGCTGCAAACCAAAATGTTTTTGTTGGCTGGTTTGATTGACGCGGCGTTTCTGATTGGCGTGGGTATTGCCATGATGTTTGCCTTTGCCAATCCTTTCGTCCTCAAGTAACTTGCAAGCTACCTTTAAAGAGGTGTTGACGTGAGTATCAACTCAACCCTGTTCGTTCAGGCCATCGTTTTTGCAATTTTGGTGTGGTTCACGATGAAATTCGTGTGGCCTCCCATTGCCGTTGCTTTGGATGAGCGAGCTGAAAAAATTGCCCATGGCCTCAAAGCCGCCGAGCATGCCCGCATAGAGTTATCGAATGCACACAAGCATGTCGAAGTGGAATTGGCCAAAACCCGCAACGAGGCTGCTTCTCGCCTCGCAGACGCGGAGCATCGCGCATCGGTCATCATTGACGAGGCCAGAGTGCGCGCCACCGACGAGGCCAACAAAATCATTGCAGCCGCAAAAGCCGAGGCCGAGCAAGCCATGCTTAAAAGCCGCGAGGCTTTGCGTGACCAAGTTGCTGTGTTGGCTGTCAAAGGTGCTGAGCAAATTCTGCGCAAAGAAGTCAATGCCAGCGCGCATGCTGATTTGTTGAACCAACTCAAGACAGAGCTTTGAGGATGCAACACCATGGCTGAACTTGCCACCATTGCCCGTCCTTATGCTGAGGCCCTGTTTCAGGTGGTCAAAGCTGATGCTGTAACTGCTCGTGCGTGGCTAGACGGCTTAGCCGTCGTTGCCGCAGACCCCGGCTTGCAGCAATTTGCCCACGACCCCAAGACCTCAGACGTTCAAGTGCTCGAGCTGTTCAAACAAGTAGGCCCTGCCAACTTGCCTCCTGTCGCGATCAATTTTTTAACGACTTTGATTGACAACGGACGCTTGGGTGTCATGACGGAAATTGCGCAGCATTTTCATGCGCTTGTCGACGCTCAAAGTGGCGTTCGCAAGGCTGTGGTGCACAGTGCGTTTCCCATCGAGGGCGCGGCCCTCGACGATTTGGCCAAGGTGCTCGAAAAGCGCTTTGGCAGCAAACTCCATGTGCAAGTGGCTCTCGAGCCCGAGCTCATAGGCGGTGTGCGTGTGGTGGTCGGCGACGAGGTGCTCGACACTTCGGTCAAAGCCCGTTTGGAACAAATGAAAGTCGCGCTGACCGCTTGAGCATCCCGCTCACAGGTTGGCCAAACCATAGGAAGAAGGAAAGAGTCATGCAACTCAATCCCGCAGAAATCTCTGAACTGATCAAAACCCGTATCGAGGGCTCGACAGGCGATACCAATGTGCGCAATCAAGGCACCGTGATTTCGGTCACCGACGGTATTTGCCGTATCCACGGCTTGTCCGATGTGATGCAAGGCGAGATGCTCGAGTTCCCCAACAACACATTTGGCTTGGCGCTGAACTTGGAGCGCGATTCTGTTGGCTCGGTGATTTTGGGCGAATACGAACACATCTCTGAAGGCGACACGGTCAAATGCACCGGCCGTATTTTGGAAGTGCCCGTGGGCCCCGAACTTATCGGCCGCGTGGTCAACGCTTTGGGTCACCCTATCGATGGCAAAGGCCCCATCAACGCCAAGATGACCGACGTGATTGAAAAAGTCGCGCCCGGCGTGATTGCCCGTCAGTCTGTGGATCAGCCCATGCAAACCGGCTTGAAGTCGATTGACTCCATGGTGCCCATCGGCCGTGGCCAGCGCGAATTGATCATTGGTGACCGTCAGACCGGTAAAACGGCTGTGGCGATTGACGCCATCATCAACCAAAAAGGTCAGCACATGACCTGTATTTATGTGGCTATTGGTCAAAAAGCCTCATCGATTAAAAACGTGGTGCGCTCGCTCGAACAAGCCGGTGCCATGGACTACACCATTGTGGTTGCCGCTTCAGCTTCCGAGTCAGCTGCTATGCAATATGTGTCGGCCTACTCTGGTTGCACCATGGGCGAGTACTTCCGCGACCGTGGTCAAGATGCGCTCATCGTGTATGACGATTTGTCCAAGCAAGCCGTGGCTTACCGCCAAGTGTCTTTGCTGTTGCGTCGCCCACCTGGCCGCGAAGCCTACCCTGGCGATGTGTTCTATTTGCACAGCCGTTTGCTCGAGCGTGCAGCCCGCGTGAATGCCGACTACGTCGAGCATTTCACCAAAGGCGAAGTCAAAGGCAAAACCGGCTCTTTGACAGCCTTGCCCATCATTGAAACCCAAGCGGGTGACGTGTCGGCTTTCGTGCCCACCAACGTCATTTCCATCACCGACGGTCAAATCTTCTTGGAAACCTCCTTGTTCAACGCCGGCATTCGTCCTGCGATCAACGCAGGTATCTCAGTGTCGCGTGTGGGCGGTGCAGCACAAACCAAGTTGGTGAAAAACCTCTCCGGTGGTATTCGTACCGACTTGGCCCAGTACCGCGAGTTGGCTGCGTTTGCGCAGTTCGCTTCTGATTTGGACGAAGCCACCCGCAAGCAACTCGATCGTGGCGCACGTGTTACCGAGTTGTTGAAGCAGGCACAGTACAGCCCGCTTCCCATCAGCTTGATGGCAGCAACACTTTACGCGGCCAACAAAGGCTTTTTGGATGACATTGAAGTCAACCAAGTGCTGCATTTCGAATTTGGTTTGCACCAGCATTTGAAATCTAAAAACGCAGCTTTGCTGGCGAAATTGGAAGCCGCCAAAGCCATGGACAAAGATGCTGAGGCCGAAATGGTCGCTGCCATCGAAGCGTTCAAAAAGTCGTTCGTCTAAGCCATTAAGCAGCAAGGAGCCCTTCATGGCAGTCGGCAAGGAAATACGCGGCAAGATCAAATCGGTGGAAAACACCAAGAAGATCACCAAGGCCATGGAAATGGTGGCGGCGTCCAAAATGCGCAAGGCGCAAGACCGCATGCGTGCGGCTCGCCCTTACAGCGAAAAGGTGCGCAATATCGCCACCCATTTGGGCCAAGCCAACCCTGAGTACGTGCATCCTTTTATGAAGATCCACAGTGCTGCCTCCACCGGCTTCATTGTGGTGACCACTGACAAAGGTTTGTGCGGTGGCATGAACACCAATATCTTGCGTGCCTTGTTGGTCAAACTCAAAGAACTTCAAGCCTCCGGCAAGACGGCGCAAACCGTGGCCATTGGCAACAAAGGTTTGGGTTTTCTCAACCGCTCGGGTGTTAAGGTTTTGGCGCAACTCACGCAGATGGGTGACACCCCACATATCGAAACGCTGATTGGTCCGGTCAAGGTCATGCTTGATGCCTACTGCGAAGGACATTTGGATTCGGTGCATATTTGTTACACCAAATTCATCAACACCATGAAACAAGAAGTGGTGATTGAGCAACTGCTGCCTTTGTCGCATGAAAAAATGCGCGAAGAAACCAAAGCCTCTGGCAGTTTCGCATGGGATTACTTGTACGAACCCGATGCACCTGCCGTGATTGATGATCTGTTGGAACTCTATATAGAGGCCTTGGTCTACCAATCTGTGGCTGAAAACATGGCGTCAGAGCAATCTGCACGCATGGTGGCCATGAAGGCCGCAACCGACAACGCCGGCAGTGTGATTGGCGAACTCAAACTCATTTACAACAAAACCCGTCAAGCAGCGATCACGAAGGAATTGTCCGAAATCGTGGCTGGTGCGGCAGCGGTGTAACACCTTTTATTTTTGGAGCAAACCATCATGGCTCAGGCAATGACACACGCAGGTATTCAAGGAAAAATCGTCCAATGTATTGGTGCGGTGGTGGACGTCGAATTCCCCCGCGATCACATGCCGCATATTTACGATGCGCTCAAACTCGAGGGCACGGCGCTTACGCTGGAAGTGCAACAACAATTGGGCGACGGCATTGTTCGCACCATTGCTTTGGGCACCTCCGACGGCTTGCGCCGCGGCTTGATGGTCACCAACACAGGTGCCGCCATCACTGTGCCCGTCGGCAAGGCCACTTTGGGTCGCATCATGGACGTGTTGGGTGCGCCCATCGACGAGCGCGGCCCTGTCGATCAAACCCATACCGCTTCTATTCACCGCAAAGCCCCTGCTTACGACGAACTCAGCCCCTCACAAGAATTGCTGGAAACCGGCATCAAAGTGATCGACTTGGTGTGTCCTTTCGCCAAGGGCGGCAAGGTCGGCTTGTTCGGCGGTGCAGGCGTGGGCAAGACAGTGAACATGATGGAACTCATCAACAACATTGCCAAAGCGCACAGCGGTTTGTCTGTGTTTGCCGGTGTGGGTGAGCGTACCCGTGAAGGTAACGACTTCTATCACGAGATGGCTGACTCCGGTGTGGTCAACCTCGAGCACCTTGAAGAATCCAAAGTAGCCATGGTCTACGGCCAGATGAACGAGCCTCCCGGCAACCGTTTGCGCGTGGCCCTCACCGGCTTGACCATTGCCGAGTCTTTCCGCGACGAAGGCAAAGACGTGCTGTTCTTCGTTGACAACATCTACCGCTACACCTTGGCCGGTACCGAAGTGTCTGCCTTGTTGGGCCGTATGCCTTCTGCGGTGGGTTATCAGCCAACACTGGCCGAAGAAATGGGCCGCTTGCAAGAGCGCATCACTTCAACCAAAGTCGGCTCCATCACTTCCATCCAAGCCGTTTATGTGCCAGCTGATGACTTGACCGACCCGTCTCCTGCCACCACCTTTGCTCACCTTGACTCCACCGTGGTGTTAAGCCGTGACATCGCTTCTCTGGGTATTTATCCTGCGGTGGATCCACTGGACTCCACCAGCCGTCAGCTCGACCCCTTGGTGGTTGGTAACGACCATTACGAAACCGCTCGTGCTGTGCAAGGCACTTTGCAGCGTTACAAAGAGCTGCGCGACATCATTGCGATTTTGGGCATGGACGAGTTGGCACCCGAAGACAAATTGGCTGTGGCCCGTGCGCGCAAAATCCAACGCTTCTTGAGCCAGCCTTTCCACGTGGCCGAGGTGTTTACCGGCTCACCTGGCAAATACGTTACTTTGGCTGAAACCATCCGTGGCTTCAAAATGATTGTGGCCGGCGAGTGCGACCACATGCCAGAGCAAGCGTTCTACATGGTCGGTACCATCGACGAAGCCATCGAAAAAGCCAAGAAGATTTGATCTCCAACGTGTCCGAAAGGAAAGTCCGATGAATACCATCCATGTTGATGTGGTCAGTGCCGAAGAGCTGATTTATTCTGGTGAAGCCACTTTCGTGGCGTTGCCGGGTGAAGCGGGCGAGCTGGGTATTTATCCCCGCCACACTCCTTTGATCTCGCGTATCCGAGCTGGCTCGGTGCGAATTCAAAAGCCCGATGGCGAAGAAGAGTTTGTCTTCGTAGCTGGCGGCATTTTGGAAGTTCAACCCGACTCGGTCACTGTCTTATCCGACACAGCCGTGCGCGGCAAAGACCTCGATGAAGAGCGCGCCAACGCGGCCAGAAAAGCCGCGCAAGAAAATTTGGACAACGCCAAAACCCATGTCGACATGGCTGCAGCCCAAGCCGAGCTGGTGGTGATGGCTGCCCAGTTGGTCGCGCTGCGTAAATTCCGCAGTAAAAAATAAAAAACTTTGTCTAAGCCCCATCTGCGCGCAGCCACCGTAGGCGGTTCAGCCGACGAGGTGGAGGCTGCGTTCTACGAGGCTTTGCAGGCAGGCGATATTGAGCGGCTGATGGCATGTTGGGCCAATGAAGAAGACATGGTTTGCGTGCACCCCGGCGGCCCACGCTTGATTGGCGCGGTGGCTATTCGCAACTCCTTCGAGCAAATGTTCAGCCATGGTCCCATCCGCTCTTTCCCTGAGCGCATGCACAAATTAGAAACTATCACCAGTGCAGTTCACAACTTGATAGAGCGGGTGGAGATTCACACCTCTGAAGGCGCGCAAGTCGCTTTCGTCACTTCGACCAATGTGTATATGCGAACCGCTGAGGGTTGGCGCATGGTGGCCCACCATGCCAGCCCGGGTACGCCCCCCGAAATCCACGCCGATCTCGACACACCCACCGTCCTCCACTAGGTCTCCAGCAGATGGATGACATTGTCAAACAAGCCATGGCCAAATGGCCGCAGGTTCCCGCTTGCTTTGGCTGGTTGGGTTTTGACGACCGGGGTGATTGGTATATGCGTGACGACAGTGTGCAAGCATTGGGCGGGTTTGATGTGGCCAAGGGCAGCAAGCTGAGTCACACCAAACTGATTGAATTCATTGAACGCAATTACCAGTGCGATGAAGAAGGGCGTTGGTATTTTCAAAACGGTCCCCAATGCGTTTATGTGGAACTGCAGTCAACCCCTTTTGTTTGGCGGGTTCAAGACAATGGTCAGCTCACAACCATGCGTGCGCAAGCCATAGAAATGTTGGAGAGCTTGGTCGATGAAAATGGCCGCCTCTATGCCCTCACCCGAAAAGGCTTGGGCCTGATACACAGCATGGACACCTGGTGGGCAGCACTGGCGATTGAAGAAGGCCGATGGAAACCAAAATACGTTGTGTCGACACAGCTAGCAGCTGACAATGGCTATGTGATCAGCCCAGCCCAAGGCGAAAAAAAACCGGCTGCTTGAGCCGGTTTGGTGTAGAACAAAAAATCAGTTAGAAGGGGCTGCGGGCTCAGCAAACTTGGCGCCACCTGCATTGGCCATATAGACCACTGCACGTCCAATTTCGGTGTCGTTGTTGTCACCACCGGCTTGTGCGCCCATGGCATTTTTGCCTTTCAAAGCAGAATTGAGCAAAGCGGCATAGCCCGTCTTGATACGTGGTGCCCAAGCGGCTTTGTCGCCAAACTTGGGTGAACCTGCCAAACCTGCGGCATGACACGCAGCGCATTGACCATTAAACACTTGTTCACCGGTTTTAAGCGGGCGATTGGCATCCAGCACACGTACGACGCCGACCTTTTGAATACGTGCAACCACAGACTCCGGCGTATTGGAAGCACCGGCAGCAGGCTTGTTGTTTGAGACCACAAAATAGACCAAGCCAATGATGATGAAAATAGGACCTACAAAAGAAAACAAAACCAGCAAAGCAAAAGCCTTGGGGGTTTTGACAGGACCGGTGTGCGCTTCTTCGTGGTTGTCGCTCATGAGGACTTTCTGTGTGTGCAAAGCAAAAGGAAATTATAGCCAGCAGCATGCTTCCATCAAGCTGACAAATAGCGACACCTACAATAGACGCGATGCGGCTGTAGCTCAGTGGATAGAGTATTGGCCTCCGAAGCCAAGGGTCGTGGGTTCGATCCCCGCCAGCCGCACCATTATTTAGGTTCTGGGTTGACGCAACTCCCCAAACTGCGCGGCCAAATCAGTCTCGGCATGCTCAAGCACAAAATAGCGAAATGCTTCAGCCGCCGGTGACAGCAGCTTAGACATGGCATGCACCACATGCCAAGCGCGCAACAAGGGCGTGCCGCGCACATCCAATATGCAAAGTTGATTTGTTTGCAACTCCAAGCCAATCGTGTGCAAGGACAAAAAACTCAAACCCAAATTCGCTTTGACTGCTTGCTTGATGGCGTCATTGCTTTGTAATTGCATGGAAAAACGCGGTTGGAACCGCGCTTGGGAAAAGAAGGCTTCCATGGCGCTGCGAGTGCCCGAACCGGGTTCGCGCACGATGAAGGACTGCTGACGCAAGTCTTCTGCCTGTAAGCCCGACTCGCCTGCTAAAGGATGTTCGGGGGAGGCCACAAACACCAAAGGGTTGGCGGCAAAGGGTTCTGCGCGAGTCGGTATTTCTGAAGGCGGGCTGCCCATGATGGCAATGTCCACCTCGCTGTTTTGCAAAGCTTGAATCAACTCACTGCGGTTGCCCACATTCAGCGCCAACTCAATGCCCTCATGCTCTTTTAAAAACTTGTTGAGCAATGCGGGAATGAAATACGTGGTGGTGTCAACCATGCCTATGGTCAATTTGCCGGTTTCTATGCGCTGCAGTCGGGCGGCCGCATCTTCGGCGTCTTTGAGCAAAGCGAGCATTTTGCGAGCATAAACCAGCAGGTATTCGCCACTGGTGGTCAGCGACACTTTTCGGCCTTGGCGCTCGAACAAAGGCATGCCCACTTCCGCTTCTAACTCCTTGATTTGCATGGTGATTGCAGGCGCAGACACATGCAAAATCTCGGCCGCTTTGGCGAAACTGAGGTGGCGGGCGACAGCGTTGAAAACCCGCAATTGACGGAAGGTGGTGTTTTTCAATTAAGAAAATCTGAAGTGAATCATCTGAAAATTTGAATTTACTTATCTGTAAGCTTTTTTTAAAGTATATCCACCTTACCAATTAATCAAAGGAGCTAAAGATGACAGAAGCCACCCAAATCACAGACAAGAAAAAACGCTACAGCGCTGGTGTGCTGAAGTATCGGCAAATGGGTTATTGGATGCCCGACTATGTACCTAAAGAAACCGATACTATTTGTTTATTCCGTATCACTCCTCAAGAGGGCGTGGACCCAGTGGAGGCAGCTGCAGCGGTGGCCGGTGAGTCTTCCACAGCCACATGGACGGTGGTATGGACAGACCGCTTGACCGACTGCGACAGCTACCGCGCCAAGGCCTATAAAGTAGAGGCCGTGCCAGGACGCCCTGGTGAATTTTTCGCATGGGTGGCCTATGACCTCATTCTTTTTGAAGAGGGCTCCATCGCCAACATGACCGCCTCGCTCATCGGCAATGTGTTTTCATTCAAGCCGCTCAAGGCCGCACGATTGGAAGACATTCGTATTCCCGTGGCCTATGTCAAAACATTCAAAGGCCCACCCACAGGCCTGATCGTCGAGCGCGAGCGCTTAGACAAATTTGGCCGTCCCTTGTTGGGCGCCACCACCAAACCCAAATTAGGTTTGTCTGCTCGCAACTACGGCCGCGTGATTTACGAAGGCCTCAAAGGCGGCTTGGACTTCATGAAGGACGATGAGAACATCAACTCACAACCGTTCATGCATTGGCGTGACCGTTTCTTGTATGTGATGGATGCTGTTAATAAAGCGCAAGCAGTGACTGGTGAGGTCAAAGGCTCTTACCTCAACATCACCGCCGGCACCATGGAAGCGATGTACGAGCGTGCCGAATTTGCCCGCGACTTGGGCAGCGTGATTGTGATGGTCGACTTGGTCATTGGCTACACCGCGATTCAGTCCATGGCCGAATGGTGCCGCAAGAACGACATGATCATGCACATGCACCGCGCAGGCCACGGCACTTACACACGTCAGAAAAACCATGGCGTGAGTTTCCGCGTCATTGCCAAGTGGCTGCGTTTGGCGGGTTGCGATCATTTGCACACCGGTACAGCTGTCGGCAAGCTTGAGGGCGACCCACTCACCGTGCAAGGCTATTACAACGTTTGCCGCGACAGTTACACCAAGCAAGACTTGCCACGTGGATTATTCTTCGACATGGACTGGGCAGACACCAAAAAAGTCATGCCAGTGGCATCCGGCGGTATCCACGCTGGACAAATGCACCAACTCATCGACTTGTTCGGTGACGATGTGGTGTTGCAGTTTGGCGGCGGCACCATCGGCCACCCCCAAGGCATTCAAGCCGGCGCGGTTGCCAACCGCGTGGCCCTCGAAGCCATTGTCAAGGCCCGCAACGAAGGCAAGAACATTTTGGAAGAAGGCCCTGTTATTTTGAAGAACGCCGCCAAAAACTGCAGCCCATTGCAAGCTGCCTTAGACACATGGGGCGACATCAGCTTCAACTACCAATCCACCGACAGCAGCGACTATGCCGTCACCCCCAGCGTCGCTTAATTTAGAGGAGAACACATTATGTTGACCAACCCTACCGGCAAAATCACCCAAGGCCAATTCAGCTTCTTGCCCGAACTCACCGATGCTGAAATCAGCTTGCAAATCAAATACGGCCTGAGCAAAGGCTTTGCATGGAGCGTCGAATACACCGATGACGCGCATCCGCGCAACACCTATTGGGACATGTTTGGCATGCCTATGTTTGATTTGGAAGATCCCGCTGGCGTGTTGATGGAAGTGAACAATTGCCGTAAAACATTTCCCAATCATTACATTCGTTTGATGGCATTCGACTCCACCCGTGGTGTTGAATCGGTGGCCATGAGCTTCATCGTTAACCGTCCCGCCAACGAACCAGGCTTCCGCTTGGATCGTCAAGAAATGAATGGTCGCAGCTTGCGCTACACCACGCATGGCTACGCTCTCGACAAGCCTGAAAACAACCGTTACAGCAAATAATTCTTGTTATGAACAGCCCTGCCTACAACCTGCCTGGCGTGAAAAACGCCCAAGCCCATGTCGACGAAACACCCGAACGCGCCTTAAACGCGGTCGGCAAAACAGATGACACGGGGGAGCGCACGGTTGCGCAGGTGTTGGCGGGCTCTCAGGTCACGTCGATTTTGGACGAGCTGGATAAAGAATTGGTGGGCTTGTTGCCGGTCAAAACCCGCATGCGCGATATCGCGGCTTTGTTGGTGATTGACAGGCTCAGACGAAATCTGGGCTTGGCCTCCACCGCGCCTTCGTTACATATGAGTTTCACCGGCAACCCAGGCACAGGTAAAACCACAGTAGCCATGCGCATGGCGCAAATTTTGCACCGCTTGGGCTATGTACGCAGCGGCCATTTGGTGGCAGTCACACGCGACGACTTGGTGGGTCAGTACATTGGCCACACTGCACCTAAAACCAAAGAGGTGCTGAAAAAAGCCATGGGTGGTGTGCTGTTCATTGACGAGGCCTACTATTTGTACCGCCCCGAAAACGAGCGAGACTATGGGCAAGAGGCAATTGAAATATTGCTGCAAGTCATGGAGAACCAGCGCGACGATTTGGTGGTGATATTGGCGGGTTACAAAGACCGCATGGACACATTTTTTCAGTCCAATCCCGGCATGAACTCGCGCATTGCCCACCACATTGAGTTCCCAGATTACGCGCCCAATGAGCTGTCTGAAATTGCCGGCCGTATGCTGTCAGAGCAGCACTACAGCATGGACTCAGGCGCACACGCTGCTTTTGATAAATACATACATTTGCGTATGCAGCAACCGCATTTCGCCAATGCGCGCAGTATTCGCAATGCCCTTGAGCGGGCACGTTTGCGTCAAGCCAGCCGCTTGTTTTCCCAGCCCGATAAAGAATTGAGTGCCGCAGACTTGAGTACTTTGTGCGCTGAAGATATATTGGCCAGCCGTGTTTTTCAAAATCCAAAAGCCCCAGCATGAACGCACTACAAGCCCTGATTTTTGATGTTGACGGCACCTTGGCCGACACCGAAAGCGCACACTTGGCAGCCTTTAACCACGCCTTTGCAGAGCAAGGCCTAGACTGGCATTGGGACGAGGCCTTGTATACCCAGCTGTTGGAAATCTCGGGTGGCAAAGAGCGCATGACGCACTACTGGAAACAGGTGCATCCAAATATGAAAGACATCGATGGGTCGGGCTTGAAAGACACCATAGATCATCTGCACGCGCTCAAAACCGCAGCTTATGAGGCGGCGGTGCAAGGTGGCGCAGTGAAATTGCGCCCAGGCGTGCTCGACATCATCCACAGCGCACACCAACAGGGTTTGCGCTTGGCAATAGCCACCACCACCTCCCCAGTCAACATTGCCGTGCTGTTGCGCAATGCCATAGGCCCCGATTGGAAAGACCTGTTTGTGGTGATTGAGGACGCGTCCACTGCCCCCAAGAAAAAACCCCATCCTCAGGTGTATGTACAAACCTTGGCGCGACTGGGATTGCCTGCCAGCAATTGCTTGGCGATTGAAGATTCATCCAATGGCTTGCGTGCAGCCGTAGCGGCAGGATTGAAAACCATCGTCACCCAAAACCGTTTCACGGCGCACCACGATTTTTCGGGTGCATTACAAGTGTTGCCCGATCTCGGCGGCGTCAGTGTGGAACAACTTCGCACATGGCATCAAAAATAAAAATTTAGGATTCCCCATGCCCTTACGCCAACGCACGACGCTAACGCAATACCTGATTGAAGAACGTCGCCGCTTTCCAGACTCCAAAGGCGAATTCAACGCATTGATTTTGGATGTGGCCCTGGCGTGTAAAGCCATTGCCCGTGCTGTGGCCATGGGTGAGTTGGGCGGCTTGTACGGTGACCATGATGCACAAACCGGTGGCGCCGTCAATGTACAAGGTGAAACGCAAAAAAAGCTTGACGTTCTGAGCAATGAATTGTTTACCCGTGTGAACGAATGGGCGGGTCATTTGGCCGGCATGGCTTCTGAGGAGATGACCGACCCCTACCAAATACCAGCCAAGTTCCCGCGAGGCAAGTACTTGCTTGTGTTCGATCCGCTCGACGGCTCCTCCAATATTGATGTGAATGTTTCGGTGGGGAGTATTTTTTCCATATTGCGCGCGCCGCAAGACGCCATCGACAGCGGGCGCGACTTGGTGGAAGCCGACTTTTTGCAAGCGGGCGCCACCCAGTTGGCCGCGGGCTATGCCTTGTATGGCCCCACCACCATGCTGGTGTTGACCGTGGGCAATGGGGTGTCCGCATTCACTCTAGAGCCCAACTTGGGCGAGTTCATGTTGACTCACCCCAAGTTACAAGTGCCCGCCGACACCCAAGAATTCGCCATCAACGCCTCCAACAGCCGGTTCTGGGAGCCACCCATCAAGCGCTACGTGGACGAATGTTTGGCTGGCAAGTCGGGCGAGCGCGGCAAAGACTTCAATATGCGCTGGATCGCTTCCATGGTGGCGGAAGCACACCGAATCTTGATGCGTGGCGGAGTCTTCATGTACCCCCGCGACACCAAAGACCCCAGCAAGCCAGGGCGCTTGCGCCTGCTGTACGAAGCCAATCCCATTGGCATGATCATGGAGCAAGCAGGTGGACGTGCCAGCACGGGCCGCGAACCCATGTTAAATGTCAAGCCCAGCAGTTTGCATCAGCGCATAGGCTTGGTGTTTGGTTCAAAAAATGAGGTTGAGCGCATTGAGCGTTACCACAGCGAACCCGCATCTCGCGAAATAGACAACCCCTTGTTTGCAGAACGCAGCTTGTTTCGGGATTAAGCCCTTGCACACCTTTTGAGCGAAAGAAAAATATGTCTGTCAAACACCCCATCATTGCCATCACGGGTTCATCCGGCGCCGGCACGACCTCGGTGACGCGCACGTTTGAAAATATTTTCCGCCGTGAAAGCGTGAAAGCTGCGGTCATTGAAGGCGACAGTTTTCATCGCTACGATCGCTTAGAAATGCGTAAAAAAGCCGCTGAAGCTGAAAAGCAAGGCGACAAAAACTTCAGCCATTTCGGCCCCAGCACCAATCTATTTGCCGAACTCGAAAGCCTGTTTCGCAGCTATGCACTCACCGGTTCGGGCAAGCAGCGTAAATATTTGCACGACCATGAAGAAGCCGCGCCTTACAAACAAGAGCCTGGCACTTTCACGCCTTGGGAAGACGTGCCCAGCAATACCGATCTGTTGTTTTACGAAGGTTTGCATGGCGCGGTGGTGACGCCTGAAGTCAATATTGCGCAGCATCCCGACTTGCTGATTGGCGTGGTGCCAGTCATCAATTTGGAGTGGATTCAAAAACTTTGGCGCGATAAATCTAAACGCGGTTACTCCACCGAGGCGGTCACCGACACCATCTTGCGCCGCATGCCCGACTATGTGAACTACATCTGCCCGCAATTCGCCCATACCCATGTGAATTTTCAGCGCGTGCCTTGCGTAGACACTTCCAACCCTTTCATTGCACGCGAAATTCCTGCGCCTGATGAAAGCTTTGTGGTCATACGCTTTGCCAACCCCAAGGGCATCGACTTTCCGTATTTGCTCAACATGATCAACGACTCTTTCATGTCCCGCGCCAACACGGTGGTGGTGCCTGGTGGCAAGATGGAACTCGCCATGCAACTCATCTTCACGCCCTTTGTGTGGCGCATGATCGAGCGCAAGAAAAAGGCCTGAACGGGCCCAACCTATTTTTTAACTGGAGAATTTCATGGCTCTCGTATCCCTGCGCCAAGTGTTAGACCATGCCGCCGAGCATGGCTATGGCATCCCTGCTTTCAACGTCAACAACCTCGAGCAAGTGCAAGCCATCATGGAAGCCGCGCAAGAGACCAACAGCCCGGTGATCTTGCAAGCGTCTGCGGGTGCGCGCAAATACGCCGGCGAAGCCTATCTGCGCCACTTGGTGTTGGCCGCGATTGAAACCCATCCTGACATACCGGTGGTGATGCACCAAGACCATGGCGTGTCACCTGCGGTATGCCAGCAATCTATTCGTTCGGGTTTTTCCAGCGTGATGATGGACGGCTCGCTGATGCAAGACGGCAAAACACCCGCTTCTTATGAGTACAACGTCGATGTGACCCGCCGTGTGTGCGAAATGGCGCATGCGGTAGGTGTGTCTGTGGAAGGCGAGTTGGGTTGCTTGGGCTCTCTAGAAACCGGCGAAGCTGGTGAAGAAGACGGCATAGGTGCGGTGGGCAAACTCACCCACGACATGCTGCTCACCGACCCGGTTCAAGCCAAAGATTTTGTCGAGCGCACCGGCGTTGACGCCTTGGCGATCGCCATTGGCACCAGCCACGGCGCCTACAAATTCACCCGCAAACCCACGGGCGACATTTTGGCCATGGACCAAATTGTGGCGATTCACCAATCCATTCCCAACACCCATTTGGTCATGCACGGTTCCTCCAGCGTGCCGCAAGAGTGGTTGGCCATCATTCGCGAGTTTGGCGGCGACATCAAAGAAACCTATGGTGTGCCAGTGGAAGAAATTCAGCGAGGCATACGTTCAGGTGTGCGTAAGGTGAATATAGACACCGACATACGCTTGGCCATGACCGGTGCCATGCGTCAAAGCTTTGCGCAAGACCGCAGTGAATTCGATCCACGCAAGGCCTTGATTGCCGCACGCAAGGCCGCCAAGGGCATTTGCAAAGCACGTTTTGAGGCTTTTGGCTGTGCCGGCAAAGCCCCCAGTATCAAAGGGCTATCGCTGGAAGTCATGGCTGGACGTTACTCTTAAAATTGTAAGTTTCTTCACTTTCACAAATCAACCATGCTGACCAAAACCTCCCCTGAAAAGATGTCCTTCCCCGATCACTCAGATGTGTCGCAATGCGACCCAGAGTTGTGGGCAGCTGTGTTGCAAGAGTCTGCTCGCCAAGAGCAGCACATCGAACTGATCGCTTCTGAAAACTACACCAGCCCAGCGGTCATGCGCCTTCAAGGCTCGGTGCTCACCAACAAGTACGCCGAGGGTTACCCTGGAAAACGCTATTACGGTGGTTGTGAATTTGTCGACATCGTTGAGCAGCTGTGCATTGACCGTCTTAAAGAACTGTATGGGGCAAATTTCGTCAATGTGCAGGCCAACTCCGGCTCGCAAGCCAACCAAGCGGTGTTCTTGGCCTTGCTGCAACCCGGCGACACCATTATGGGTATGAGTTTGGCAGAGGGCGGTCATTTGACACATGGCATGCACTTGAACATGAGTGGAAAATGGTTCAATGTGGTGAGCTACGGTTTGAATGCAGCCGAAGAAATTGACTACGAGGCCATGGAGAAAATGGCGCATACCCACAAGCCCAAGCTGATCATCGCTGGAGCCTCTGCCTATTCGCTGAAAATTGATTGGGAAAAGTTTGCACAGGTAGCCAAAAGCATAGGCGCTTATCTGATGGTGGACATGGCGCACTATTCCGGCTTGATTGCGGGTGGCGCTTACCCCAACCCAGTGCCGTATGCCGATGTGGTCACATCAACCACCCACAAAAGCTTGCGTGGACCACGTGGCGGCATCATCTTGACCAACAGCGAAGAGATGTCGAAAAAAATCAACAGCGCGGTTTTCCCCGGCATGCAAGGCGGCCCTTTGATGCATGTCATCGCCGGCAAGGCCACGGCCTTTCATGAAGCTTTGCAACCCGCCTTCAAGGCCTACCAACAGCAGGTCTTGTTGAATGCAGACACCTTGGCCAAAACTTTGGTCGAGCGCGGTTTTCGCATCGTCAGCGGACGCACTGAAAGCCATGTGATGTTGGTCGATTTGCGCGCCAAAGGCATCACTGGCAAAGCCGCCGAAATTGCCTTGGGCCATGCCCACATCACCTGCAACAAAAACGGTATTCCCAACGACCCTGAAAAACCCATGGTGACCAGCGGTATTCGTTTGGGCACGCCTGCCATGACCACGCGTGGCTTTAAGCAAGAACAAGCGCGTACGACTGCGCACTTGATTGCGGACGTGCTGGAGGCGCCGGATGATGCCCAGAACATCGAAAAATCCCGCGCCAAGGTGGCTGAGTTGGTCGCGCCTTTCCCCGTGTATGGCGCAAGTGTTTTGCATCCTTGATGCATGAAATGGTGTAGTTAATTAACCCATAGGAGTTTTCATGGCTGGTCGTAATTTTTTGTTTGTCCCCGGTCCTACCAACGTACCCATGCGTGTACAGCGAGCCATGATGGTTCCTATGGAAGACCACCGCTCGCCCAATTTCCCACAACTGACCTACGCGGTTTTGTCTGGTCTCAAGGACATATTTCGCACCAAAACCGGAACGCCTTTTATCTTTCCATCTTCGGGCACGGGTTGTTGGGAAGCGGCATTGACCAACACTTTGTCGCCAGGCGACAAAGTGCTTGCCGCACGTTTTGGCCAATTCAGCCACTTGTGGATTGACATGTGCCAGCGCTTGGGTTTGGATGTTCAAATTGTGGATTGCGAGTGGGGAACCGGCGTGCCCTTGCAGCAATATGCCGACATCTTGAAAAACGATACGCAACACAGCATCAAAGCAGTGCTGGCTTGTCACAACGAAACCGCTACCGGTGTCACCTCAGACATCGCCGGCGTGCGCGAAGCATTGGACGACGCATCGCATCCTGCATTGTTTTTTGTTGATTGCGTTTCTTCTTTGGGCTGCATCGATTTTCGTTTCGACGAATGGGGCGTGGACATGGCCGTCAGCGGCTCACAAAAAGGTTTGATGCTTCCCGCAGGTTTGGGCATTTTGTGCGCCAGCCCCAAGGCATTGGCACAACACAAAACCGCCCAACTCAAGCGCGCATTCTTTGACTTGCAAGACATGTTGCAAAGCAATTCCACAGGCTATTTCCCTTACACCCCCGCTTTGCCTTTGATGTATGGACTGGTCGAGGCCATGACTATGCTTCAAGAAGAAGGCATGGACAATGTGTTTGCCCGCCACCACTACCTCGCTGAAGGCGTTCGTGCTGCAGTAACCCAAGGGTGGCAACTGAAATTGTGCGCGGTTGAAGCCAAGTGGCATTCCGATACGGTGTCTGCGGTGATGTTGCCCGCAGGCGTTGCAGGCGGCGAGGTGATTGCCCGCGCCTACCGTCGCTACAACTTGTCGCTCGGCGGCGGGTTGTCCAAAGTTGCCGGCAAGCTGTTTCGTATCGGCCACTTGGGCGACATGAATGAGGTGCATTTGATGGCCGCGATCAATGGCGCGGAAATGGCCATGCTCGATTGCGGTGTTGCTGTGCAGCCAGGCAGCGGTGCTGCAGCCGCAAGCAACTACTGGCGTAAGAACGCCGCGCCTTCTGGCTTGGGTGCGCCGGTCTTTAACAAGGACGATCATGCAAAAAATAGTATTTCTGGACCGGCAGTCGTTAAGGGCTGAACTTCGCCAGCCGGCGTTTGCGCATGACTGGTCCGAGCATGTGCAAACCCGACCCGAAGACGTGGTCCCGCGTTTGCAAGGCGCAAGCATAGCCATCACCAACAAAGTCCCGATTCGCCGCGAGACCTTGGCCCAACTGCCCGATCTGAAGTTGATTGCCATGGCCGCCACCGGCTATGACGTGATCGACGTGGATGCGTGTCGCGAACGTGGTGTGGCGGTGGTCAATATTCGCAACTATGCAGTGCACACCGTGCCCGAGCATGCGTTTGCCTTGATTTTTGCTTTGCGCCGCAATTTGATGGCTTACCGCGACGATGTGCTCAAGGGCCGCTGGCAAACCGAAGAGCAATTTTGTTTCTTCGATTACCCCATTCGCGACTTGCACGGCAGCACCCTGGGCATTTTTGGTGAAGGTGTGCTGGGTCAGGCCACCGCTCACATCGCCCGTGCTTTGGGCATGAAGGTGTTGTTTGCCGACCATGCGCCACCCAAGGCTGCCGGTGTTGACTTCGTGCCACCTGAACAGGTGTTTGCCGAGTCCGACATCATTTCTTTGCACTGCCCTTTAACCCCCGCCTCGCGTCATTTCATTGGCATGGCGCAGTTGCAACAAATGAAACCAAGCGCTTTGCTGATCAACACCTCGCGTGGCGGATTGGTAGATGAACAAGCGTTGAAGCAGGCTTTGGAAACTGGCGTGATTGCCGGTGCGGGTTTTGATGTGTTAACCCAAGAGCCACCGAAAAACGGCAATCCTTTGCTGGACATTCGTACGCCCAATTTCATACTCACGCCCCATGTGGCATGGGCCTCGCAGCAGGCCATGCAGTTTTTGGCAGACCAGTTGATCGACAACATCGAGCTGTTCGTCGCCAACAAACCCCAGCACTTGGTAACTTAAGCCTCAGTCACTGCTGGCGTCGGGTTTCTTTTGCAAGGCCAGTGCATACAAGGCATTGCGCGGCGCCCCCGAAATTTGGGCCGCCAAGCGTACCGCGCTTTTCGTGGGCAACTCGGCCAGCAGCAAGTCCAGTACCCGCTCGGCCTCGCCCAAGCCTGGGGCGGCCACTGCCAGTGGGTGCAAGACCAGGGCAAATTCACCTTTGACTCGCTGGCTTGAGGCGTCTAGCCAGGCGCTAATGCGGTCAGCGCGCATCACCGCCACCTCTTCAAACTGCTTGGTGAGTTCACGTCCCACACTCACCATGCGTTCGCCCAGCAAAGCCATGTCCTTGGCGACCGCTTCAATCCGGTGCGGTGCTTCTAAAAAAACCTGTGTGCGTGCCTCTTGCGCCATGGCCTGAATGGCGGTTTGACGCTCCAGTGCTTTGCTGGGTAAAAAGCCCAAAAAAACGAAACTGCCGTCGCCTTGACAGCCACTTGCGCTCAGTAAAGCGGTGACACTGCTGGCGCCTGGAATAGGCATCACGCGAAAGCCTGCGGCTTGCACAGCGGCCACCAATTTAGCGCCGGGGTCGCTGATGGCCGGTGTACCTGCGTCACTTAAATAAGCCACCCGTTGACCGCTTTGCAATCGCACAATCACGTCTTCGGCGGCAGCTGTTTCATTGTGTTGATGCAGCGCCAAAAAAGCACTGGAGGGTTTGGACACACCGTAGCTGCGCAACAGGGCTTGGCTGTGTCGCGTGTCTTCGCAAGCCAAGGCATCAACCAAGGTCAGCACATGCAAAGCACGCAAACCTATGTCGGCCAAGTTGCCAATTGGCGTGGCCACCACATACAGGCAGGCTGTCGGATGGGCTTGTGCCGCGCTGGCGTCGTGCGCTGCCACTAACGCGGAATCAAAACGTTGAACCAATGAACACCTCTTTTCCTGCCCCCAATACCAAGCAACGCGGCGATGCGGCAGAGCAACGCGCTTTGCGCCATTTGCTAGACCACGGCTTGACCTTGGTGGCTTGCAACTACCGCACACCTGGGCGAGGGGGCGGCGAAATAGACCTGATTGTGCGCGAGCGCGATGGCACCCTGGTGTTTGTGGAGGTGAGGGCGCGTGCACGCAATGATTTTGGTGGGGCGGGCGCCAGCATCAGTGCCACCAAAAGAAAGCGCATTGTCTTTGCAGCCACCTGTTTTTTACGCAGGTACCGCACCTGGCCAGCGTGTCGCTTCGATGTGGTGCTGCTGCAAGCCGATAGTCTGGTGTGGCACCAAGCAGCGTTTGAGGCATAAAACCGCCCAGACAAACTGCAAAGGTATGATTCCGTTATGTTAGAGCAACGCATAGAGCAGCAGTTCATCGACAGCGCTGACTTGAAATACCAGTCAGCCCAAGCCTTAAGCAAACCTATCGCTCAAGCGGTTGGCGCCATGTTGATGTGCGTCACCAGTGGGGGCAAAGTCATGGCTTGTGGCAATGGTGGCTCCGCCGCCGATGCACAACACTTTGCTGCCGAGTTTGTCGGACGCTTCGAGCGCGAGCGGCCCGAACTGGGGGCGATGGCTTTGTCCACCGACAGCTCCATCATGACGGCCATTGGCAATGACTACGGCTTTGACCAAATTTTTTCCAAGCAAGTGCGCGCTTTGGGCCAAACAGGCGACATCTTGCTGGCCATCTCCACCAGTGGTAACTCCAAAAATGTGATGGCGGCGATTGAAGCCGCCCATGAACGCGATTTGATTGTGGTGGCGTTGACGGGCAGAGGTGGCGGGAAAATCGGC
>Ga0209084_1001076_pt1 | contig 23960 bp, 37 predicted proteins | sample C_130820_MF_Meta_FD_187309 | JGI IMG/M metagenome (GOLD analysis project Ga0209084, IMG submission 187309) | Freshwater microbial communities from Lake Croche, Canada to study carbon cycling - C_130820_MF_MetaG (SPAdes) (version 2) | ecosystem: Environmental > Aquatic > Freshwater > Lake...
ACAGAAAAGTTCCAACTACATTGATAGCAAAGAACTTGATGCAGGCACATTACTTTGGTATTAAGACCTTTTATTATAGCCTTATAAATAAGGCAGGAAGCAAAGCGGATGCAGAAGAACCTCCTACAATGCTAGATCCAATAGATTTTGATGATGAGTCCGATTGTGAATCGTGTAAACTTTAAAGAGAAAATAAATGTCACAAGCACAATATAATTTACACACAAAGACAGACTATTTAAATCGTAAGATGTTTCTGGACCCAGCAGGCCCTGTAACTATTCAACGCTTTGAAGAAGTAAAATATCCAAAGATTGCCAAGTTTGAAGAAACAGCACGAGGGTTCTTTTGGCAACCAGAAGAGATTAGTCTAACCAAAGATGCTAACGACTTTAAAGACGCTAGTAATGCTGTAAAACATATCTTCACTAGTAACTTACTACGCCAAACAGCACTGGATAGTTTGCAAGGTCGCGGGCCAAGCCAAATCTTCATGCCTGTAGTCAGCTTGCCAGAATTAGAAGCACTAGTCTACAATTGGACATTCTTTGAAACTAACATTCATAGTAAGTCATACAGTCACATTATTCGTAACATTTACAACGTGCCAAAGGATGTGTTCAACACTATTCACGACACGCAAGAAATTATTGATATGGCAAGTAGCGTTGGTAATTATTATGATGACTTGCATAGAATTAACTGTGCAAAAGAATTAGGTCAACCTGTTGAAGAGACTGAACACATAAGAGCTATCTGGATGGCACTACATGCCAGCTATGCACTTGAGGCATTCCGATTTATGGTTAGTTTTGCTACAAGTTTGGCAATGGTGGAGAATAAAATCTTCATGGGCAATGGTAACATTATCAGTTTGATACTACAAGATGAACTGCTACACAAAGGCTGGACGGCCTACTTGATCAATCAAGTGATCAAAGATGACCCACGGTTTGCTGCCATCAAACAAGAATGCGAGCAAGAGGTTTATCAGTTATACATGGATGTTATCCGTGAAGAAAAAGACTGGGCAACTTATTTGTTTAACAAAGGTCCAGTGATTGGATTGAATGCCAACATTCTAAAAGACTTTGTAGACTACACAGCAGTTGGAGCACTAAAAGATATTGGTATCAAGTACCAAGCTTCGGCACCTAAGTCAACACCTATTCCGTGGTTTAACAAGCACACGGACACAAGTAAAAAACAAACAGCATTACAAGAAAATGAATCAACAAACTATGTCATTGGCATTATGAGTGAAACATTGGACTATGATGCACTACCAGCACTATAAGGAAATAAAATGAAAGCGACAGTATGGAGTAAGTACCATTGCCCTTATTGCGACCAAGCAAAGGCATTGTTAACCCAAAAGGGTATTCAATTTGAAGAGAAGAAAATAGGCGACGGATACACTAAAGAAGAATTACTAGAAGCTGTACCTAATGCCAGAACTGTTCCACAAATATTTTTAGACGATAAATTAATAGGCGGGTTCACAGAACTTAAACAACATTTCGAAAAGGTATAACATGTTCATTTCAAAAGGCGTAACAGAGGGTGAAGTAATCACATTAAAGCTAACAAGCGGAGAAGAGATTATTGCTAAGTTAGTAGAGGACGGCCCGATGTACTATAAGCTGTCAAAGCCAATGGTCATTGCCATGGGCGCAAAGGGCCCTGGGCTAATGCCGTACTTGTTTACCGTTAGTCCAAACGCAGATGTTAGATTATCTAAGAGCACAGTTACAGTAGCAGAAGCAACCGACGAGTCATTTGCTAAACAATTCCTTGAGTCAACAACTGGTATTGCGTTAGCGTAACGCCCATAATCATAGTGTATAAATACACTATGACTTACAAAATTAGGGCAGGCGCCCCATTTGATTTAGATAATTTATTCAACAGACCGGCTATAGATGCCGGTCCCATCGTTAATCTGTATCCAAATGCTATATTAAGTAATATTGATGGCGGAGATTTTGTGCAGGCTGTAACATTTACAGTAGACGGCGGATTCATCCCGGCAGCTGGAACTGCAACGTATGATCCAAGTAGGATATACGACGAAACTGACATAGTGCCTGATTAATATGACTACTCCAACAGGCAGCATTTTATTACGTCGAGGACCCACTACTGATCGAGTAGCGTTTGTACCACTTGATGGTGAAATAATATACGACAGCAATCAAAAGAAAATATTTATTGGTGACGGTTCTACCTACGGCGGGAATGCCGTGGGTACTGCACCTGGATCAATGTCAGACAGCTTTACAAACATTGTAGTAGCCGGACAATCTAATGTAGTAGCTGATTCAAGTACTGATACATTAACATTAGTAGCTAGTACTGGTATTGCTATAACTACTAACGCAACAACTGATACTATCACTATTGCAAGTACCGTAGTTGATACTAATACAACTTACGGAATTAGTGCAGAAACTGTCACAGGCGGTGCGCATCTAAGGTTAACTGGAAGTGACAGTTCAACTGATAATGTTAAACTTGCTAGTGGAACTGGAATTACAGTTAGTAGAACAAGTGCAGATGAAATAACAATCACAAATGCATCAACAGGTACAACATATAGTATTAGTTCAGAAACTGTTACAGGCGGCGCAAATTTACAATTAACTGGCAGCGATAGTTCAACTGATAATGTAAAAATTACAGGCGCCGGCACAGTTACAGTTACTCGTCCCGATGCTAACACCATTACAATTACAGGAAGTGCTCTTGGTGATATAGTGTTAGATGATCTAACTGATGTTTCTATAACAACACCAACAAATAATCAAGTTTTAAAATATAACGGCAGCTATTGGTATAACGGCACTGATGCAACAACCGGCGGCGGCCTGTCATCTAATAGCTTTGAAACTATTGTAGTAGCGGGACAATCTAGTGTAGTAGCCGATTCAAGTACTGATACATTAACATTAGTAGCCGGTGCAGGAATTAATATAACTACTAATTCAACCACTGACACTATTACTATTGCTAACACCGGGCAATCATCAATTGCTGCGGCTGAAACCGCAGCAGGAACTACACAAGGTACTGCTACTGTATTAACATCGATTGTAAACAATGTAACCACTGTCGCTGCGCTAACTGGAGTTAAACTTCCAACAGCTATTGCAGGAACACGTCTGCTTGTGTTTAATAATGGGTTGAACACTATGGCAGTATATCCTGCTAGCGGAGCAACTATTAATAGTTTGGCAGCTGATACAGCATTTTCGTTAGGTGTAAGTACACGATTAGAATTTGTTGCGGTATCAACTACACAATGGTATACAATGAATGCAACATATGCATAAAGGATTAACATGACAGGAATTGTTCGAGCTAATGCCGATGCGCATAATGGACATTCAGGATATAGAGTCCCGTTTCATAAAACATCTTATGCAAGTGGTAGTGGAAATGTTTTTGTAAATGGTGAACCAGCTGTAAGAAAAGGAGACTCGTTGGCGTGTGGGGATACCGCAGTCGGAGCCTCCTCTAACGTCTTTGTCAACAGTATACCAGTTCACCGACAAGGTGACTCGACTAGCGGACATGGCAATTGGGTTCCGAACGCAGCCGCCAGCGGTAGCTCTAATGTAATTGCCAATTAGTTTGACTATGTAACTTACATACTGTATAATAACAGTATGAATATATACTTAGACATGGACGATGTTGTTGCCGATTGGCATGGACAGGCACAACGAGTTCTTAAACTACGCTGGAACAAAAACGGTGACCGTATCCCACAGGAACAATGGGACCGAGTCAAAGACGACATGCGGTTTTATCGCAACTTGCCTTTAATGGAAGGCGCACACGAATTGGTATCAATGTGCCAACATTATATTAGTCGTAATCCCCAATTTCATCTACGTTTCCTTACAGCCGTACCACATGATTACTCAATGCCCCTAGCAGCAAGTGATAAAGTCATGTGGGCATTTGATCACTTCCCCGGAGTTCCGGTCACTATTGGACCATTCAGCCACGATAAATGGCGCCACTGTAAAACCAAAGGCGATATTCTAATCGATGATAGGCATAGTAACTGTAAAGAATGGGAAAGTGCGGGTGGTGTAGCACACATCTTTACTACTTGGGGAAACTGCAAACCATGGTTAGTATCAGTATTGCAAACGCCAACAGACGCTGTAGCTAATTAATATAACAATAAGGAGACTATTATGTCAGCAAACAAATATCAAGAATTTACAAAAATTGTCGAAGCAATGGAAACAGACTTTGAAAAATTTTACGACAAAGAAGTTAGTGCTGCCGGTACTCGTGTTCGTAAGGCTTGCCAAGAGTTAACCAAACTGTGCAAAGACACACGTAACGATGTTACCGCAATTAAAAACGCCCGTAAAGAACCAAAGTAAGTCAACTAAATACTAGTCTACGGCGTTATATAAGTATACCGGAGATTATTATGAAAAAGATTATTTTATCAATGCTACTGATAGTTGTAGCAGGAACAGCCAGTGCTCAGTGGCGTCATCATGGCCACGGTCCGACAGTTATATATAGAGACAGCAACTGGGCTGCTCCGTTAATCCTAGGCGGTATTGTTGGCGCCGTTATTGCAAATCAACAACAATCTGTCATTGTTCAACAGCCGCCAGTGTATGTACAACGACAAACTGTGTGTACAGAATGGAAAGAGATTCAATATCCCGATGGACAAGTCTATCGTGAAAGGACTTGTACACAATAATGGCTTACTCTGAAAAAGTTGTGGATCACTATGAAAATCCCAGGAATGTCGGATCTTTTGACAAGAGTGATACTGATATTGGTACTGGTATGGTCGGCGCACCTGCTTGCGGCGATGTAATGAAACTGCAAATTAAAGTAGAAGATGGAATTATTACCGATGCGAAATTTAAAACGTATGGCTGCGGGTCGGCGATTGCAAGCAGTTCTCTTATTACAGAATGGGTCAAAGGTAAAACACTTGACCAAGCAGGCAGCATTAAGAATAGTGAGATTGCAGAAGAACTTGCGTTACCTCCGGTCAAAATACATTGTAGCATATTGGCCGAGGATGCCATTAAAGCCGCAGTAGCTGACTACAGGTCTAAACATGATATCTATAACTGAAAAGGCCGCACTTAAAGTACAACAGGTTATTATTCGAAGAGGCAAGGGCCAGGGAATCCGCCTTGGTGTTAGAACCACAGGATGTAGTGGACTTGCTTATGTATTAGAGTATGTGGACACACCAACAGTCGACGACATATGTTACGATTGCAGAGATTGTAAAATATTTGTTGATCCAAAAAGTCGTGTGTATCTACAAGGATTAGAAATAGACTATGTGCGCAACGGTCTTAATGAAGGATTTGAATTTAATAATCCTAATTCCAAAGGCGAGTGCGGATGTGGTGAAAGTTTTAGAGTATGAAGAAAGTGTGGGATAGAAAAGCAACTCGAGATTGGATAGCTCAATTAGAGCATAGAATCGAAGACATCGAGTACTATCTGCGAAAGACTGTAGAATGGTGTGAAGCCAATGATGTATGCAGTGATCGCAGTGTATTTGCGTGTGTGGTAATGACAGCAGTTTGGGTCAGCCATATGCGTAATGAACCAATTTCCAAACAAGAGCTGTTTGAAATTTTGGGCGTCAAGGGCTGGGATAGCATTGATGATGCCGTTTATGAATTTAACCGTGATTACGAGACCTTCGAACACGAAGAACTACTGGAACTAGTTGCAAGCTCATTTTAATTGACAGTTGCCAGCTTAGGCAGTATAATTGTTATATGTTCTTAACTATTAGTCATAAACTATGAGTATGCATTTATGTGGCCCTGCTCTTACTACTACAGGTAAGAAAAAAGGTAAAAAGAAATTCGCATCTGCGGAACATAAACGAAAGGCGGAACAATTGGATCAAGAGTGGAAAGATCTTCAAAAACGCTGGGGCGTTGAAGCAGACAACAGAAAACGAGCTAAGGGATTAGCATCGCCAGTTTGGCAACCTGAAAAGATCGCATATAGAGGATCAAGTGAGCCAAAGATTCCAAGCCTAAATAGTGGGTTGGGAGTAGCAATCTTAGCACCAGCAAAAGTATATACTGGTACTAAGGTTAAAGGTATTGCCACTATGCATAAGAGTAATGCAGTACCAGTTTTTTCAGACGAAGAAGCTGTGGATATTAGTCGAATGCGTAGATAAGTATTTTTCATAAACACAAAGGAGAAAGAATGATTAAACTCATTAAAATCTTGCTTGTATTACTGGGCCTAGCATTAGTTGGCTGGATTGGATACAAAGCGGTCATGTATAAACTTGACCCGTCAAAGCAATTAGTAATGGCCAATACTGCTGTTACCGCAGAAGTACGTAACAAACAATTGGACTGTCTTGCTCGTAATATCTATTACGAAGCCGGAGGAGAACCATTTGAAGGTAAAGTAGCAGTTGCACAAGTTACTATCAATCGAGCAAACAGTGGGCAATTCCCAAGTGACATCTGTAAAGTAGTGTATCAAAAGAATGTAGTGTACGAAAAGGTGCTTTGTCAATTTAGTTGGTATTGCGAAAATACTAGTTTAGTAAAACCAAAAAATGCCAAAGTATTTCAAGAAAGTGAAATAGTAGCAAGACAAGTATTGCTAGAAAATTTTAGGCTACCAAGTCTAAAACACGCCCTGTATTTTCATGGTGCTCAAATTAATCCAAAGTGGGATAAAGAGCGAGTTGGTCAAATTGGAAATCACATTTTTTACAAATAAGGAAAAATTATGCAAATTAGTTTAAGAGAATTAGTTAATGTTAAAAAGATGATGGATAGCCTTCGCGAAAACATCGGACATCTTAGTGCAGAGACATTGGGATGGATTGGGGTCATTCTAGTACATTTGGCTACTATTCCAACTTTGGTTGCTGTGCTTACGGGTCTAACCGAAAAGTTACCTCCAGTGGACATTGTTGTCCTAATGTGGTTGGGCTTGTTCATGTTCTTTATTCGAAGTGTAATCGCCAAAGATCTATTGAACATTGTTACAATTGGATTTGGATTTTTTGTCCAAGCAATCTTGATGGCATTGATTATTTTTAAATAACCAAAAGACCTTGACATCAACACCCTCTGGTAGTATAATAGATACTACAGAGGGTTTTTACTTTAACACACACAGAAAGGCAAATATGAAAAACTTTGTAATTGGTACAATCTTCGGATTGATTTTGGCTACCGTTGGATTTAGCGGCATTGCTAGAATTATGGACAAAGGCATTGACACTGTCAAGACCCAAAGTCAGGAGATGGCAAAATGAAAAAGGCACTAACACTTATTCCTATTGTAATTGCACTTACCGCTTGCAGTGGGATGACTACTCTTAAAACAGAGAATCTCGAATCAAAGTCTGTACCTACATGGTATTTGGATTATGCTGATACAGGCAGTGAATCCACTAAATGGTACAAGCCATGGGATCAATCGGGCATGTACTATGCAGTTGCCGAAGATGTTAGCCCTTCAATGGAAATGTCCATGAAGAAAGCTACGCTCAAAGCCAAAGCAAAGATTGCAGATCGAGTTAACGGTGAAATGAACAACCGTACTACTATCAAGTATGATGAAGCAGGATCGCCTGATCGTCCAACTGGAACTGGATCTGCACAAGATGTAATCGTTAATTTGATTGCAGAATCGGTACTACGCACATATGGCGTTGAGAAGAAAATGGTTATCTACAATCCAGAGATGCATAACTATCGCTCGTTTGTCATGTTGAAGATTAGCAAGAAGGACGTTGACTCGCTTGCATCAACATATGACAGTAACAAGCAAGTTAAGTTGCAAGGTCGGGTTGGCGGCAAGTCTCTAGACGAAACTGCTAGTGAAGTTCTTAAACAATCAAGGCAATAACATGTTCAATCAAACTATTGATCGATTTACGCTGGAACAGCAAATTATGACTTGCTGGAGTGTAGTTGAAGATTTGCAAATGGTAGCTAACCGTGGCGAAGGCAAGTTAGAAAATTTCCAAGCATTGTCTCGTATCTACCAACTTAAATTTGAAACGCTGTTTGACACGTTTGAACAGTTAATTGCAGAAGGCAAGATTATATAATGAAATCCGTCATCGCACTATTATGCATATTAAGTCTCGGGGGATGTGGATCAACTACTCCCATTAAGACAAGTGAGCAGTTTTGTGATTTGAAAAGTAAGACTGTATCAGTTAAAGATAAAACTGGGCGAGTAGTCGATGAGGGATCTATCGATGTTATGGTATGTAATGATAACAAAGTAGATAGATTGTTTCACGCACAAAGCGGAATGGCTCGTGACTGCGGCGAATACAAGTATGTAATGAATCTTAATGGACGACCTGTGGAAAGGACTGGCTATGCGTGTCAAAAATATAATGGTACTTGGGAAGTTGTTCCTCATCCTAGCATGTACCAATAGTTACGCTCAATCATGGAGCGGGCCCATGAATCAAGATCGTGTTAAGAACGATGGGTTCCTGGCATTTGCCTACAACATGTCAATCTACTACGGATCACGATTAGGTAAGATGGATAATGCTTTGCACACACAAGCAGTATACCACGCAATTAATAATCTTGAAAATGGTGAGACCGTAGAATGGTTTAACGATCGCAGTGATAGTCAAGGTAAGGCACGTATTGTCTACACTATACCGGGCAGTGGAACAATTTGTAGACGCATACATAGTTGGGTGCGAGTGAATAGTCGTGCCAATAACTATGAAGACACTGCCTGTTATAATAACAACACAAATACATGGGTTTTTGTCGATAAATACTAGTCTATGAAAATTACATTAGCCGATAAATTTATCGCATACCTTGCCTTACTAAGTGGACTAACTATATCAGGCGTTGCCATTTGGTACTCGGTAGCAGGTCTAGTTAGCATATTTGCGGCCGCAGTAACACCTATTATTGTTATGGGTGTGGCCTTAGAAGTTAGTAAACTTATTGCCACAGTTTGGCTCAAAATTAATTGGGCTCGTTCTCCTATCTTTATTAGAACATACCTATTAGGTGCCATTTCCATTTTAATGATTATTACATCAATGGGTATCTTTGGTTTCCTAAGTAAGGCACATAGTGACCAAAGTTTAGTTTCCGGCGACGTTCAAAGTAAGATTGCGATATATGATGAAAAAATTAAAACAGCCAAAGAAAATATTGAAGCCAACCGCAAGCAACTTAAACAAATGGATGAGGCGGTTGACCAAGTCATGGGTCGCAGTCAAGATGAAAAAGGTGCCGACAAAGCGGTTTCAATACGCAAAGCTCAGTCTCGTGATCGCAGTGCGGTGGCCAAAGACATTGAAGCCAACCAGAAGCTTATTGCTACTCTTAATGACCAAGCCGCACCTATTCGAGCAGAAGTACGTAAAGTAGAAGCTGAAGTAGGCCCGATTAAATATATTGCGGCATTTATCTACGGCGACAATCCAGATGCTAACATATTAGAAAAAGCAGTCACTTGGGTAATAATTATTATTGTGTCAGTGTTCGATCCGCTGGCAGTTATTCTATTGTTGGCTAGCCAATACAGTTTCCAATGGTTTCGCAAAGCTGAAGAAGAGCAACAAGCAGAGGGTGACAGCCTGACTACGGAGAGAGGAAACAACATAGTTGTTGAACCTACTGTCACAGAAACGCCAGCATATGAGCCTGATGATGGCCCGTTGACTGACGATCAGATTACACAAATCAAAGATTCAGTTGCTGAACCAATTCCGTGCAATCTATGTGGTACTACATTAGCAGTTGTTCCGGGTATCGGATTATTCTGTCCAAATAAAGAATGTGGAGTTATTGAAGAGCCTGTAGAAGAAACTCAATTAGAATTAAATTTTAATACACCTATTACCTTTAACGAGCTTAGTCAAGCTGACATTGATAAACTAGATGCAGGTGAGCCATTAGACCAATGGAACAAAATGATCGAAGCTGCCGAGCAGGCAGTGGCCAAAGAAAAAACCCCAGAAGAAATATTAGATGAAGGATTATCTGAACCTAACAATTTAATATTTCCAGAAAATCCAGATCAAGGAGATCGTGTAGTAATGCTTATTGACCTTACTCCTCGGAATTTTATTTTTAACGGAAGTAGTTGGGTTAATGCAGACTTATCTGACCCAGGCGCAGTTAGTGCATTAGACGAATTAAAAAAAAAGAGCAGCTACATAATCAAAGACCACAATCAACAGATCAAGAAGACCAAAGAGTAACCTATGTTCAAAACAGTGAACAAACTTCAAACTCTTTATGGACACGTATTAAGCGTAATGACAACTAAGTAATAGATATGAGCGAAAATATGAATCTCGGAAAAATTAATCTAATAACACCTCCCGACAAGCTGTTTAACTTGAATTTTGGGTATCTGCTAATTAAGCCAAGCACAAAGGTTAAAATGCAGTTTCAACAACTGTTAAGCCAAAGTGACGACGATATTAATGTTTACATATACGACACTGATGAATCAAATATCGAATGGATGTTGAGTGTTAGCCAACAAGCTGATACTATCATTATTGATATTGACAACTGTGATGATATAACCAAGCAGTTTGTTAGTTTTTTACTAGCGCAACCAAATAGCCACTATTTGACTACTGATGAAATCACACCTTGGGGGTTGATCAGTCGCAATAGGATATATAACTTAGACTGGATATTAGAAGTTATTAACAAAGAAGAAGACGATAATGAATCAGAGGAATCAGATGAATAGAGTTACAGGTACAGCTATCATTTTAAAAGATGGCGAAGATATCAATCGGGCACTACGCCGATTTAAAAATAAAATTGAAGATTTGGGTACACTCAAAGTTCTTCAATCCAAAGAGTTTTATGAAAAACCAACTACTGAGCGTAAGCGTAAGAAGTCGGCTGCTAAGGCTCGTTGGCGAAAGCAGTTGGAAAAAGATGCATTACCCAAGAAAATGTATTGACCTTTTAAATTAAATCTGTTATAATATAAGTTCACTATGAAAGAGCTTATATGGCAAATACAGATTTGATGATCGACCTCGAAACACTTGCAACTACACCTGATGCGTCAATCTTAACAATTGGCGCAGTAAAATTTGATCCATTTGGAGATGATGTTAGAAATCCAAAATGTGAAAAATTTTATTGCAGGGTAGATCTTGACTCTTGTGATGCTTTAAACCTTGTAACTAATGATGCAACAGTAGAATGGTGGGCCAATCAAAGTAAAGAAGCACAGGACGAGGCATTCTCGGAGCAAGATCGAATCCCAATTACAGAAGCATTTAACCGCCTTTACAAATTTGCATGGGGCGCAAAGCGTGTATGGTCACATGGAGCAAGTTTTGACATTGTAATCTGTGAACACGTTTTTCATAAGATTGGTAAAGCAGTTCCGTGGCAATTCTGGGAAGCACGTTGCACACGTACACTGTTTGACATTGGCATCAATCCCAATCGTCCACCAGTATTAAAACATCACGCACTAGAAGATGCGTGGAATCAAGCAGTTGGTGTACAGAATGTTTTTAATACACTAAAAGCATCTACCACTAGTGCTGGACATTATATCCAACCATTTGCAAGAGAAAGATAATATGAATGATTTTGTAATTGCACTACTAATGGTGCTAATGTTTATTCAAGGTATTACAGTTGGATACATTCTATGGTCACCACTAACATCTTTCAAACAAGGACTTATTGATGGTCTATCATTAAAATTCCTTTGGAGAAAATAATGGACGAACAAACATACGAAGTTATGGCTATCCTACAAGAGGAAGCCGCAGAAGTTATCCAAGCTGTTAGCAAATGCTACAGGTTTGGACTGGACCATTACAAGCCCGGTAAATCTAAAACTAATCGTCAGCATTTAGAAGAAGAAATTGGCGATTTATTGGCCATGATTGATATTCTACAAAAAATGGACGAAGTTAGTTTCAACAATATTGAGGCTGCTAGATTAGCTAAAATCGACAAGCTAAAACAGTGGTCCACAATTGAAATAGTTCAGGAAATGTGAGATAAATAAATTCATACTAAAACGCCGTAAGGGTTTAGTATAGGACATGGTGTCCAACCAATCTTGCTTAATTAAGGAGAAAATATGAGCAAAGTCATCGGTATCGATTTAGGTACAACAAATTCATGCGTAGCCATTATTGAAAATGGTGTTGCAAAAATCATCGAAAATTCAGAAGGCGCACGTACTACACCTAGTATTGTTGCATACGCTAATGACGAAATACTAGTAGGCGCAAGTGCAAAGCGTCAATCAGTAACAAATCCCAAAAACACAATCTACGCAAGTAAGCGACTAATTGGACGTAAGTTTAAAGAAGAAGCAGTTCAAAAAGATATCGATCTTATGCCCTATGAAATTATGGAAGCTAAGAACGGTGATGCATGGGTCCGTGCTAACGATCAAGAATTAGCACCGCCACAAATTTCAGCAGAAGTTCTTCGCAAGATGAAAAAGACTGCTGAGGACTATTTAGGTGCTACAGTAACACAGGCTGTTATCACAGTACCAGCGTACTTTAATGACAGTCAACGTCAAGCAACTAAGGATGCTGGACAAATTGCTGGATTAGAAGTATTGCGTATTATTAACGAGCCCACTGCGGCAGCACTGGCATATGGTGTTGACAAAGCTGACAAGCGTGATCGTAAGATTGCAGTGTACGATTTAGGTGGTGGTACATTTGACGTATCTATTATTGAAATCGCAGATGTTGATGGTGACAAACAAATTGAAGTGTTGAGCACAAATGGCGATACATTCTTAGGTGGTGAAGACTTTGACCAACGTATTATGGATTACTTGGTTGACGAGTTTAAGAAAGAAAATGCAGTTGACCTTAAGAAAGACATGCTGGCGTTACAACGTTTGAAAGAAGCCGCAGAAAAAGCTAAGATTGAATTATCAAGTTCTGCTCAAACTTCAGTTAACTTACCATACATCACAGCTGACGCAACAGGCCCCAAGCACATGAATGTTTCTATTACTCGTGCTAAGTTAGAAAGCCTAGTCGAAGAGTTAATACAACGTTCAATTGAACCCTGTAAGACTGCGATGAAAGATGCAGGTGTTACGGGTGCGGATATTGATGAAGTTATCCTTGTTGGTGGTATGACTCGTATGCCCAAGGTGCAAGAAGTTGTTGAACAGTTGTTCGGCAAGGCCCCACGCCGCGATGTTAACCCAGATGAAGCAGTTGCCGCCGGCGCCGCAGTACAAGGATCAGTACTAGCAGGAGAACGCAGTGATGTGTTATTGTTAGATGTTACTCCATTAAGTCTTGGGATTGAAACAATGGGTGGTATTATGGCCAAGTTGATTCAGAAGAATACAACTATTCCAACTAAAGCTAGCCAAACATTTAGTACTGCCGATGATAATCAACCAGCTGTAACGATTAAGGCATTCCAGGGTGAACGTGAACTAGTGCAACACAATAAATTACTAGGCGAGTTTAACTTAGAAGGTATTGCACCAGCTCGTCGTGGCACTCCCCAGATTGAAGTTACGCTTGACATTGATGCTAATGGCATCATGCACGTATCTGCTAAAGATAAGAATACTGGCAAAGAAAACAAGATTACTATTAAGTCTGACTCAGGTCTAACCAAAGAAGAAATCGAACGTATGGTACAAGATGCTGAAGCTAATGCCGAATCAGATCAAAAGGCACGGGGATTGATTGAAGCACGTAATACAGCAGAAGCACAAATTCACAGTATTCGCAAGGATATGGAAGAAGTAACAGCTGAATTATTGCAAGAGGTTAAAGACAAAGTTGACGAAGCTATTAAGGCAGTTAACGATGCAGTAGTAGCCGAAGATAAAGATGCTATTATACAAAAGCTCAGTGACTTGAGTGTAGCAAGCCAACCAGTCATTGAGGCTAAGAACAAACGCGACGAGGCCAAAAAGAATGAGACTCCAGTAGACGCAGAGTTTACTGAAGTAATTTAACACACAGACACAATAAATACACAGTGGGGTGCTCGGGTGAGGCCCTGCTTATTTCTTGCTTAATAAAGGAGAACATTATGAACACAACATTAAGCCGCATTGATACTACCGCACTAGCTCAACTGAGTAGGGCACTTGTGGGATTTGACCGTATGTTTGATACTTACGAATCTAGATTCGCTAGTCAGACATCAAACTATCCTCCACACAATATTTTTAAGTATGACGAATACCACTACGCTATTGAAATGGCAGTGGCCGGATTTAAGAAGTCTGAAATCGCAGTAGAAGTTGAGAATGATCAACTGACCATCCGCGGCGAAATACAGTCTGCAACTGATCCTAGTCGTCAATATATACACAGAGGACTGAGCAGTCGAGATTTTGAAAGGCGCATTGGCCTTACTGAGCATATGATTGTTAAAGGTGCCGAAATTCAAGACGGTATATTAACAATTAATATTGAACTTGAACTTCCCGAGGAAAAGAAGCCAAGGGTAGTTGACATTGTAGAGATTAAGTAATATAATAAGGGGAAGGAAACTTCCCCTTAATACTATATGGAGAATACTATGAGCACAACAGACGTAAAACTTGATGAAAAGATCAAACAAAAAATTGAAGAACCGCATCGTTGGAAGGTTATTCTATTAAATGATGATCACACTCCAATAGACTTTGTAGTCGGTATATTAACAGAGATTTTTAAACATAGCCAAGAAACAGCCAAAGAAATCACAATTCAGATACATACTGAAGGTAGTGGAGTCGCCGGTGTATACAATTTTGAAATTGCTGAGGTAAAAGCAGTTGAAGCAACTAATTTAGCTCGAGGTAACGGATTTCCACTCCAGATTAAAATGGAAGAAGAATGAGCCTAAAAGAACTAACCCACGAAGCACACCGCAGTGCGGAAACACAGCCGTTTGTAAAAATTTTATTTTCAGGTAAAATTAATCCAAAACTATATGCTGCCTACTTAAAAAATCAGCACCCGTGTTACGAGATTTTAGAAGTGTGCGCAATGCCCCATGGGTTATTAGCAGGACTCCCTGACATGCGTAGAGCTCCATCAATATTAGCAGACTATTTAGAACTGCATAAAGAAGGCGACTTGGAACCGACAATTCTGCCGGCAACTGATCGGTATCTCAAATACATTCTAAGTATCAAAGATGATCCTAAGCGTTTAATGGCACACTTATATGTACGACATATGGGAGATCTTGCCGGCGGGCAAATGATTGCCAAACGTATTCCAGGATCTGGAAAAATGTATCAATTTGCTGATCCTGATACTCTTAAAACAGCAATCCGTGAACGGTTAGATGACAGCATGGCTGACGAGGCAAAGGTATGTTTTAAGTATGCCGAGGAAATGTTCAAAGATATGATGACACTAGTAGAGTATGTTGATGAGTAATGTTTGGGATACATTACAGGGTATTGCAACCTATTTTGAAATGGCTTTTGAGAGAACTGGAAATCCCGTTGAAGAACCGGGCATGGAACGATTTAATCAACCAGGATGGGTTAATCGTGTGTATACTAGTAATTTATATAGACGTGCCCACATTGATATTGTCGATGCTAGGGACTCAAAGGGATTATGGATGATGCACTGTTGCATCTTCCCCCACACTCACAACCCTGCCCCTATTTTTGGATTCGATGTAATAGCCGGTAAGAGTAAGATCACTGGCTGTTTCTACGATTACAGTGCCGCTGGCGACAACGAACATCCTATGCTTGAATGGTTTGCCGGGGAAGCTAATCGTTTAGATTGGAATAAAACACGCAAGCTACCCGATTGGGCTGAACGTATTTTTAGTCCAAGTATGATTGCAGCGGGCAATGTTAGCGATGAAAATGAATTGGCACAGATTTTTGCTATGGCTAAAAAGGGTGTAGATCACTATCTCAACGCCGTTGGTGAAACTAATAATACGGCATCAAGCACTAAAGATGCACAGAACTACTACTGTGAAAATCAAAAGCAAAACCCACATACACCCAAAGTTATGGTTAGTTTAGGGCTAAGTGAGGAAGATGTGCAGATTTTCATTCAGGATTGTTTGTTTCCCGAAATCCGCTAAATATTACACTATGAGAGCAAAAGAATTTTTAACTGAAGCAGCATTAGCACCTAAAACATTCTATGTACGAGATCGGTTACAGACTTTTATTAACCGGCTTAAAAAACCCGACGAAAAATTCTTAACAGTTGACGGGGACTCTATTTCACTTAGAGCTACCCTTGAAGAATTTAAGTATCTCATTAATTTGCTAAAAACTAACTATGATGCTCAGGGCACTGTTATTAGCAATAGTAGAATGCTTAATAAGATTGGCGGAGTGCCGTTATCACAGTTGATGAAGACTGCTGATTTTGGAGGAAAATCCGGAGTAGGTGCTAGTGGTGAAAAAGCAGGTAGTCCAAATATTGGACCTACTGTAGAGGCACTAAAGTCTATGGCTATGTTTGCTAAACTGGTAACCCGTGGCAAGCCAACTATTACAGCAGAAGATGTTCAAGATATTGGTGCTATCATGGCTCAACATGCTGTGGAAGTAAAAGAGAAAGGAAAAAATGTTGCTACTACTGAAAGCAAGTACAGCAGACAAGTGTATGATACTTCTAGACAAGTAAAAGACACTATTAAAATTGAAGTTAGATTAAGCAGTCCACCGTTTCAGCGAGCAATTAATGTAAGCCCTGCAGATAAAAAAGCATGGGGTTCATTACAAGGTATTGTTAATTATGTTAATAACGAAGGCGATATAGCAAAGTACAGTAGATTATTTGCAAATAACAATAAACGTGACCCGGTAAATATTGCAGTTGTTGGCATTTCTGGTGCTAAAGCTGACATACAAACAACGTACACTAAATCTGACGGCACTGTTAAAGAATTAAGTCATATGAGCATGAGCATTAAAGCTGGTAGTTCTATGTACGATCAAGCTAGTGCTATGAACGAAGATGGGATGACTAAATTCTATGAAATTTTAGGATTGAACCCTCTTGATGCTGCTGATGCAATGCGCCATGTTGGATATGTAGGTAAACGTAAAGGTGAAGAAGATTCGCCTGAAATATCAAAACAACGTATTGCCGCAGTTAGGCAAATATACGAAATAGCAGCAACTCAATTAGAAAGCCGTATTAAATCACTTAACGATCAAGGTGAAGCTGAATACATTCATGAATTCTTGGGCAAGTTAAAAAATAGTATCCAAGGTGACGGCAAACTTGTATATGTTAACTTTGACGCCAAAGGAACATATAATAAATTAAATCCGCAATTAATTTCGTCATTAGCCCGTAACATTGATTTAAATGTTGAACTCGACTCTGATTCTAAGGCAACTCCTTACCTATATCTAAAAGATAACATTAGCGGCAAGCCTATTATGCACGTACGGTTGGCTGTCTTAAAGTCAGGGCGTATGACTAATACTTTTGAGCTGGATTATTTGCTTGACATTGTTAGCGACTCAAAGAAGAAGGACAAAGAAAAAGACATTGCGTCTCAAGAATTGGGTGTAGCCGCAAATCCCGATGCGCAGCCGGCATCTGCCAAACCAATTAAATTAGGAACACCTAATGCAGCACCTGCCAAAGTTCCAACTAAAGCAAAAGCTACAGGAAATGCTCCACAAGTAGGCGATCAAATGGGCGCTGATCCCGAGTCTACAGAATACGGTCAAGTCTGATCAATTAAACAGCAAGTATAATTCCTCCTATTAGCAGATTAAATAATTTGCAACAGATAGGAGGAATTCTTATGAGTTGGTTCAAACACAAGCCTAGACCTAAAACACCCCCAAAGCAACGCCCACATCACTCTAGTCCGTTATCTGACCAGGTACTTAACAAGATTAAAGAGAAACAACGTGGCGTCCCCAAATCTAAGTAATGTAACATTATTGTAATAATGTGATAGTTTTATTTGTTTTCATAGTATAAATACTATTATGAAAAAACTATTAATAACCCTCTTGGTCTTGTTCTCGTCAGTTGTGTACGCACAATTACCCACTTCAACAATATCACTTCCGTCTGACATTGCTGCAATCAAGAAGAAAAACGTCTTGATCATTGCAATGACCAAAAAAGATGTACCTCCATTCTTCTCAGGTGAAGGCGACGACATTCGAGGACTTGACGTTGAAATTGCACGCCGCATTGGTGTAATTGTCGGAGTCCCTGTGCAGTTTAGACGAGATGCAGACAGTTTTGCCGAAGTTGTAGAACAGGTTCGTGACGGTCGTGCAGATCTTGCTGTGAGCAAACTGTCTGTAACTGGACCGCGTTTACAAGTTGTTAGATTTAGTGATCCCTACATCAAACTCAAACAAGCAATGATTATTAACCGTCTTTGGCTAAGTCAAAACTCACAAGGACGAGAAGTGTATGAAGTGATAAGAACGTTTAACGGAAAGATATCTTTTGTACGTAATTCAAGCTATGATACATTTGCCCGTGCCAATTTCCCCAAAGCTGTGTATACTCCCGAAGATAGTTGGGACACAATCATCAACAATGTAACCAGCGGTGCAATTGCAGCTGGATATAGAGATGAATTTGAAATTAAGAAAATTTCATTTGAAAAGCCTGAAGCAGCAATCACTACCAAAACAGTGACCATATCAGACAGCATAGACAACATTGCTGTGGCAGCAAATGTTAACGCAACACAACTACTCAGCATAGTTAACTATGTTATTAGAACTGAATACAACAACATTGACACTAAAAGGTTAATGGACCGATACAAGGCTGAGACAAAGACAGCAACACCTGTAAAGAAATAATTAGGAAACATCATGAGCTTTAATTTAAAATCATTTCTCTCTAGTCCCTGGACCATTTTAGGGTCAATCATAATTGGAGTGTTGGCAGGAGTATATGCACCTGCGGCCAGCATGAACTTTGAAAGTGTTGGAGGGATTTACATCAGCTTGCTTAAAGTGGTTGTGATACCTTTCTTGTTAGCTACTATTTTGGTTGGTGTTATCAGTCTACTGCAAAAAGAAGGCAGTGCCTCAATGATACGCAAAATTATTATTGGCTTTGTTGCCAGTATGTTCCTTGCGGCAGTTATTGGTGTTGGCACTGTTGCACTGACTGGCAGCGAAATGACTCCTGCAAAACAAGCACAACTTGGTGCAATTGTCAACGACAAAGAATCTGGCAGTGATCTTAATATCACGCTAAAAGAACCAATGCCTGTTACGCCGCACGTTGATCCAATGCAGATGGCGCAGAAGTTTATTCCAGAAAATATCTTTAACACACTGGCTGCTGGTGAAAGTTTGAAAATTGTTATCTTCTGTTTGATATTTGGTGTTGCTCTGGGCAATATCAAAAGTACAGGTCAAGAAATGCTGGTTGATGTATTAAAAAGTGTTCAGCAGGCCAGTATCAGTATTTTCAAGTTCTTAAACTACTTTCTACCGTTTGCATTGTTAGCAATGATCAGTAGTCAGGTTGGTAAAGTTGGTGTTGGCATTTTCTTGACCATGGTTGAATTTATCATGCAACAGGCTATCGGTGGATTACTGGTTATCATCGCCGGTACTATTGTTATTTGGCAACGTTCAGGGCTCAGCCTAATGACTGTTATTAAAGAAACTAAAGAAACGCTGATTGTTGCTGTTAGTTCACGTAGCAGTTTAGCCTGTATTCCATACGCACAAGAAGCACTGCACAAATTAAAATTTGATAGAAATGGTGTAGAGCTAACTGTGCCACTAAGTTTCACAGTTAACCGCATCGGAAGTATTGTTTATTACGCAATTGCCACAGTGTTTATTGCCAACATATACGGTGCACCTATGGGAGTAACTGGTTTGTTGGTTGTGTTATTTGGTAGTATCTTAGCTGGGTTAGCGTCAGCAGGTACAACAGGTATTCTCACAGTTGCCACTGTGGCAGTTGTTTGTGACTTGTTAAAACTTCCAAGCGAAGCTGTATTAGTATTGTTAATCGCTGTTGATCCACTAATGGATATGATTCGTACTGCAAGCCATGTACACGGGAATGTAGCAGTGACAGCATTCGTATGTGACAAGGAAGTAGACGATGGACAAACTGAAAGAGCTACTGCTTGAACTGTTAAAGTTCATAGGCGAAAGTCCGTTTAGACTGTTCACCGTTATCCTACTTTGCTTTTTGGGATTCGGAGGATGGATAGTCTACAGTGAAAAAGATGCCTTTATGGCAAGTTATCGTGCCCAACAGGCCATGCCAAAAATGAATGGCAAGTATGAAGAAGCGGTAAACTTTATATTAAAAAATACAGATGCTGAGTTAGTTGCAGTGTTTAACGTTAATACATTATTAAACACAAGAAAATTAGTATATCTAACTACACGTGGTGCTGGTCACGACAAGGCGCATGACGGAACCGATGTGGGATTACTCACCAAGAATCACAGCAACAATGAAGATGTAATTGGCCTAATGTCGGGTAAAATTCCATGTGGTCCATATCTAACACCACAAAGTTATATTGGATTCACTTATAAAGATGCAGGGGTAAAATACATGTGTCGTATAAGTGTTCCAGCTGAACCTGGATTATTCATTGGACAAATAAGTGTGGGATGGAAGGAACAACCGTCAGAAGTAGAGTTGGCACAGACTGTGTTAATTGTGGCATCAAGTTTACTGTTTGATAAAAAATGAGACTCCCTAGCGTGATAGCTGTTGGTATTCTAATAATCATCATATTGGTGTTATTATGATCAAGCGACTTGGTGTACTGGGTGGAATGGGGCCTGCTGCTAGTGCTGAGTTTATGGTACGTTTGATTGCTCAGACTCCTGCAAAAACTGATCAAGACCATATCCCCACAATACTATGGAGCGACAACACAGTTCCGGACCGTAGCACCAGTATGCGTAACGGTGACAACAAACCATTACCTTACCTGTTGCAGGGTATACAGGGATTAGTGTCGGCAGGTTGTAATCTAATTGTTATACCCTGCAACACTGCACATCTTTGGTTCAATGAAATGGAAAAACAAGCATCGTGGCATGCAAGAATTGTACACATTGTTGACAGTGTCGCAGATGCACTACGAGATGTAAACGTAGTCAATTCTAAAATTGGAGTCATGGGCACACAGGCAACCGTTGAGTTGGGGTTGTATCAGTATCGTTTAAACAAACTAGGATGGGATTGTATTGTGCCTAGTAAAGAAGAAATGGATACACTGGTACAACCAGCAATTGATTTAATCAAGGCTAATCAAATTGACGCTGCACACCCAATGTTAATGACTGTTATTCACAGTCTTATTGGCAGAGGAGCAACAGCAGTGGTACTGGGATGTACTGAAATACCACTGAGTGTGAGAGAAGACTCAGTACAGGATACACCAATAATAAATAGCATTGACAGTTTGGTCAAGAGTGCTATAAAACAATTCAAAAGGAATTAACATGAAACTAACATCGTTTATATTTGTCACAGCAGTGTTCGCATCAGCCTGTGCGTCAGCCTGGACACCCAGTGCAGCAGAAGTTGCATTAAGTGCAAAGGAAGATGCAAGAGAACTTGCATTGTTTAAGCTACTGACCAAGTAGTATGAAACCCACCATTGCACTGTTCTTACACCAGCCCATGTGTAGTACACAGTCAGGCAATGGCATCATGCAGTCACTAAGCACGGATTACAATTTTAAAATCTTCACCAAGCACGAGTTAGAAGACGGCTTTTTTGATGATGTCGACATGGTTGCATTTCCAGGTGGTTTTGGCAACTCGGACGCATACGATTACTTGCTGAGAAACAGTGCAGACCTAGTTAGAGAGTTTGTGCAAACAGGTGGCCGGTACCTTGGCATATGCATGGGTGCATATTGGGCCGGCAGCTATTACTTGAATCTATTAGATGATGTGGATGCTGTACAGTATTACAAACAGCCCACAGCAGACACTCGCAGGCCACACACCAAAGCTATTTCAGTATCATGGAACGGCAAACCTGACAAAATGTTCTTCAACGATGGATGTGCATTGGTAGGTGACACATCAAAGTTTGCCACAGTTGCTACCTATGCCAACGGAGATGCCATGGCCGTTATACAGGGCAGAATAGGGTTGATTGGATGCCATCCAGAAAGTCAAAAATTCTGGTATGACAGTTATAAACAAATGACAGGGCACTGGCATGAAAGGCGTCATAACACATTGCTGCTAGAGTTTGTCAACAAGTTAATGGAGCAACCATGACTGACAATGTTATTAAAACGCTACAAACAGAATTAGCGCAAGACTTAATTAAATTTGAACACACTGTTAATAACGATACATTAAGTGAAGAAGATTTAAAATTAATCAGTGAAACGTACCAGACAGTATACCAAACATTACACGAAATAAACAATCTGTGATATAACATAGTTTAATTTTTCAGCATCCTGGTCTAAATATATGTAGACTTACCGGGAGCGAACACCATGCGTCTTAAAATTTTATTGCCAGCGTTGATGTTGGTACTATCAAGCACCACTGTCTTATCACAGACATTAATCAATCAGGGTACCTACGACTCAAAAAGCCTGGTTGACACTAATAGTACCACTACCAGCACAAGTACTATTAACACCAACAATGTTAATAGTGGCACTGTGACTACTAACAACAATACTGCATTAAGTGGCGGTACAACCAACACTAACAACAACATTAATGTTAATAGTGGCACACTGACCAACAACAATAACAATAATAATGTTATGAGCGGGTCTGTGACCTATACAAATAACAATAACAACAACAACGTTAATAGTGGTACACAGACATTTAATAATAACAATGTCAACACAGGTACAATGACTAATAACAACAACAATGTCAATACCAGCACAAGTGCAAGTACAAGCACTAATGTTAATCAAAATAACAATGTCAATACTGGTACAATGACTTACAATAATAACAATGTTAGTACCAGTACGAACAACAACAATAATGTTAATACTAGTACCAGTGATAACACCAATAGAAATATCAACACAGGTGATATGACCAATCGTAATATCAACACCAGTACAAGTACCAGTGCTAATACCAACAATAACATTAATACTGGTGATATGACTAACCGTAATATTAACAATAGTACATCTACATCTAACAATACTAATAATAATATCAACAGTGGTACAATGACTAACATTAACCAAAATGTGCAAAGTGGTAGTATGACCAACAACAATAACAATACAAACACTAGTACAAGCAACAACGTTAATCAGAACGCCAATATTAATCAAAACGTCAACAGTGGTGATATGACTAACCGTAATATCAACACCACTGAGATTACTCAACGTGTTATTCAACCTCCTCCTACAGCAGTTGCTCCAGCAATGATGAGTGGTGGTAATACTGACTTATGTAGCACAGGCACAAGTGGAAGTGTACAAACACAAATCTTTGGTGTAAGCGGTGGCGGCACAGTTCGTGATATGAATTGTGAACGATTGAAACTATCTAAAACTTTATATGATATGGGTATGAAAGTGGCCGCAGTTGCTACCATGTGTCAAGACCGTCGTGTGTTTGATGCCATGTTGGCCGCCGGAACTCCTTGCCCTTATGACGGCAAGATTGGTCTACAAGCTAAAGCTGAGTGGGAAGCTAACTTGGATAAAATACCAAAACCTGACGAGGATAAAATAGATGACACTTATAAGAAAGTGGGCTTCGGTGCTCTGCTTGGTGCTCTTGTGTTCAAACTATTCTAATAGTCAAACAACTGACTCCGTTACCGGTAATTTAACAAACTTTACCGGTAGTCCCACGGATACAACAAGTGTCTGGAATAATGCAGGCAGTGTAGGACAGCAGTTGACCTGCTGGCGGGGTGGCGATCCTGGATACTGTGGACCTGGACCTAGAGTAAGTGCATGGGGTGCTGGAAGTAATGTTATCAATT
>Ga0209084_1001077_pt1 | contig 23932 bp, 25 predicted proteins | sample C_130820_MF_Meta_FD_187309 | JGI IMG/M metagenome (GOLD analysis project Ga0209084, IMG submission 187309) | Freshwater microbial communities from Lake Croche, Canada to study carbon cycling - C_130820_MF_MetaG (SPAdes) (version 2) | ecosystem: Environmental > Aquatic > Freshwater > Lake...
GATGCGAATCGGCAGCGACGAAAAGGCGCGGATGGTGTTGTTCAACTTTCGGACGGGAGGGCCAACCAATTCAAAGCGCTCCACGCGACGAGCGAGGGCGGACAACACCTCGGTGGCTTCCAATCGAGCGAGGCCCATGCCGACACAGGCGTGAGCCCCGTAGCCGAATGCCAGGTGCGAAGCATTGGCTCGGTCGATGTCGAACCTCTCGGGTTCATCCCACTTGCGCTCGTCGCGGTTGGCAGAAGCAAAACTCACCAATACGCGTGCGCCGGCCGGAATCTCGACATCGCCGACGACTGCTTCACGGGTAGCCACCCGAGTGAATCCCGTGACCGGCGTCTCCAGGCGGAGCACCTCGTCGAATGCTTGCCTGGCCCGACCGGGATCGCTGCGAACGCGATCCCATTGGTCGGGATGGGAAGCAAACAGCCAGATCGCAGTACCCAGTCCGCTGACTGTTGTGTCGAGCGATGGGAAGAGGTAATCAAGCAGCACGATTGGGCACTCCTCAGGCCGAAGCACCCCGGATGCGGCCGCTTCCAAGATTCCTGCGGCCATCGACCCCTCCGGCAACTCTTCGGACGCGACCCGGGCGGCGAAATTCACCCCCTCGATGGCGAGCTCCGTGGCATCGAGGGCTCTTTGATTCAGCGGGCCGAGCACATCGAAGTTGGCTGCTCCCCACTTCAGCAGGTCGGCGCGTCCCTGTTCGGGCCAACCCAACAAGTCGGGCACCCATTCGGTGGGAAGCACTTCTGCCAGATCGGGTACGGCGTCAAACGTCGACTGCTGAAGAAGTCGATCGACCATCGCCTCGGCCCGGGTGTGACCGGCAGGCCTTAGCGCAGAGACAGCCTTTGCGGTCAGAGCACTGCCGGTCACCGACCGGATGCGATCATGCTCTGCGCCATCGCTCATGAGGGTGGAGCCCCGACCCACTTGGTTGACGAGGTCATTGAGGCCGACCCCCTGCCCGGAGCAGAACGTCTCCGGATCAGACAAGACCGCACGCACGTCCTCGTAGCGAGTTACTGCGTAAACCTCGTGAGCAGTAAGCCAGACAGCAGATCCGAGATCTCGCAAGGTTTGGTAATGCTCATACGGCTCGAGGAGAGCCTCATCGGTATAGAGATCGCCGTCATAGGAGGGGTGAGACATGTTCGGAACCATTCCGATCACGATAGAGCCCTATCCCGTGACTTCTGCGAGGGGGGACCGGTAGCTCTACCAGTCCCCCCGTGGTGGAGCTGGGGGGAATCGAACCCCCGTCCGCTAAGTGATGACTGTCCGCGCTACGACCATTCCCGAGTTTTGTGGCTTACGGCTGCCACTCCGCCGGGTCGGTTGGGACCGAGGTCCCGCCGCCGGATCTTTCTCCGATGCCAGTGGTCTTTCCCACCGTCAGCCTTCTTTCAGGCTGTCACTCTCTGCTTCTGTTGCCGGGCTGCAGTGAGATGGCCCCGTGCGCCATTACTGGTCACTGTGTCTCTCTTTGGTCTGAGTTATCAGGCCGCGAGAGCGAACTCGCCATCGGCGGTTCTATTTTTGCCCCCGTTTAAAGAGTCTGAGGCAACTCTGGTCGCACGATCCAGCCTCCGGTCTCAACGTCGAAACCGATCAGCCCCAGATCGTTGCCGCCTTTTCTCCGGCGACACCACCAAGCTAGCGGGTGGCTGCGACATCCGATCTTCGGGTTTCGGTGTTCGGATCGAACATGCAGCTGTTTCGTGCGCTCTCTCGCCTAGTTCTGCGTGTTCATCATGAAACTCAGAACCTCCGATAGCGCCAGCGAGACCCCGGACATGTGATCGCCTCCGGCGAAGCTCTTCATGGTGACGTCGGTGCCGTTGTCCCGGTAGCGCGCCTCGGTCGCGGCCACAGCGACGGGGGAGACGATGTCATCGGCTGTTCCCACGGTGAGCAGAACTGGCACAGAGATCGGCTCCTGGCCAGCCGAGTTCTCTGCCAACTTCACCGACCATGGCGCATCGGTTCCCGGGTTGCGCCGCCAGAACGTGCTGGCATCGAGCGCGGTCTGGATCTGTCCCCACAACGGAATCACGGAAGGCTCACCCACCGAGCAGGCAGCAGCGATGCTGTCGGTCAGTTTCCAGGACGCTTGATCGAACAACGATTCGGCGGTGAATCCCTCGTCGAGGGGTACGGATCCGTTCACGTTCGGGAACCATTTCGACCACGAGCCGCCCAGGAAGCCACCGAGCAATGCGCCGGTGACGGTGGTGTGGTCCTCCCGGAAGATCTGATCGAGCTCACCCGAAGGTGCCATGGCCGCAACTGATGTGAGATGAAGTTCCGGCGCATAGCCCGCTGCGAGTTGCCCGGCGAACAGGGCGGCCTGTCCGCCCTCGCTGTGGCCGTAGGCGGCGAAATTATCGCTGCGCTTCGAGTCGGGCACTCCTTCAATGGCGCGCACGATGTCGAGCATCGAGTGCCCGAGGCTTTCGCCGACCATGTACGGGTGCGGTCCGAATCCGTCGATACCCAGACCTTCATAATCGGGCGCGGCGACGATCCAACCGGCATCGATCAACTGCTGGGCGCCTGCGATGTTGCTGTCGGGCACCTTCTGCCGCGATGGCGCGCAAGCGGTGACGATGCCGGTGGTGGGGTGCCCCCACACTGCGACGGGTCGGTCAGCGCTCGAACCCTCGGGCAGCAGCACGACGCCTGTCTCGATCGTGGCGCTCTGTGGCATCAGACCCTCATCGGTTCCTACTGAGGTGAACATGACCCGCCAACCGCGAGCATGGGCGATCGAGGGCTCGAACGCCGCGGCCCGGATGAGCACGCCGGGCGCTTGGGGACTCATGGTCGGTGGTGCATAGAACTCCGCATCGGAAATGGGAGTCTCATGAATTTCGGCCGTGAACTTGATCGGCGCCGTGGAGTCCTTCGTCGAGCCGCCGCACGCGGCAGTGACGATCGTCAGCAGACCGACGAGCAGGATTGCGGTGGTGCGAATCGGGCGCATAGCTCTCCAGATGGTCAAGGTGGTGCAAGGCTAGTGATGCAGCGCGGAGCGTTTCGTTACGTCAAAAGGAGTTCGTCCTATGGGGGAGAAGAGCTACGACATCACTGCTCGATCATCGGCATCGCCAGCAGTCGTGTTCGCTGTGCTCATTGACGGCCCTGGTTGGCAACGATGGACCAGTCTTGGGCATGCCACATACGAGGTCGAGGGACTGCCTGCACCACACGGAGTTGGTGCCATCCGATTGTTCGGCGCAGGCTTCGGACCAAAGTCACGAGAGCAGGTCGTCGAGTTCGAACCCGACCACCACTTCGCCTACATCTCGCTGTCGGGGCCACTGCCGATGAAGGACTATCGGGCTGATGTTCGCCTCACACCAGAAGCCGATGGCGGCACTCACATCTCGTGGAAGGGTTCCCTCCGCTCGTCGATGCCCGGGATGGGTTGGTTCATCACCCGGATGGTCAACGGATTCGCGAAAGGACTTGTTGCGGAGTCCGAGCGGGTGGCGGCATCCGACGGCTCAGCTGACAGCGCCTGAAGTCGAATCGGGCCTTCCAGCACGGCTCGCCGCAGTTTCGACTCAGTCCTCGCCGCGCTTGCGGGCCCGGCCCATCGCCTGTTGGGCCTCGCGCTTGGCATCACGTTCTGCGATCGCCTGGCGTTTATCGCCTTTGCTGCGCCCGCGGGCAAGTCCGAGTTCGATCTTCGCCTTTCCATCCTTGAAATAGATCGACAACGGCACCAATTGCAACCGTTCGAGATCCACGCGCATACGCCAGCGATCGATCTGCTCGCGGTGCATGAGCAACTTCCGCTTTCGATCGGGCTCGGGCAGATCATGGGATCCGGTAGTCGAGTGCGGGGCGATATGCATGCCGACCAGCCACGCCTCGCCGCCTTCGAACCGGGCATGGGATTCCTTGATCTGCACCTGAGCGTCGCGCAACGACTTGACCTCACTGCCGCGCAGCAACACTCCACACTCGACAGTGTCGAGGATGTCGTAGTCATGACGAGCCGAGCGGTTCGTGGCCACGACCTTCACGCCTGCGTTGTCGTTGCCGGAAGCCATAGGCGACGCAGGCTATCGGTCGATCGCTGCCCCGAGCCGTGCTGCAGGTTCAGCCACCGATGGGTGAGTTCCCGGGGGTGGGGATCCGGCAGGGGCCATCGATGTCGAGAACCCGGTTGAGGCGACCCTGCGAGAGCCACATCCCGACGCAGACACTGAGATCGACGATCTCGGAATCGGAGTAGGCCGCACGCATACGCGTCCAGAATGCGTCGTCCATGGAGAGGTGGTTCTCGGCGAACAACCCGGCGAACTCGGCGGCGAGGGACTCACGCTCGCTGAAGCCGTCCCAGGAGAGATCGCCGATATGGGCGTAGAAGTCCTCATCGATGGAGTCGGCCTCTGATGAGCGAGATGCCACATCGCGAGCAGAGCGCCAGTTGAGGCACAGCGAGCAATCGTTGATCTGGGCGATTCGAACCCGGGCCGCTTCGAACTCGCGCAACGGGATTTTCGAGTGCTCGTAGACCGCTGAGGACAACTGGGCGGCGGGCACGGTGAGTTCGGGCGCAGCGCCGACCCATGCGTGCATGAGCGGGTCTTGGCCTTCGGGGACGGCAAGTCTGGGCATGGCGACAGGATACGACTGCCCGATGGCCCGTCGTTCGCCTCTTCAGTCCTAGCGAAGAATTTGCTGCGCCAGTCCGCGTTCCAACTCTCTTGTCGGCCCTAGTCTCTCGACCGTGCTCAACATCGGTCAGTCGGTGTATTTCGATCTCCTCGCTCATCTCATCGACGGTCTTCCCGATGAGGCCTGTGGGCTGTTCGCCGGAACGGTCGAAGAGGGCGACCACGCCACAGTCACTCGCTTCTATCCGAGCGTCAATGTGGCGGCGTCGAGTCGGGTCTACACAATCGATCCCAAGACCCATCTGCGCGCCGACATGGATGCGGAGGACGCCGGTCTCGAAATCCTCGGCGTCGTTCATTCCCACACCCATACGGAGCCGTATCCGTCGCCGACCGACGTCCAGCAGGCCCCTGACCCCGCATGGCACTACATCATCGTGTCTTTCCGAACCGGGGTCCCGGCGCTGCGGTCGTACCGGATCATCGAAGGTTCCATCTCCGAAGAGGCAGTTTCGCTGGTGGGGGACTAGAATCCCTACCTGTTCGGTCAACAATATGACCGCAGTATTCGACCCCCGACCACACTGCAACGAATGACCATTGCAACGAATCACCAATGCAATGAACCACGGCGGCAGTGAACCCCCTGAAGGCTCCCATGGCTGTGTACTCCTCGGTTCTCGACATAATCGGCAATACGCCAATGGTCGACGTCTCCGTGCTCAGTCCGAACCCGGCGGTGCGCATCCTCGGCAAGATGGAGAGCCAGAATCCCGCCGGTTCGGTGAAGGATCGCATTGCTCTCAACATGATCCTCGAAGCCGAAGCCGATGGCACGTTGACCCCGGGTCAGACCATCATCGAGCCTTCATCGGGCAACACGGGCATTGCGATGGCGATGATCGCCCGGATCAAGGGCTACCCGATCAAGATCGTTCTCCCCGAGAACGTTTCCATCGAGCGGCGCCAACTGCTAGAGATCTTCGGGGCGGAAATCATTCTTTCGCCCGGCAGTGAAGGCTCCAATGGAGCGGTCAAGCGAGCCATTATTCTCGCCGAGGAGCATCCCGAATGGGCGTTCCTCTACCAGTACGCCAACGAGGCCAATCCCCGAGCGCATTACGAGCACACCGGTCCGGAGATCTGGGCCGACTGTCCCGAGATCACACACTTCGTCGCCGGACTCGGCACCAGTGGAACGCTCATGGGCGTCGGTACCTTCCTCAAAGAGAAGAACCCCGACATCAAGTTGCTTGCCGTTGAACCACCGCTCGGTGAATCGGTTGAGGGTCTTCGCAATCTTGATGAGGGCTATATCCCTCCGGTGTACGAGAAGTGGGGTGGCCCCGAACTGCTCGACGGCAAGCGCATCGTGCGGCCTCGCGAGTCAATCGAATACACACGACTTCTGGCCGAGAAGTGCGGCATCTTCTGCGGCATCTCTGCTGGTGCGGCACTCGCTGGTTCGGTTCGTGTCGCGTCACAGATCGAATCGGGAACCATCGTGTTCATCGTGTGCGACGGCGGATGGAAGTACCTCTCCACGGGCGCATGGACCGACAATATCGACGAGGTTGTCGAACGGGCGCAGAAGATCATCTACTTCTAGCGAACAGCCCGGTCCACCTGTCCGTGACAACCATCGGCGGGCCTGGGACAGCGGCTCTCGTGCAGTGTTGGGCACTACCCTCAGTATGTGGATTCCCGGCCGATCGGCATGTTCGACAGTGGTTTCGGCGGGCTCACCGTGGCGCGCGCGCTCATCGATCTCCTGCCGGCTGAGGACCTTGTGTATGTCGGCGATACCGGCCGCTATCCCTACGGGCCACGACCGCTCGAAGAGGTCCGGGGATTCGCCAAAGAGATCGCCGCGCACCTCGCCGCTGAGCACGACGTGAAACTGATTGTGGTTGCCTGCAACACTGCGTCGGCCGCGGCGCTCGAGGAATTGCAATCGTGCATGCCGATTCCGGTCGTCGGTGTGATCGAGCCCGGCGTTCGCTCGTTGGTGAGCGCCACCCGCAGCGGTCACGTCGGGGTGATCGGAACGGTCGGAACCATTGGGTCAGGCGCGTACCAGTCGGCCGTCGGTGCGACCGGTCACGATGTCACCCTCAGCTGTGCTGCATGCCCCGGATTCGTGGAGTTCGTCGAGCGGGGTGAGACCGATTCCGATCAGGTCCATGTTCTCGCCGAGCGTCTGCTCGCCCCGCTGCGTGATGCCGAGATCGACACACTGCTGCTCGGATGCACGCATTACCCATTCCTCGCCCGCACGATCACCGATGTGATGGGCCGCGATGTGGTCCTCGTGGATTCGGCTGACGAGACCGCGTTCCGCATCCGCGAGTTGCTCGCCGAACTCGGGATCCAGCGCGAGGGCGAAGGTCGAGACGGTCGCCACATCTTCGAATCCTCCGGCGATATCGAAGTCTTCCGCCGTCTCGGTCGCAGCATGCTTGGTCCCGAACTCGACGATGTGAGGTCCGTGGCATGGGAATGACGCTCACCGTGCTGGGTTGCTCAGGTAGCTATCCAGCCATTGACTGCCCATGCAGCGGGTATCTGGTGCAGTACGGATCGACTGCCGTCGCGATCGATCTCGGCCCTGGTTGTCTCGCCAACATGCAGCGCCATATCGACCTTCCCCAACTCTCGGGCGTGGTTCTGAGTCACGCCCATTCCGACCATTGGGTCGATCTCAGCGGACTGCACGTTGCGCTGAAGTACCGCCATGGTCGGGAGGAAGTACCGGTGCACGGAACCGCTGACAATCGGAGGATGGCCGCTCTCATCACTGGCTCATTCGACCCGACGTTCGTCTGGAACGACACCGGAGATGCTGACTCATTCGTCATCGGCGAGTTGCGGTTCACCTTGGCCCGCACGGATCACTACATCGAGACCTATGCGGTCCGTGTGGATTCGCCCGATGGTCGATCCCTCGCGTACAGCGCCGATACCGGCCCGGACTGGTCGCTGCGATCTCTGGGTACCGGGATCGACCTCGCTCTGCTCGAGGCCACGTACGGCACCGACGAGGAACGCGGTGAGATCCTCCACCTCTCCGCGGCCGATGCGGGTTCGATCGCCCGGGACGCCGCTGCCCGCCGACTCATCCTCACGCACTTCTGGCCGGACTCCGATCTTCGCGTGCACGCACGCAACGGTGAGGCCGCCTACGGTGCTGCGGTCACCATCGCTTCCCCCAACGAGAGGTATCTCTTATGAGACCAGACGGACGCCAACCCGACGAGCTTCGCGACATCGTCATCGAACGCGACTTCACCGACGCCGCTGCTGGATCAGTACTCATCCGCGCCGGAAAGACGATGGTGCTGTGCACGGCCTCGGTTGATGAAGACGTGCCCCGCTGGATGCGCGGGAGCGGTAAGGGCTGGGTCACCGCCGAGTATTCGATGCTTCCGGGCGCGTCACCCGAACGCGTTCGTCGCGAGGTCTCGAAGGGCTCACCCTCGGGGCGCACCCATGAGATTCAGCGTCTGATCGGTCGGTCTCTGCGTGGTGTCTGCGATATGAAGGCGCTTGGTGAGCGGCAGATCCAGATCGACTGCGACGTCCTGCAGGCCGACGGCGGCACACGAACTGCATCCATAACTGCTGGTTATCTCGCCCTCCACGACGCACTCACCCGGCTCGTTCAGGCCGGCACCATTTCGACCCATCCACTCACCGAACTCTGCGCTGCGATCTCCGTCGGGATCGTCAATGGGCAACCGGTGCTCGATCTTCCGTATGTCGAGGACTCTGCTGCCGAGGTCGACATGAATGTGGTGATGACCGAAAGTGGCAAGTTCCTCGAAGTGCAAGGAACCGCTGAGGGCATGAGCTTCAGCCGGGAGGAACTCGACACGATGCTCGAACTCGCGAGCACTGGCATCGAAGAACTCTTCCTTCTCCAGCGACTCCTCATCGCCGACGCGCCTGACCCGCGTCCCAACGGACGCTGAATGATGGAGTTGGTCTGCGCCAGCGCCAACCCCGACAAAGTTGCCGAGATCGCTGCGATCCTCGCTGCTGTCGGCGTTGAGCTGCTGGCCAGGCCCGACTCTGTTCCCGATGTCATCGAGGATGCCGACACGCTCACCGGCAATGCGCGTCGCAAGGCCGTGGCTATCGCTGAAGCTACCGGGCTGCCGGCACTGGCAGACGACACGGGTCTCGAGGTGGATGCACTCGAAGGCGCTCCCGGCGTGTACTCCGCTCGATTCGCGGGCGAGCACGCCAGCTATGACGACAACGTCGCTCTGCTTCTCGCTCAACTCGAGGATCGAGGTGCCCTCAGCCCCGAACAGCGCTCGGGGCGGTTCCGCACTGTCGCGCTCATCCGCTGGCCCGATGGTCGCGAACTTGCCGTCGAAGGCGTCTGTGAGGGAGTGATCACCACAGAAAGACGTGGCGCCAACGGTTTCGGATACGACCCGGTGTTCGCGCCCGATGAAGCGGACGGACGCACGTTCGCCCAACTCGGCGCGCAGGAGAAGCACGCCATCAGTCATCGCGGTCGTGCGTTGCGAGCATTGGCAGCGGCGCTCGGGACCCCCTGATGGAGGAACCGCCCCGCTTCCTACCGCCGCCCCCGTTGCCCCCGCCACCCTCACTGCCCGCACCCGGGGATCCGCCGCTCGGAACCCCTAGGTACACCGATTCATCATCGGTCGCTGCACCATCGGCAGTCCCCTCACCGTTTGATCGACCGATCATCCGATGGGGGATGGGGGACGTCCTCATCGGACTGCTGCTCTGGGTCGTCGGCGGAATCATTGCGAGTGTGGTGGTTCTCACCACGACTGAAGGCGCCCCGGGCACCACCGTTGATCTCACCGATCTCGGGTTGGGCGCCATCATTGTGAGCATCGTCGCCGGTTGGCCCGGATTCCTGGGATGGCCGATCCTGGCCACCTGGTTCAAAGGGCAACGAAGTCTGGCGAAAGATTTCGGACTCCGACTCAAACCCATCGACATCGGCTGGGGGGTTCTGGGCGGGATTGCAGCGCTGATGCTCTCCGTGATCGCGGGCATCGTCTGGCGGGTTCTCTCCGATTCCCCGGAGCCATCGAACGCCGACTTCCTGCCGAGTGACCCCTCGGCCGGCACGGCGATCGGTCTGATTCTGCTTGTCGCAGTATTCACGCCGATCGTTGAAGAACTCTTCTTCCGTGGTCTGTTCCTGCGAGCTGTCGGACGTCGTTTCGGACTGCCATGGGCGGTGGCGGCCAGTTCCCTCGTCTTCGGCCTCCTGCACTTTCAGGGTGGCGGACTCCACGGGTTGTTCATCTCGGCAGTGACCGCCACGTATGGAGCGGTGTTCGCAGTGCTTGTGATCCGATCTGCGGGTCGACTCGCTCCGTCAATCGTTGCCCACATGGTGGTGAACGGCATCGGTGTGGTCGCTGCGCTCTATCTGGCCTGACCAGTATGTGTGCAGTGCATCGCGGCGAGCCGCGGAAAGCATGAGCGCATGAGCTCCGAAGATTGTTGACAGTGTCGCTGTCACTTCCTACGGTTGGACGGAGTTGGGTTCCTTGATCAGGACCCACGCCACGCACCGCAACGGCGAGTGGTGATTCTCCGAAAGGCACCCATGAGCGATGTCCGGTCCATGCCGCAAGACGTGCCGCAACTCACACTCGTAGGGACCTACGGCTCGCCCTATTCGATGAAGATGCGAGCGGTGTTGCGGTACCGGCGCATTCCCTTCACCTGGGTCATCCAAGGGACAGACGCCGAGAAGACGCTGCCGCAGCCGAAAGTGGCGATCATCCCGGTGATCGGATTCCCGGATGCCGATGGGGAAGTCCGCGAGGTGATGGTCGACTCGACGCCCCAGATCGCCCGCCTCGAGCGCGAGTTCGCCGATGGTCGAAGCCTCGTGCCTACTGACCCCGTCGTGGCCTTCCTCGACCGGCTCGTCGAAGATTACGGCGACGAATGGGTCACGAAGATGATGTACCACTACCGGTGGTACCCGCCCGAGTCCATCGAACGTGCCGGAAAATTGCTCCCGCGTTGGCCGGCGCTGCGGGCGTCTGATGCGACCCTCGAACGGTTCGGTCGGTTCATGATTGATCGACAGACCGGGCGTCGCGCCCTCGTCGGCTGTACCGATGAAAATGCGCCGATCGTCGAGTCGGCATATGTTCGTCTGCTCGGTCTTCTTGACACTGCCTTCCAGCGGCAGGATTTCCTCTTCGGTGCTCGTCCCGGCAGCAGCGACTTCGGATTGTTCGGTCAGCTCAGTCAGTTGGTCATCGTCGAACGACCCTCGACTGATCTGTGTCTGGAGCATGGCGCCCGCGTGTACAGCTGGGTGAATCGAGTTGACGATCTGTCGTGGTGGTCCGTCAACGGCGACGAGGGTTGGATCAGCCGCGACGAGCTTCGGGACTCTCTGGCTCCGCTCCTCGCTGAGATCGGGGCAACATACGCGGTGTTTATGGAGGCCAACGACGCCGCGTTCAAGTCCGGAGCCGACGAGGTCATCTGTGACATCAACGGCCGAGAACTCCGCCAGGCACCCTTCGCCTACCAGGTGAAATGCCTGCAGTGGATGCGTGAGGACTTCGCCGCGCTCAGCAGCGATGATCAACAAGCAGTGCTCGAGGTCCTCGACGGGTCGGGCTGCGAGCGACTCTTCCGGTGAGCCTCGACCAGCCCCGGAGCGTGACCGAGCCAGTCACCCTGTTCGGTCATTGGATCTGCCCCTATTCGGTACGGGTCGAATTCGCGCTCTCGCATCTTGGAATCCGTTACGACCTGGTCGAGGTCCCTCCGACAGCGGCGCGACCGAAGGGATTCGTGGTGCCCGAGGAGTTCGTCGCCCACAGCCCGAAGGGCGCGATCCCGATGATCCGCACTGATGGTCGCTATCTGGCCGACAGTCTGCCGATCCTCGATTTCCTCAACCCGGAGGAGTCTCCGACCGCTCGAGCTGCGGCTCGATGGGTCGATGCCGTTGTGTTTCCTCCGATGATCGGGGTGTACTACGGGACCGATGAGCAACGGGTCGAGCGAGCGGCGGAAGCGTTGGGCGCAGCGCTCGGGGAACTCGACACCCGACTGGCCTCATCGGACTGGCTCGTCGGCGACGGCGTGAGCATTGCCGAGGCCGCACTCGTCCCGTTCTACGTCCGCCTCGACGGATTGCGGGCGTTGGGTTTCACCCAACCTCTGCCCGAGCGAGTTCAGTCGCACGCAGCACGAGTGCTCGAGCTTCCTGCGGGGCGAGCGGTGCAATGGTCCTTCGAACAGACTGATGAGTTCATCTGGCGGTTCACCACCTATCGCGAACGCAGCAGGCGCAGCTGAGGAGGCGGTTCGGGTTCGGAGCTGGGCGGGTCGACGAACAGCTCCCTCGTGCCCGTGACTCTGTGTGCGAGCGGGGGGACTCGAACCCCCACATCCTCTCGAATGCCAGGACCTAAACCTGGTGCGTCTGCCAATTCCGCCACGCTCGCTGGTGGTTCAGGTGACGGTAGCGGCTGGGGAATGACAGGCGGTGCAACCGTGCCGCGTCGCGCACTGCGGGCAGGGCTGTAGCCTTCCAGCCCACGGGCCAGTGCCCATCCCGACTTCTCTGGAGGAACTCCGATGCAGCAACCCCCGATCGCTCCGCAGGTGGCAGCCGCCTCCATCGCCGACCCGGGCGCGGATATCTTCCGCATGCTTCTTCGCGACCGCATTGTCGTGCTGGGAAGCGACGTCAATGACAACGTGGCGAACCAGCTTGTGGCGCAGTTGCTCTATCTCGAGGGTGAAGACCCCGAGAAGGACATCTGGCTCTACATCAACTCGCCCGGTGGTTCGATCTCCGCCGGCATGGCGATCTACGACACCATGCAGTTCGTGAAGCCCGACGTCGGCACCATCTGCATGGGCATGGCTGCCTCGATGGGCCAGTTCCTGCTCTGCGCGGGTGCGGCCGGCAAGCGCTATTCGCTTCCGCACGCCCGCATCATGATGCATCAGCCCCTCGGCGGGATCCAGGGTCAGGCGTCTGACATCGCGATCCAGGCTGAGCAGATGGCCTACATCAAGCGACTCATGGCCGAGCGCATTGCCTCCCACACCGGTCAGGATGTCGACCAGATCGAGCGTGACTCGGAACGCGATCGCTGGTTCACTGCCCTTCAGGCCAAGGAATACGGCATCGTCGACAATGTGATCGAGCGTCGCGGCGAACTCTGATCAGATTCATCGTCGTTCACCGTCGTTCGTCGGTGAGGGGCTCATGATTCGATCGATGGGCCCGAGCGACCGAGGTCGAGGTTGCAGTTGTCGGCTGCCCACGTCTGCACCGCTCGCCCAGCGGCGGTCACCGTGTCGACCTCGTCCTGCCGTTGCGCAAGCGCGTCGGAGAGCACCTGTCGGCGATCCGGAACTGCTGCAGCATCGACCTCGTTGAGAAGCGACCCGATGAACAGCGAAAGGGTCGAGATTTGGGCTGCTATCTCCTTCGGTGCGACCGGGACTGCAGCTCGCAGCGCCTGAACCTGTGGGGTCAGCGTGGCCGGGTCGAGTGAGGTGAGCGCACTGTCGAGGTTCTTTGCCTGATCGAGCTGCACACATAACGCCGCAGCAGATCTCTCTGGTTCGCCTGATCGTTTCACGAGTGTGCCGGCCACGACTGCGCAGATGATCAGCACGCCGGCAGCAAGAACGATGATCAGCCGCCACCGGCTGCCGTTGTCCGGACCGGGAGCCACCGGCTCAGCGTTCGTCGGCGGACGCTGCAAGGGAACGCAGTTCGGCCGTGGCATGAGCAAACCCGACGGGATCCCGGAACATAGCGCTCCCGACCACGAACGCGTTGGCGCCGGCCCGTGTTGCGGCGGCAATGGTCGATGGGCCGATGCCGCCATCAACCTCGAGATCGATGCCCAATCCGCTGGCGTCGATCATCGACCGGATCTTCGCGATCTTGGGCTCCATGGACGAGATGTACGACTGTCCTCCGAACCCCGGGTTCACCGTCATGACCAGAACAAGTTCGGTGAGGTCGAGGATGTCTGAAACCGCCTCGGCAGGAGTGCCCGGATTCAGGGCCACTCCGGCCGCAGCGCCGAGCTCCCGGATACGACCGAGCGTCCGATGAAGGTGAGTACAGGCTTCCGCGTGCACGGTGATCCGGGTGCAGCCCGCTGCAACCATGGATTCAAGGATCCAGGTCGGTTCCGTGACCATGAGGTGAGCTTCGAAAGGGAGATCGATGAGCGGGCGGGTCGAGGCGATGATGTCGGCTCCGAAGGAAAGGTTGGGAACGAAGTTTCCGTCCATGACGTCCCAATGGATGCGATCGACTCCGCCTGCCTCAAGTGCGGCGCACTCCGCGCCGAGCTTCGAATAGTCAGCGGTGAGCACCGACGGCAGGATCTCGATCGGTCGCGGCGCTTCAATGCTCATCATTCGGGCCTTCCGGGATCGGTGGAGCGGGCGTTCGGACGATACAGGCCTACGCTGCACGAGTGACCGACCATTTCGAATTCTCACCGCGGCGACCGACAGAGACCGTTCGGGCCGAGCGCCTTGTCGCCGGTGGAGCCGCACTTGCACGGCGTGAGGACGGGAGCATCGTGCTCGTCGATGGAGCACTCCCGGGCGAGCTGGTCGAGGTCCGCGTGGAGCGTCGAAGCGGCACCGAGAGAGGTCGGATGCTGCAGATCCTCGAGCCATCGGATGTCCGAATCGATCCGATCTGCCCTCATGTGCTCGAGGGATGTGGCGGATGCGACCTTGCGTCGCTTGAACCGGCTGCGCAGCATGTGGTGAAGCTCGACCTCGTGCTGGATTCCCTACGCCGGCTCGGCCGGATGAACGATGCCGTGGTCGATCTCGGTCCTGCCCTCGAACCTTGGTCGTTCCGCACCACACTTCGCATGGCTGTGATCGATGGCCGAGCGGGTCTGCGCATGGCCGAGAGTCACGATGTCGTCGGCATCGACCACTGCGCTGTCGCCCATCCGTTGCTCAACGAAATGATCGTCGAGGGGCGATTCGGCGCTGCCACTGAGGTGATGTTTCGGGTCGGGGCACGCACTGGTGAGCGAATGGCGGTCGTCACCCCGACTGCTGCTGGGGTGAAACTTCCCGGTGATGTGCTCGTAGTCGGCGCTGACGAACTTGCTGCCGGTCGTCGGGCGTGGATCCATGAGGAAGTCGCCGGTCAACGTTGGCGAATATCAGCGGAGTCGTTCTTCCAAACCCGCGCCGACGGTGCCGAGGCCCTCGTCGGGGTCGTGCGTACCCTCGCCGCCGACGTCCTCGATAGCGATGACGCGTCCGACGCACCACGTACTCTGCTTGACGCCTACTGCGGCGTTGGACTCTTCGCCGGTTCTTTGCTGGACGGGCGCTCTGGCTGGCGGGCAGTCGCTGCTGAGCGCAGTCGTTCTTCGGTGGCCGATGCCCGTCAGAATCTGGGCGATCTCGAGGCAAGGGTGGTTGGCACCTCGATCGAGCGGCTCAGGGCCCCCCGGGCTGATCTCGTGGTCGCTGATCCATCCCGTTCGGGTCTTGGTCGAGCGGGAGTCAAGGTTCTCGCTTCAGCTGACGCTCCGGTGCTCATACTCGTCAGTTGTGATCCTGCTGCGGCTGGTCGCGATGCCGCGTTGCTCGCGTCGAGCGGTTACCGGGCGGTCCGTTCCGTGCTCGTGGACCTTTTCCCGCATACCCATCACACCGAACTTGTCTCGAGATTCGAAAAGGCCTCCGACTGAGTTCCACGTGAGTGGGTGTCGGCCCACCTATTGTTGATCGAGTTAGTCGGGATTAGGGTGGGGTCATGAGATCCACCGAAACGCCTGCGCCGATCGACCCCCGGGGTCCGCGAACGAATCAGGCTGTTCTCTCTGTCGCGTTGGGGATCGGGTTCATGTTCGGCGCGCGATGGGTGGCGCCAGTTTTTGCGATCGTCCTGCTCCTGGGTGCGGCGTTCGGGCCCTCCTACGGTCCCGTGCTGCGGTTCTTTCAGGTAGTGATCAAGCCGCGGCTTGCTCCTCCGTCTGAGCTCGAGGATCCCCGGCCTCCGCGTTTCGCGGCCTCGGTGGGTGTTGGGTTCCTCACTGCGTCTTCTGTGGCGTTTGCCATGGGAGCGGGCACTGTCGGGTGGGTGCTGAGCCTGATCGTCGCTGCCCTTGCAGCGCTCGCTGCCATCTCCGGAATCTGTGTGGGTTGCGAGATGTACGTGCTTCTCGTTCGTCTGCGGGGTGGGGTTCGTGTCGTCACCGTTGATCGATCCACCGGTCATGGTGCAAGTGCACGAGACATCCATCACGGAGGAGATGAAATGATCCCATCGGAATTCATCGATGGTGCTCCGGTCTGGGTTGTGTTCACCACGCAGTACTGCGCCGTGTGTCCTCGAATCGTCGATGCGATCCGTGCGCAGAGAGCCGAAGACACAGTTCGTGTCCTTGACGTAGCTGATCATGTGGCGCTCGCCGCTTCGTTCCGGGTGCGTCGTGCCCCAACAGTTCTTCGGTGCGATGTCGACGGTCTCGTCCTGTCCAGACTCTCGGGTGCCGATGCTGTGCTCGCCGAACTCGACACGCTCGCGGCTGCTGAAACTCTGCCCGCCTGATTCGGCCGGCCGGGCACACCGAAGCGTCAACCCCTCAGCAACCTCCTAGGGAGATTCCATGCTTGCAGTTCGTGCGATTGGCTTCGATGCGCAGGACCCACTCTCTGTGCTTGAGGTGGGTGAGGTTGCTGAACCGGTGGTACCCGACGGATGGGCACTCGTCACGGTTCGGGCTGCTGCGCTGAACCACCACGATCTCTGGAGCCTGAAGGGTGTCGGACTCAGACAGGAACAGCTCCCCATGATTCTCGGCTGCGACGCATCCGGCGTCGATGAGAACGGCAACGAGGTCATCGTGCACGCAGTCATCGCCGATCCCGATGCTGGCGATGGCGACGAGACGCTCGACCCCGGGCGCTCATTGCTCTCCGAGCGTTTTCCGGGCACGCTCGCTGAGCGAATCGCTGTTCCCCGTCGCAATCTCATTGCGAAACCGGCGTCGCTCACCTTCGAACAGGCGGCATGCCTGCCGACGGCTTGGCTCACCGCCTACCGGATGCTCTTCACCAAGGCCTCGTTGCGTCCGGGTTACACCGTTCTCATCCAGGGCGCAGGCGGGGGAGTCTCCACAGCGCTCATCGTCCTCGCCCGCAGCGCTGGCCTGCGGGTGTGGGTCACGAGTCGTTCCGAACACAAGCGAGCCGCCGCCATCGACCTGGGAGCGCATGCAGCGTTCGAGAGCGATGAGCGACTTCCCGCCCGGGTCGATGCCGTGATGGAAACCGTGGGTCGCGCCACATGGAAGCACTCGATCCGCTCGTTGCGACCGGGTGGAATGGTCGTCGTTTCTGGTGCGACCACAGGTGACGACCCGTCTGCTGATCTCACCCAGGTCTTCTTCCTGCAGCGGTCGGTGGTCGGATCAACGATGGGTACCCGCGGAGAACTCCAACGTCTCGTGTCCTTCTGTGACGCATCCGGAGTACGTCCCGTGATTGACTCGGTGCTCGAACTCAGTGACGCGCGAGCGGGATTCCAGAAGATTCTCACCGGAGACGTCGTTGGCAAGATCGTGTTCAGGGTGTCCTGAGACTCCCGTTGTGCCCGATATTTCCTAGGTTTTCCGCCGGATTGCCGCGATCGGCTGCGCGCGATGCGCGACGCTCTAGCACCGGTCACGTTGAGGTCGCCCGTCCGGCGGCCTTCCGGAAACCAAGGAGAATGTTGTGAACAAACGAGAACTGGCCGCTGAACTCGCAGAACGGCTCGAGATCGACAAGAAGCAGTCGCTCGCATTCATCGATGAGCTGCTGACCACCATCACCGACACCGTTGCCGGTGGCGAGCCTGTCATCCTGAGCGGGTTTGCCAAGTTCGTCCGCGTGCAGCGTGGTCCTCGTCTGGCCCGTAACCCGCAGACCGGTGCCACGGTCAAGGTTCCGGCCAAGAAGGCCGCCCGCATCACTGCCCTCAAGGGATTCAAGGATGCAGTGATCGCCGGCAAGCCCGCGAAGAAGGCTCCCGCCAAGAAGGCCGCGCCGGCGAAGAAGGCCGCACCCGCCAAGAAAGCCGCGCCGGCGAAGAAGGCCGCACCCGCCAAGAAAGCCGCTCCCGTGAAGAAGGCGGCTCCGGCCAAGAAGGCCGTGGCGAAGAAGGCTCCCGCCAAGAAGGCTGCAGCCAAGCGCTGATCAGTTTGACGTAACCGGCCGGTCCACGCTGCCTCTTGGTAGCTGGGCCGGCCGTTTCGCTTCCCGGACTTATAGGGGCTCGGAACGAAAAGAGCCAGGACCGCTGACGGTCCTGGCTCATCTGTACGCCCCCTGGGACTTGAACCCAGAACCTGCGGATTAAGAGTCCGACGCTCTGCCAATTGAGCTAGAGGCGCTTGTGGTGAAGATGGTACTCCGAACTGCTACCACCGCTGATCGGTGGTCCCTCGACCTTCATCGAGGGACCACCTCTCACAGTGGGGTGGCTGAGGGGACTTGAACCCCCGACATCCAGGATCACAACCTGGCGCTCTAACCGGGCTGAGCTACAGCCACCATGGATCGCTCAGCATAGGACAACCGGCGGGGATGCCCGCCACACCGATCAAGAGCGAGCTCGCTCGATAAGAGGGGCACGTTCGCGGCGACTCCTCGTGCGCCCTACGCTGCTACTCACTGCCTCTGTAGCTCAATTGGATAGAGCAGCCGGTTTCTACCCGGCAGGTTCCGGGTTCGATTCCTGGCGGGGGCGCTCTCGAGGTTCAACCTCCTCCGGGCGTGCAGGCCGTTAGGTTATTTCGAACCGCAACCAGGGAGGCCTTGTGCTCGCTCAAATCACCACAACCGCTTCAAGTTCCTCTGACGGACTTTCCGCTGGAGCAACGTTCGCCATAATTGCCCTCGTCCTTGCCGTGGGCATCCTCCACCTCGCCGGCATGTGGAAGGTACTCATCAAGGCCGGAGAGCCCGGAGGATTCGCGCTCCTCAATCTCGTCGCGTGCCTGACCCCGTTCAGCTTCATTCCGGTGATGCGCATGATCGGTCGTCCGACCTGGTGGGTCGTGCTGTTGTTCGTGCCGATCGTCAACATCGTCGTTCTCTTCATCGTGTCGATCGAACTCGCAAAGAGCTTCGGCAAAGGCACGGGTTACGGGATCGGACTCGCACTCCTTGCTCCGATCTTCTACATCATGCTCGGGTTCGGTTCCTCGACCTACCGAGGCTCCTCAGCTGCAGCCTGATCACTCCAGCACGAGCGAAATGTCCCCGGATGGCCCCCATGGGCCTTCAGTCTTCGCTCCGGGTGTTCGACTCCTGACCACCGGCATGGTGTTGATCGTCACGTTGGTGGCGTTCGAATCCATGGCGGTGGCCACAGTCATGCCGCTCGTCGAGGAAGATCTCGGCGACCTCTGGCTCTATGGCTGGGTGTTCACGGCATTCTTCCTCGGGAACCTCGTCGGGGCGGTCATTGCGGGCAGTGCTGCTGACCGGATGAGACCAGCGATTCCGTTCGCCGGAGGGTTGGTTCTCTTCTCCGCCGGACTCGTCATGGGCGGGGCCGCCGGCTCAATGGGAATGCTGGTGGCGGGCCGGGTGCTGCAGGGACTCGGTGCTGGCGCGATGCCCGCCATTTCCTATGTCTGCATCAGTCGGGGTTATCGACCGGAGTCACGGCCGCGCATGTTCGCTCTCATGTCGAGCGCTTGGGTTGTTCCATCGGTGGCGGGCCCGGCCCTCGCTGGCATCATCGGCGCCACTGTGGGTTGGCGTTGGGTCTTTCTCGGCTTGCTGCCCTTGTGCGGGGTCATCGGTCTGATCGCCCTGCTCGGGGTTCGGACAATCTCCACCACTCACGAAGCAGCCTCGCCATCGAATGTTCTGCTCGCGTTGCAGGTGGCACTCGGTGCCGGGCTTCTGCTCGCCGGTCTTCAGACCAGCGCCCCGCTCATCGCCCTACCCGTGGTCGCTCTCGGAATGGTGGTGTTGGTGCCGGCATTCAGGCGCCTCACGCCAGAGGGAACGCTTCGTGCCCGACCCGGTCTCGCAGCAACTGTGCTCGTGCGAGGAATTCTCGGGTTCGCATTCTTCTCTGCGGACGCCTACGTCCCGTTCGCCATCACGACAGTGAGGGGACTCTCGGCCACGATCGGGGGGCTTGCTCTGACGACAGCCACATTCACGTGGACCATCGCTTCGTGGCTTCAGGCACGTTGGGTTGACCGCACCGGTCCGCGCCGATTGGTTGTCATGGGCCTGATGATCATCGGTGGGGGTTCGCTCTCGATGCTCGCTGTATTGGTCCCCGCAATACCCGCATGGATCGGCTTAGGGAGTTGGGCGATCGCCGGATTTGGAATTGGATTGGCGTTCGCCCCGCTCTCATTGGTGACGCTTGCCGTTGCCACGAAGGGGGAGGAGGGCCGGGCGACCGCCGGTCTCCAGCTCAGCGACATGTTGGGAACTGCGCTTGGAACAGGTGTGGCTGGAGCGGTGCTCACGATCGCCGTTCGTTCCGTGGATTCTGAGCGGGTGGGTCTGATCGCGGTGTTCCTGATCTCGGCTGCGACGGCATTGCTGGGTGCTCGATTGGCGCGGGGTGTGCCGGCAAGGATCGACCAGACGTGAAGAGCTGCAGTCTCAGTCGTGCGAGAATCTGTCCATGAAACTCGCACTCGGACTCGACCTCTATCGGGGTGCCACCCTCGAGATGCCCGTTGCCCGGGTGCAGCTTGCTGAATCGCTTGGTTTCCATTCGGTCTGGACCGCGGAGGCCTACGGCTCCGATGCTCTCTCTCCGCTCGCGTATCTCGCCGCGGTCACCTCTCGGATCAAGCTCGGCACCGGGGTTGTGCAGATCGCTGCTCGCACGCCCGCAGCAACAGCGATGCATGCGCTCACCATCGACGCAATGGCCGGCGGTGGCCGAGTGATCATCGGCCTCGGAGTCTCCGGTCCGCAGATCGTCGAGGGCTGGTACGGCCAGCCTTGGGGTAATCCGAATCAGCGGCTTCGCGAGTACGTCTCGATAATGCACAAGGTGTTTGACCGGGAACCGCTCACGAACGACGGTCCTGAGTTCCCACTGCCGTATGCGGGCCCGGGAGCTGTCGGGCAGGGTAAGCCGCTGCGTTCGATCCTGCATCCAGTTGGCCGTGTCGAGATCTGGCTTGCCGCCGGTGGTCCTTTGAACACGGCACTCAGCGCCGAGATAGCCGATGGCATGCTCCCGATGGGCTGGGGCGCAGATGGTCCGGCGGTCTACGGGCCATCACTGGACAAGGGGTTCGCTCGGCGCGGTGAGCGTCCCGCTGATTTCGAGATTTTCGGTGGAGTCACCATTGAGATCACCGACGATGTTCGGGCTGCGTTGGATGCGAAAAAGCCTCTTACAGCGATGTACGTCGGCGGAATGGGTTCAGCGACGCATAACTACCATCGCGAAGCCATGGCCCGCCGCGGATTCCCCGAGGCTGCCGAGCGCATTCATGAACTCTGGCTGGCGGGACGCCGCGACGAAGCTGTCGCCGCCGTTCCCGATGAGTATCTCGACGATGGGAACCTGATCGGCTCGCTGCAGCGGATCCGCGATCGTTGGGAGCCTCTGACCCGCATGGGACTCACTGGTCTCACCGTCCGTGCCGAGGACGACGCCGCGCTTGAGGTCATTGCCGATCTCGCCGGAACCCGCGACACCATCGAGGAGCTCTCATGACGGACTTCGAAACAATCATCGTCGACCACCCATCAGAAGGCGTCGCGCGCATCACGCTCGATCGAGCCGACAAGCGCAACGCCATCTCCACCCGGATGCGTACAGAGATTCTCGCCGTCCTCGAGGCCCACGATCTCGATGACGCCGTGCGAGTCACAATCCTGCGTGGGTCCGGAGCGTGTTTCTCCGCGGGCTATGACCTCGCCGGCGATCTCATGGCCGAGCCACCGTTCCACACGGCTCCGGGCGACGGCGCATGGGCTCGACAGGTCACCCAGAACTGGTTCTCCTTCTGGGACATGGCCAAGCCGATCATTGCGCAGGTGCACGGGTACGCCATCGCTGGAGCAACCGAGCTGGCTCAGGCCTGCGACCTTGTGTACGTGGCCGATGATGCTCGCATCAGCTACCCGATCGTGCGCGTGGCATCTCCGCCGGATTGGCAGTACCACGCACCATTGCTCGGAATGCGTCGTGCGATGGAGATCATGCTCACCGGGGGAGAGATGCTCGGCCCGGAAGCGGTCACCGTTGGGTGGGCCAATCGTTCGTTCCCCGCTTCCACGCTTGACGACGAAGTGCTCGCTGTCGCGGAAACAATCGCCGGCACAGCGAGCGATCTCATGGCTATCAACAAGCGCCTCGTTCATCGGCAGGCCGAGATCCTCGGGGTTCGATCAGCGATACGCGCCGGATCTGAATTCCAGGCCTTGGCCGGGCATCAGGCTTCAGTCGAGTCTTTCAAAGCCGACCCTCTTGCCACAATGAAGATGCACAACGCCGCCGATGCAGTTCGCCGGGAAGCGCGCGAGCGACGCTCGCGTCAGCAACCCGAATCGTGACCGGCGCTTCCGTCCCCTCAGTCGAGCGGATGTCGATTTCGAATCGCCGCATCATCATCGTCTTCTTCGGGATCCTCCTCGGCGCCACACTCTCCGGACTCGACGCCTCGATCGTCGCTACTGCCGCTCCCGCCATCATCGGCGACCTCGGCAACGTTTCGCTGTTGCCATGGCTCACCACCAGCTATCTCGTTGCGCAGGTTTCGATCATGGCGGTGTTCGGAAAGCTCGGCGACATCTACGGGCGGCGTCGCATGTTCGCAATTGCCATTTCGATCTTCCTTGTCGCCTCCGTGCTGTGCGGCATTGCACAGTCGATGAACATGCTCATCGCGTTTCGCGTGTTGCAGGGGGTCGGGGCCGGAGGCATCACGGGAATCGCCATGGCCCTCGTGGCTGACCTCGTTCCCGGCGATCGACTCGGCCGCTATCTCGGCTACACGGGACTGGTGTTTGCGGGTACGAGCGTCATTGGACCTTTTGCCGGTGGCTTCTTCGTCGACCACTTCTCGTGGCGTTTCGCATTCCTTGTCAATGTTCCGAGCGGACTGTTATGTCTCGCTCTGATCTCGACCACACCGATCATCGGAGTACGGGTCAAGCATCGGGTCGACTACGCCGGCGCAATCATGCTGGCGCTCAGCATCTCGAGTCTTCTCTTGGCATTGAGCGGACGGGGTAGCGACTCCTCGTGGACCTCGCCCCGGATAGTCCTGCTGCTGCTCGTGTTCATCCTGCTCGGCATCGGGTTCCTATGGTGGGAGTCTCGTGCCCCCGAGCCGCTGTTGCCGTTGCGCATCCTGAAGGGGCGGGTCACCTCGCTCTCGACGCTTGCCAACCTGATCTCGGGAATCGGCTTCACCTGCGGCATCATCTACCCACCTCTGTTCTTCCAGGCGGTTGCCGGATTCAATGCGCAGAGTTCCGGCCTCCTGCTCGCTCCGTTCGCGCTTACCTGTGCGGCCTCAACTCTTTTCGCGGGGCAGATCGCTGATCGCTTCGGTGGCCACAAAGCGATTCCGCTGTTCGGCATGGTGTGCGAAGCGATCGGGTTTTTCCTGCTCAGCACCATCACCGTCTCAACGCCGGCAACCACCGTGATGGCCTACGGCATGCTTGCGGGCCTCGGTGTCGGTTGTGTGATGCAGACGCTGCTCTACGTGGTTCAGCGCTTCTCGCGGGCAAGCGATATGGGTGTTGCAACGTCAACTGTCATGCTCGCCCGGGTGATGGGTAGTTCGCTCGGAGTCGCCATCCTCGGCAGTGTGTTCACGTCGACGCTCATCTCCGAGGTCGAGCGTCGCGTCCCTGGCTTCCCAGTTTCTGACATCCAGGGCACCCCCGAACGCGTTGCATCACTTGCCGACGATGTCCGAATTCAGTTGCAGGAGTCGTTCGCCACTGGCTTGAGCACAGCCTTTCGCGTGGCTGTACCCATCATGGTCTTCGGGGTCATTGTTGTTGCGCTGATCCCAGGACGCCGGGTTCGCGAACAACTGGCTCTCGCCCCCGAAGAGGTCCCCCTTGTTGACACTGCCGCCCACGGAATCTGACTGCGCTGGGATTTGATCAGGCAACTGGTCGATCGCCGACGATGCTTGCCCGTTCCATGACCCGGCGTTGGGGCCAGTAATCACTCGAGGCATAGTGCTGTGCGCCACGGTTGTCCCAGAACGCGATCGAGTCATCACGCCAACTGAAGCGGA
>Ga0209084_1001078_pt1 | contig 23913 bp, 43 predicted proteins | sample C_130820_MF_Meta_FD_187309 | JGI IMG/M metagenome (GOLD analysis project Ga0209084, IMG submission 187309) | Freshwater microbial communities from Lake Croche, Canada to study carbon cycling - C_130820_MF_MetaG (SPAdes) (version 2) | ecosystem: Environmental > Aquatic > Freshwater > Lake...
TCGGCACTCATTGTTTTTTTACGAAGTTTTGTGCTTCTTTCGTATTTTAGGTATAGTTCTTCAAACAGTGCAGTATCTTTATAAAATGCTTCATAAAGATCTGGAACTTCATTAGGATCGAAGAACGTGATATTTTCTTTATTTTTAAAACGACGCCAAAAGAATGCACTTAACACTACACCGTAATCCATGTGGCGGACTCGAGTTTCTTCTGTACCTTGATTATTTTTAAGTACAATTAGATCATCAAACTGGTAATGCCAGATTGGATAAAATACAGTTGCGCTTGCATTTCTAATACCACCTTGTGAACAGCTTCTAAGGTCACCGAACCATTTCTTTAAGAATGGTATCATACCTGTGTGCATAATTTCACCACCGCGTATAGGACTTCCTAATGCGCGTACACGTCCAATTTCTAAACCTATGCCAGCACGTTTGCTAGCATATTTTGCCATCATCTCGCCACTAGCAAATATAGAATCCAAATCGTCATCACTGCGTATGAGAACACAGCTGCTAAATTGTTTTGTAGGAGTTCCGAGCCCAGCAAGGACAGGAGTAGCAAGAGTAAATAAACCATCAGACGCCGCATTGTAATATTCCTTAATAAATTTCATTCTAGCTGCAGTTGGTTCTTCCCTATGGAACACAGTTGCAGCTGCAATCATATATCTAATCTGTGGTGTTTCGTAAATGTCTTTAGTAGAACGATTACGTACTAAGTATTTTTCAATTAACTGCTCAATAGCAGCAAATGAATAAGTTTCGTCTTTTGAATGATCAAGCATGTCATTCATTTTGGTCCATTCGTCTACAGTATACCATTCTAGTAATTCTGGAGTGTATAGACCAACTTCAATGTTCTGTTGAACTATTGTATATAGATGTGGCGGCTCGTATTGTCCGTATACATCTTTACGTAGCATAGACAACCGTTGTTTGCCTGCAACGTATTGGTAATTAGTATGACCTACATCTGGGTTAGCATCAACATCAATTAAGTTAACAATTGCCCGTAGTGTAATTTCGTCAATTTCGGATGTAGTAATATTATCGTAAAATTGTGGTTGGCTTTTAATTTCAATCATAGACTGACTTACATCGGCAATTCCGCTACAAATCTTTGCAATTTGTGCCTGCCATTTATCAATCGTAAGCTCTACTTGAGTGCCATTTCTTTTTGTTACTGTTATTTTATTCATATAATTTCACTTCTGGTTAGGTTAGTATTTATTTGGCAGACTATTCTCTAAAAATAGAATTAGATTGAAAAGAAATACTATATAAAACAATGAGATATAAAGGTTATACCGTAGACATATCTCTTATCATTTAACGTAATTATACGTTCTTTTTATCAATATGTCTACCGATATGGTGATTAGAATATAGCAGTGTAGTGGTATACTAAGTCGCGATATGCCGATGTTACAGTATTAAAGTAGTTAACAGTTAATACTCTATTTGTTTGATTTATTGATGCGCTAAATGTTAATGCAGTTGCGTTAGTAGTAGTACCTACGCACGTATACTCGTCTGATAATTCAGCAGTAGCACCGGTATAAGTTATTGATAGTGTTCCTACTTTAGTGTAAGTATCTGCTCTATATGAGTAGGGTATATTATAAACAGCTGGAGATGTTTCAACTCCGCCCGTTGCAGTACAATTTAATGGTAATCGAAATGCAACAGCCAATGAATCAACAGTTGGTAAACTTACTTTAAATGTTTGGCTAGTATATTCGCATGATCCAGCAACAACCGGTCTATAGTTAGTTGCAGATGCAGTAGTATGTCTGTCTGATCGGATGTTAATACATGTATTAGTATGTTGTCCTACGTAAATTTGTGGATAAGTACCAGTTGAATTTGTGAAGTTAGCTACTGTACTCATTGAACAATTATCAATATAGGTGTATGTTCCGGCTGTGATGTTTATTGCGTTTGCAACAACATTTGAAAATTTAAAATTTAATATGCTAGTATCTGTAGGAGTTCCCAAACCGCCTAGTTGTAGCCCATAGCCGGAATTTGAAATAGTGCCGGTATCAAACAATGTATTTGAAACGGTTTGCGGCATATACACTCCGTAGCAAAATTGATCTATTTGAATATTTTTAAATTTATTGTTATCTGATGATGCAGATAACATAATTGCTTTACTTGCAAAAGTAACAAGTTGTGAAATATCCCAAGTGCCTTTTAATTTTATATTACTAAATTCGCTATCAGTAGTGCCATTTACATTCAGCCCTATAACTGCAGCACCGGTTGATGCAGTAGATTCAATTGTTAAATCTCTTAATATAATATTAGAACCGTTGTTAAAAACAAATACAGGATTAGTACCACTATGTCGGATAATAGTTTTATCAACACCTGCACCAATAACAGTTGCGTAACTTGGAATAGTTATCGAAGTATCTATTAAATATACACCTGCAGGAATTGATAAAATAACCCGCATTGACACCTTGTTTGGATTTGCTGCAACTGCTACACTGTTGTTAAACAACTGATCTACTGCTCGTTGTAATGAATTAGTGTCGTTAACTAATCCAGTTCCGACAGTTCCAAAATCACTTGTATAAACTGTATCGTCTAACTTAGATTGCAATGGTTTAGAAATTGGACTGTTAACCGAATTACCTGTTTGTATTATAGATCCAACTGAACTAAATTTATAAATGTGTTCAATGTTTTGTGTTAATGATGCTGAGATATCTTTTTCAGTTAATACTTTAGTATTACCAACTTGCGCAGCTCCTTCGCTAACCGAACCATTACCGATGAATAACTGCTGAGTGTCAATTGCCCATCCTAATTCACCTGATGATAACTGAGGTAAATCACTTAATAAGCCTCGACGAACCTGAATTTTTGAAATTTGATAAACTGCCATGAAATATATCCTCTTATGCTATATTTATGACTTGTTATCCATAAAAAAGCCCTAGTAACTAGGGCTAATTAATTAAATTGCTAATGTTAGTGTTGTTGCTACAGCAACCGTTGTGCCGGAAATGTCAGTAGCAGAACCAATTCTGCGAATACGTGTTTGTATTTCAGCAGCATCGTTAATTGCTTTATCCATTACAACATACATGTAACCAGTATTGTCGTTTTTTGTAAACCATGCTAGTGGGCACAATTCTTTAACAATGTTTTCAACAATTCCGTCAACTTTTGCAACGTCTGCACCTGCACCGTCACTATCTGTACTATCTTCTAATCTTAAATCTACATTAGCAGATGCAGTTTTAACTTGAATAACATATAAATTTGAATTTGGTGTATATAACGTACCGACTGTAGTATTCGATCCGTTTACTCTTGTAACTGTTTGAGTCATAGTAAATCTCCGTTTGTTGTATTTATCAGTTCATACTGTAATATTGGTCCACTCTGTCCCACCATTTACTAACATAGTTGTTAAAGTCTGATCCGTTAAGTATAAACTCTTGATATTGAGGTTCTCCCCATACCCAAGGAGAAAGTTCAGGAGGTTTAACACAGATTAAGACTACACCTTTTTGTATATTAGTTTCGTGTATTTTATTATGGGCAGTAGCGTATGCTGCTAGTTGGAGAAAGTAATCTTCGATATATTCTCTTTTTTTAGGTTTATTAGATTGTTTATAATCAAGGATAGCAGGTTCACCGTTATGTAACCCTACCGCGTCTGTAGTACCTGCATATATCTCCGGATAGTACAGTGCAACTTCATTACCCCATACTTCATTAACATTTTTTAATCCGTGATCAATGATATGTTGAGCCATCTTGTGACTTTGTTGACTATATGGATTAGAACCTGGTTCACTTAATATACCAGATTCATTAAACGTTTCCAAAAATTTGTGCATACGAGTTCCGCGACTAGCAGCTTCTGTTGTAATTTGCTGTGCTTTTTCATAGCCAACAGCTTTACGCCAGTTCTGTAATGCAGCTTTGTCTTCTTCTGGTTTTGTTGCAGATAGGATTGTAGTTACAGAAGGAACTTTAGATCCATCGGGGCAAGAATATAAACGCTTGCCCTTAACGGATTGTCTGTTTATTGGGGTGTATTGGTATTTTTCTATTAGTAGTTTCATACTGTAAGTATACTACAACTTATAGTAAATGTCAATCTCTATGTTTTTTTCTTACTGCTTTTTTAGCAATATCAGATACCGGACTTTCTGGTTCTTTAAATTGTGTTACATCGGGCATGTTATGCGCAGTTTTAAGAACAATGCCGTGTTCATCATATCGATCAACGTACTGCTGTATTTCTGGTTCAGATTCAAATCTTATAGCAAAGCTATCAATATCTACATACGGTGCACCACCAGTTCTGTCTACTCTATTAAGAGCATCCCATGTTAATGATGCACTGCATTGATTGTTGTTTGCTGCAGATTGCAACGTCTTTAATGTTGTAATTAACGGATCAAGCGATTCGTTTACTTTTTTTTTGACGAGCTCAACATCATACCTAACTTACGGCTATATTCAACGCTTTCACGTTTCATACGTCCTGCATCAGGTTCTGGACTTGGCATACCGCCTGCTTCTGCACCTGGCATACCGCCTGCTTCTGCACCTAGCATACCGCCTGCTACTGGACCTGCTACAGGAGCTATTCCAACTTGTGCAGTTTCGCCTGCAACTGGAGCACCTAACATTTCCGGTTCGTCACCAGTAACAATAGCTAATCCTTGGCTTAACCCTTGACGTGATTGTTCTAATGCTGAGTAAATACCATCCAATGCTGGTCTAACTACTGCATCATATTTTTGAGCAACATCGCTACCACCAATACGTTTAATATTATCTAACAATTCTAAGAACTGTTCTGAACGCATTGCAGCAATATCTTCTAACCAACCTGTAATACGATCAACAATATCGCGTGTTTGGATAATAGTATCAGCGCGTGTTTCTTCGTCTTCTAATAAGATCCAGCTAGCTTGTGATTCATTTAAATCATAACGTGTTTTTAATTCTGCAGACAATTCACGACGATCTGATTCGCCTAATGAAATTCTGCGGATAGCACTGTTAATCCAACTTTCAGGTACTGAAAGTTTTTCAGCACGTTGACGTAATCTGCCTTGTGCATAGCCTTCATCTGTTTTTTGTTTTTTCTTTTTAGGTGCGTCTTCTTCAACATCTACATCGTCGCAACTTTCACGTTCAAAAATTTCTTGGTTAATTACGTCAAGAAACATGCGTGTTTTTTGATAATCGCCATTTTCAATTACAGTATTGTAACTTTCATTCATTTCAAATTGGCTAATTTTTGTACGAAGTTTATTACGTGCATCTTCAAGCTGTGCATCTGTAAAATTTTCTAATTGTATTGTATAACCAAAGTTTTTAGCTAAACTTTCGTTCAATACTAAACTAGTTATTGGTTTTGATAAATCATTAATTTGCATAATTGGTTCCTAGGTTATTTCTTATTACGTATTTATATAAAAGTTTGACGAAACAATTGTAAAATTAGCCCTTGATAATACTGTGATAAACATAGGCTTTCTTCTAATCGTGTTAGCATTATTGCATATTTTTCATTATCGGTAACTAACTCTATATTATTCTTAAAAACAGCTGCATCAGTTGATGTTGATGCATACTTGTTATCTAATAGTTTAACATTATGGTACTTTGCATAGTGTCTGTGGTAATATTCTTTTGCAGCAACTAGCGCACAACTTTTAAGAAAATACTCATTAATCAAATCTTTTGATAGCATATTATACACGCCCCACCCGGTATTGTCAAGTTTTTTAATTAGTAAATCCTTATAAACTAAAGAACCATTAGGCAATATAGAAATTGGAAGGGTTGCTTGCAATTCTTGATCAAAGTATTCAGCAAATTCTTTAATTACTTTAGATTGCTGCTTTTTCATTTGCAACTACTGTTGGGTTTTTAAAACCAATTTTCTTTACTAAACTTTTACGAATCATAGTCTCAACTACATATTGATCATGATCATTAAGATGAGATAGTAGCACTGGTTTTTTTAATTTTTCTAATAACTTAGTTTCTTCGTTAGTAGTAAAAATTTCAAAAGTTGATATAAGTTCGTTAATTTTCATCTTAGTCCGGCAATAGTTAACATAGCAATTAATTCTGCTGATTCTCTTACAGGTTCTGGTTTAGCGTATACACGTTTACTTCTACCAACTCCTGCAGCTTTTTCCCAATCATGATCTACAACATCGTCAATAAAATCATCTGTTGGATCACCGCCAATATCATGATTCTTACCAGAATCAATTAAATCTTCATCATCAACACCTTCTGCTGCTTGAATCGTGCTAGTATTGTTATCAGCTAATTCTACCGATGCACCAACTGGCGGTAACCCAGTTGCAGGCTGTTGTCCTGGTGCAGCTTGCTGGCCTTGTTGAGCAGGTTGACCTGGTGCAGCTTGTTGCCCGGCTACAGGAGCAAGTTGACCTGGTGCAGCTTGTTGCCCAGCTACAGGAGCAGGTTGACCTAATGCAGGATTGTTAAGATTTAATACTGCTTTATTTGGATCTTGCGGGTTTAATTGTACTGCACCCGCTTTTTCAGGTGGTAGATTTATTTTAGTACCATCAGGTGCAGCAAGTTCAATTCCTTGTGGACTACTTTGCATTACTTTATAGCTATCTGCGTTTTCTGTAATTTCTTTAATTTTCATTATCATTCTCTCTTAGGCTGAGTGCAGCACTTTGTAATTTATCTATATGCTTGCGCAATTTATCTATTTTGCCATGAGTACGAAGTAACTTAAATGCTAGATTTTCGATACTAAATTCACCACCGCTATCTAATCCAGCTTTTCTTAATCTAACAATATCATCCAAGGTATCTTTAGCTAATGATAATTTTGATGATTTAAGTGCTTGATCAATTTGGCTGTTATAGCTGCGAGCTTTTTGATTAACTTCTTGCTCACTTACTTTAGGTGGTGCGTGTTTAGGTTCTTTAATCCATGTGTTGTTCATTACGCTGTATATACCTGCCGAGACATGCGGTTGTTTGCTATCTTGTACATATACCTCAACTGTAATATCTTTGATTGTTAAGTCGTATTTGAAATTATATTGATTCTTTTTGGCATTAAATAACTCAACCATATTTGGGTCAGTTATGTCTACTACTAAATGTAAGTCAATATCTGAAAACTTAGAATACCCATAACTTGCATTACTTCCGCTAATAGTAATATCTTTTAATTGTAATTTAGTAACATTTAAAAATTGAGAAAAGTGTCTAGCAATAAGTAATAGTTGGTAACGTATGTTAGTTTTTAAATGATTATCATCCCATAAGATCGGATTCAAGACATCTTGATACGGTATACTTTGGTTAGATACTTCATTATATCTCATATTAAAATTTTATTAAAATGGTAACTACTGTTGATAGTAAACCGGCTACAATAGTTGCTGCTGAACCGATTATTACTTTGCTCATACTTGATTGACTATCTTGAATTTTTTCAGCAAGTGATACTACTTTTGCTTCGATTGTCGTTAATCGTGTTTCTAAATTTTGGTAACGTAGTGCGCATAATTCTACATGGCTTTCTAAGTTATTTTTTTCTATATCTGTTGGTTGTAATGACATCTCATCGCTCCGGTGGTCGTTCGGTGAGTTACTTCATGTAACGTGTGTATTTATTGCTTTTTATGGAAAACGATATTCTTATTTTTGCCAGTAGTTATAAAAACTGCGTAGTTTTGTTCTAACAGCTCATCTAGCCCTTGTATGTAAGGTACTAAGACAAAATCGTCTTTGAGATACTTAACTGGATCTCCATCTTCTTCAAAAACAAATTCACGTTCAGTGAAAAAGTCAAACCTCCAGAGGCGTACAACTTGCTCGGTATCAAAACCAACAAGGCTTCCTTTAACTTCAGTAACAATGGGATTGTTAGTATAGTAGACATTAGATCTAATTCCTATAGTTTGTAGAATAGTATTAAAGTTCTGTTCTTTCCATCGTGCAGATTCCTTTCCTGGTTCTGCTCGATATTGACCAGTATGTGTTATATCAACAAAAGTATATAGTTTGTAGTGCATATTGTATTTAACAGTCATAAAAAAAGGGCTCACAAAATGTGAACCCTTTAGTTAGTTAAACTTAGATTATGCCCAGGCTAATGCAGCACCAGTAAATGCTGCTGATGTAACTACAACAGTTGCACTTGCATTTAAGTTAGCTGCGATTGCAGCTTCTGTGTCGCCCCATCCGCCAGCTACGTTAGAGTTAGTATCGCTGTCGTTAGCTGTATCATCAGAAACAACTGCAATAAAATCAGTAGCCGATGGTGTAAACACACCCCATACTTCAACAGTTGTTTGTAATGCACGGATTGCGATTGAATACAAGCTCAAAGAACCCATGTAGTTAGTAGCTGCAGTTGTAGCTGCATCAGTAGTGTCAATTGCAGTTAAACCGTCTTTTTTGGTTAAATCGTTGTTACCACCAGTAACGTTTACTTTGATGAAACGTAAGTTACGTGTACCAAAGTTTGTGTAGTTAGTACCTTGAGCACCATATGTGTGTTGTGGAACAACACGACCATAGTTAGCTGCAACGTTAATACCTTGTGGGTTTGTATATGTAAATAATGATGGCATGATATTTCTCCTCTATTACCATAAACTTACTACTCTGTAAGTGTTATAATTATTTAGCGTTTTACTGTAAATTATACTTATAAAATGCTATTTTTTGCTTTCTGCTATACGTTTAATACTGCGTTTAAACTTAGTACTATCATTAGATTTAATGCTACTAATAAACCGACGTTCTAATTCAGCAGCAGTTTCTAAGTCATAATTTTCTTTAATTAGCTCGATTAAGTTAATTGCACTTTGTATTATATTAGCACCCCGACTTTCTATAACTAAATTGGTATCTCTACTAATTCCAATGTCGCTAAGTTCTTGTAATATTGATCGAGTACTTTTTCTCATAATTATTCCACTGCTGGCTGTTTAAACAGATTAGGATGTATTTTACCCCACTTACGCATAATAACCGCAGCTTGTGCGTTAGCTTCATTCTCGTGTGGACTGCCATCATTACCGCTGTCTTGTGTTAATTCGTTATTCATATCTTGTCTATAATGAACTAGTTCATGTGCAAGTGTTCTGCATACATCCATGATATGTCTATTAGATAATGTAACAGTAATATGTTTATTACCATATCCGCCAAATGATTTATGCTTTACACTAATTTCATTACCGTCTTGCAAATCAATGTCAGGCAGTTTATCTAGTTTCAACTCGCTCGCTGCAAACTCAATAAACTTATCAATAATGCGTGTAGCCTTATTGTACTGTAAACCTTCTGTTAATATTTCTTGTACTTTCATAATAGTACTTATCGTTTTAACATTTGAATCATACGAAAAAGTTCGTCTTTGTTTGCATCATCTTCATCTTCACTACCAATATCATCCGGTGCAGTTATCTTATCAATTACTGCACTGTCTTTACCAACTGCAGCTTTTTTAAGTTCTAACTCTTGCTGCAATGGCGATACGAAGATTGGGTTTTCGTCAGGTTCTTCTGAATCGTTGCCTGCTACATCAATCTCAGGATCTCCATCACCGTTTATTTTAATATTAATTGGTACATTAATTGTAAATTCTCTTGCTCTCATGTTAATCCTATGATAAAGTCCATGGGTGGCCAGTTGCTGGACTTACAGTGCCTGGGCTAGTATAAAAATGATATGGACGATAATAAACTGCAGTAGTATCGCCGCCTGCTGCTCTTTTAGTAGCTGCAAGTGCTAGTTTATCATTTCTGCGTTTTAATTTAGTAGCTGCTGGATCAGATCCATCGCCAGCAACCTCTGTTGATATGCCATTTAAACTCATAAATGCGTTCCTCTTTGTGTATTTATGTTTAAATACGGTATGACTATAAACATTGAACCCTTTAAACAAACTATTCAAACGTTAAAAGACTCTGGTAACTATCGTGTTTTTAACGACATTTTGCGTGAAAATGGCAAATTTCCAACTGCTATTTGGTATGGACCATATAATATTAAAAATATTATAAATTGGTGTAGTAACGATTACCTAGGTATGGGGCAGCATAAAGTTGTAATTGATGCAATGCGTACTGCATTAGACATGACCGGTGCAGGAAGTGGCGGTACTAGAAACATTTCCGGTACTAGTCATTACCATGTTGCATTAGAATGCGAACTAGCATTGTTGCATAAAAAAGATAGAGCATTGTTGTTTAGTTCTGCGTATGTTGCAAACGAATGGAGTTTAATTGCATTATCTAAAATTGTAAAAGACATTGAATTTATAAGTGACAGTAAAAATCACAATAGTTTAATTGTTGGCATGTCGCACAGCAGAGCGCCAAAACAAATATTTAAACATAATGATTTAATTGATTTAGAAGAATGTTTAATTAGAGCAATAGATAATAATCACACACCGTGTATTGTTTTTGAAAGTGTATATTCTATGGATGGTGATATTAGTCTAATAGCTGATATTTGTGATTTAGCAGATAAATACCACGCTATAACCTACATAGATGAAGTTCATGCAGTAGGAGTTGCGGGGCCAACCGGAGCAGGGAAGTTAGAAGAATTAAATTTACAGGGAAGGGTAGACATAGTCAACGGCACTCTTGGTAAAGCGTTTGGTGCTCAAGGCGGATATATTGCTGCCGATGCTAATGTAATTGATGCAATTAGATCAGTAGCGGCAGGTTTTATATTTACAACCTCAATGAGTCCAGTGTTATGTGCCGGAGCATTAGCTGCAGTAAAATATCTTAAAGATCATAATGAGTTACGAGAAAAACATCAAGAACGAGCTGCAGAGTTAAAGTATAAAATGAAAAAAGCCGGAATACCAGTAATGGATTCAACAACTCATATTGTGCCAGTGTTTATAGGAGATGCACGTCGTGCAAAAGAAATAAGTGACGTATTATTAAATGAATATAACATTTACTGTCAGGCTATCCAGGCTCCAACAGTTCCTAGCGGAACTGAGAGATTAAGGTTTGCTCCATCACCACAACATACAGATGCAATGATTGACGATTTAATTGCTGCGTTAACAATCATATTAAAATTATAAATAAAATTGTAGTTCGCGGATTGCCGTCCCAACTACACTTATGCCAAGATATCATTTTGAAAATTGTAAAGCTAAACTATAACACAGATTTACCATAATATTTGTACCAAGATGGCTTCATAGCTATCTTTTCCTTAATACGCTGTTCTAATACAGCATCATCTGCAGGTGTTGCAGACCAATCATTAAAAAACGTAGAAGGTATACCATTTAGATCAAGTACACGACCTTGATCTAAGTTGTATCCTCTGTTGTGTAATTCACTAACTAACCGATCATATCTATTCCTAAGGAATGTTAGCTTGTTATAGAAAAATGTTACGTGCCCGGTATTAAGTGTAAATTTAGGAGGAATTTTTTTAAGAACTTCTCTTTCTGATTGTGTCTTCAACGACCGACGAAGCGATGCAAGCACCATAGGTAATTCTCTGTATTCTGCCATAAGGTGTTGATCCATTAATTGTTTAGGGTCTACATTTGAATTAATTCTTGTCATACATACTCCTTGCTAGTTAATATGTATATATTATACAATAAATACAATAAGATGTAAAGTAAAGTGAGAGGACAACTATGGATTTAATTAAAAGTATTATTCATAATGTATTAGTGCATCCTATTCTACCATTCCTACCTCGTAGACTAGCAAGAACAATACATGAAAAGAATGCGCTGTGGGCGTACGGAAAAGAAGGCCCGTTTAACGGATTAGACTAGGAGCTTGATATGATATCAGATTTAACCTTTGAACAAAAATCATTAACAATGGCAACATTGAGCAGTCTTGCATATAATGACGATCAAGAATTTAAAGAATTAGGATATGACAGTAAATTTATAAGCCATGGTGGGTCAGACTTGTATGTATTATGGGACAACGATGATTTAATAGTAGTGTGTCGTGGAACACAACCAACTCACTTTAATGATGTTGCACATGACATAGAATTTGCACTAGTACCGAGTAGATCAGGACACGGGTTAGTGCATCATGGATTTAGAACAAGTGTAGATCTTATTTGGGTTGACTTATTAAAGATGTTACAAAAATACGGTGCTAATCGTAAAGTATGGTGTACAGGTCATAGTTTAGGTGCAGCAATGGCAACCCTTATAACTGCAAGATGTGCGCGTACAGAAAAATTAACTACGCCGTTTTTATATACATACGGTAGTCCGCGTGTTGGTGATATGACATTTATTAAACACATGAATAGCTTAAACATTGAACATCATAGATGGGTAAACAATGCAGATGCAGTTACACGGAATCCAATATTTCCATATAAGCATCATGGTCAGCTACACTACTTTGATCATCATGGCAATGTAAGAGTTTTTACAAGATGGCAGACAATCAAAGATAGAGTAAAAGGTTTTTATATCGGACTTAAAAAAGGTAAGATTAATTTCTTTGTTAATCACGATATTGGAAATTACATTAAAAACTTAGGAAGGTTATAAACCTTTCCACAAGTCACGATTAATAGTTTGTTCAATTGGACTAGTGCCAAGTGCCGGAAAGAAGTTAATGTTTACTACGTTTTGTAACTGCTCAACAGTTAAAATAAACTTAGGTAACTCTCTAGCAGAAATTCCGTCATTTGGTATTAAGAATGCAATTGTTTGATTATTAGTTGCATCATAAATTGCCTTCCATAAGTAATCAGGAATAGCTACACCTTTGCCAATTGTTTTAATTTGTTTACCAGGTTGATAATAAGTTCCAGAAGTTACATAAATGTCACGCCCTTCCCCTGCCCAGTTACGAACAGTTGATTCTAACTTATTCCAAATACCTCTGTTGTTGGCAGGCACTTGTGGAACCATATTAGTAAGTGCAAAACTTTCACTCATAATTTCTTTAGTTTGAGTACTGTCACCTGCAGGAACTAGGTGTCCTCTGTCATATGGATGACCTGCATAGTCGTGTAGTGTTGCTCTAAATTGTTCTGGTACATCTAAGTCTGGATGAAAGTCGTCTTGACGATGAACTACTCCACTCATATCTTCAGGAGATACATGTTCAACCACATACTCTGCAGTTTTTGTATCGTAACGATAATGAATAGCATAGTTTTGTTTACACAAGTATTGCGAAGCAGTAAGTTGCGACACTGGAGCACCGTGTATAGAAAACTGTGGACATTTGTCATCAATGGGATTTGCCGCTACCGTAAAAGGTAACAGTAGTAATAATAAAAGTTTTTTCATTTAAACCAGCCTATTCGTTTGTTGTTATCAGGCGAAGACGGATATCTCCAGCCAATTGTATAAATAAAAATGTAGTCCGCAGCACGCTAATACTCAACTACTCTATTGTTATTAAGGAACACAGCATGAATATTTATTATGTATATGAATATCTACGAGAAGATATGACACCGTATTATGTAGGTAAAGGCAGTAATAATCGATGGGCAGAAAAGCATAATGTTCCAGTACCGCCTGTAGAACGTGTTCAATTTGTAGCAACATCGTTAACAGAGCAAGATGCATTTAATTTAGAAATAGAACTAATTGCAAAATACGGTCGTAAAGATTTAGGTACTGGTATTTTACGTAATCAAACTAACGGCGGTGACGGTGCAAGTGGGAACATTCATTCTGCAGAAACTAAAGCAAAGATGAGCAACTCAAAAAAAGCAGAAAACGCTAAACGTAAACAAGAAGGTTGGGTTTACCCTGATAGTGCTAAACACGCAATAAGTAAAATGCAAAAAGGAATTCCAAAACCTGTTGAATGGGTTAACGCAGTCCGTACTTCTCTTAATTCAAGAACCAATGAAGAAAAAGCTGAATGGAAAGCAAAAATATCACAAGCAAACAAAGGTAAAGTTCGAAGTGAAGAAACTAAAGCAAAACTGTCAGCATTAAACAAAGGTAAAACTTGTAGTGAAGAAACTAAAGCAAAAATAAGAGCTACTAAATTAGCTAAAAAACATGGTTAGATGTTTATTTTATCCATGCTATGCGTTTTCCGGCATCTTTGCGTCTTTGATATTCTTCAATACTTCCCGGAAAACGCCATGCCCAACACGATACTAACAACATAAATCCGCCTGAACCAAGTATCGCGTGTAAGTTATGTGTTGTGAACCATAATGCTACTAATGAACTGCTCATTACAAGTAACATCATGTATTTCATTTTAGTTGGGAAAACTTGTTTGCCTACCCAATTTGTTAAGAATGGACCAAAATACTTATGATTATAGATCCATGCATGCATTGTTGGGCTGCCTTTACTAAAGCTAAATGCAGCACCTACTAGGAATGGACTAAACGGTAGTCCGGGAGTAACTACACCGATGTACGCTATTCCTAGTAATATAAAACCTAATATTTTCCAAAGACCTTGTTTTAGTTTCATAGCATAAAGTTCTGTGCAAATTCGAGACTACATCTTTCTAATGCAATGTCCCATATATCTTCAACGTCATTGTTAAATATTAACTCGTTATCACATGATGACGTACACCAATTGATAGTTGTATCTCCTTTACGAGTACCGGTTATTGCTTGTTCAAGTTTGTCTGATTCCCATGTACACATTCCTAAGAACATGCGCCATTGCAATGGTTCGTCACCATCCTCAAATCGTTTAAGAACATCGTCATTAGAGCTTATAGAAAAATGATCGTTGATTCTAAATGAGTTTGAGGTCTTCCATTCGTTTGAATGTAATAAACTAAAACTAGTTTGTCTATCAGTTCCACCGATGTATAACAACCCGGGGATATGGCTTAGATCATATCCAAGTCTGTCACCAAACTCAGAAATCGTCATACGACTATGTTTGTTTATAATCAACCCTATAGTTTTAGCTCGTTCAACGTCTGTAATTAGTACAGTTGAATTAGCCCATAAGTTATGCCGAACTGTCGGTGGTGCTATTAATAATGTTCCTGGTTTATTCATGTATTGTTATGTTTAGTATTGTTTAAAATATTCATTTACGTCACTGTTGGTGTAGTAATCCTGTAAGTAAGTTAGACCGTAGTCACTGTTCCGACTTTAAAACCTTCCAACTTAGCTTGTTTCTTAACCATGTTCTTTAATTGCTCATCGGACAGATCAGATACCTTAGTATGTATTGAAGCGCCTGCGGCATCAGCAAGGGCAATCGTGTATGGGCTAGTTGCTGTCTTAGATCCTACTCCGGTTGCCCATCGTCTGCAACCTTGGTCAATAGTTCCGTTGTTGTATTTAGGGCGCCTCCACAACGCTACTTGCATTTTCCATCCGTGGTCCAATGTAGGCATGATAGCAACTGGTTCACTATCGCCTGCCATAGAAGAACCTATTGCGCCGTACCTTCTAGAAAAGTCGCCGTATTGAACATTACCTGGATTGTTTGTTCTCCAAGAAATAGTGCCGCCAGTGCGTTTCTCGTTGCCAATAATAACTGCTTTACCTTTTGCTGATGCTGTCTTTGGTGCAGGTCCTGCACTAACAGTTGCAGACGGTGTAGACATTACATTAGGTGTAGCAGGATTAGAAGCAGGTTGTCCTGCACTTTTACTCATGTAATCCGTCATGCCAGGCACTGCAGACATTGCAATATTGATTGCATCAATTGTACTAGCATCTGGTTTTCCAGTTACGGTAATACCAATATCATGTTGTACACTGCTAATTGCTTGTACTGTTAAATCGTCAATGGTACCAGTAGGTTTTACATTATAGTCAAATGCTGCTAATGCGGTTTGGAGAGCTGCAACATCATTAGATGATTTAGGTACTGTTAACTGAAATGAATCATCTTCATTTAGGTTTTTAAATTCTGCAAATCTCATATCTAACTCCAGTCTGGTAATGGACCGCCGTACTTAGCACCTTTGATCTTTTTACCATCTACTTTAACACGGCTTTTTTTGCCTTTGCCTATTTTGTGACTTTTGTTACCATCACGTGCTCTAAGTCCTTGACTTTTACAACTAGCTAAGTTACTAGCACCTAAATCGTTATCTGGTTTAGAACTTTTGCATAATTTTGTACTAGCTTTGCCACGTTCGTCAAGTTGTGATTCGTCAAGATCTGCTGATTTAGTTTTATATCTAGATTCTGCTGTGTGCCCGCGTGCAGGTCTGTCACTGTTACGTCCCGGACGTTTAGCACTAACTCCAATTTTTTCTTCTTTAATAAACTCTAAAGCTCTCATTGTTTTTCCTATTATCTGTTAATGTATTCAAATACATTAAGCCATTGCCGTTTACCAATTGTAGCTTTTAACAACGTTAAATCGGCACACGTCTTGTAGCGTACATCAAGTCCTTTTGATTCTACTACTTTTATTACTGCACTTTCTTGTTCTGCAACACCTTCTGCTATATCTAAATAGCTGTGCGAGAGTCCAGATCCTACGTTCCAAATACCTGAACCATGTACTGTTTTAATAAAGTCTATGTGTAATTTGCATACATCGCCGACCCACACCCAATCGCGTTTAACTTGAGAGGCATTATCCCATACAGACAGGTGTCCAGTCTTACGAGCTTCTTCCTGCCACTTATGAATAATATTAGATTGATTCCCTCGTAAATGCATGTACTTTCCGTATACATTAAAGTATCTAAACCCTTGTACAAATGCAATATGTGCAGGTTGCCTAAATGCCCACCGATCAAATAAGTATTTGCTCCATGCATACGGTGTTAGTGGATCACAATTAGCAGTTTCACTAAAGTCTTTTCCATATCCGTACACTGAACTTGTACTAGCATATTGTAAATGTACTTCGTTTATTTGGCATTCGTTAAATAACCATTGACTAAATTCGTAATTTTGAATCATAAATTTATCAATGTTAGTTTCGGACTTGTCTGTTAATGCACCTAAATGTATAACCCATTGATACTTCTTAATATCAGGCAAATCATCTGGATTGTAATCCCATCCATCGACCTGCCAGCCTTCTGCCGACATCCACTCGACCATGTTACGACCGATAAAGCCGTTGTGGCCAGTTACTAATATTTTCATAAGTATTTATTAGTCGTCTTCGTGTATAATTAAAGAATACGCAACACTTGGAAAAGGCTGAATGATGTACTCTTCAACCTCTTCTCTGTTTGTAAACGTTTCTAATTCACATTGTTGTTCATTAAATTTAAAGGCATGAAATACTCCGTCATCGTATTGACGGACTGAAACAGAATGAGTGTTGAATTGTATAGTGCAAGTCTTAACCATTAGAGTACTCTCCTTATTATAATATTTATGTATTAAGTTAAGTCTTTGGCAACAAAACTGCTTCAAGCCATAATCTGCAATCTTCCCAATTCTTGTATTGATAGCCAACTCCTCCGGCTTCATTCCACTCAGTAATGTTGCTTAACCGATCATCAATTAAGATATCTCCAAACTTACAACGTTTAACCTTTTCATGACTACGAGGTCCTATGAAAACAGGAATACCTGGAAAATATTTTTGGCACCATTCAACTTTATCCATAATTGCATATGGGATATCATTATTTCTAGGAATCGCTGTTAGAAAAAAGAGTCCAACGTTATGTTCATGACAATACACTCTTAGCCAATTAATAAGTGAGTAGCCACCCTCTCTTACTTGTAGATCACGATATAATCTTTCACAACTTGCTAATCGCTCCCATTCTTCAGGTGGAAGTCGTTCTCTATTATCTAAATTTCTTTGAAAGAATTCTTCAGCAAATCCTTTAAAATCTGCTACTACTTCATCCATATCTACGTATATATTCATGCAGGTTCCTTAACTTGTTGTACTATTACTTCTTTATTTGGAAACCGTGCTTTAACAGATTCAATTGCGTCGTCTAAACTTGTACCTTGTCCTGCAAATATATTAGTTGATACATCATACAAATACCAGTGAGTATTAACTTTTTCATAAGATACAATAATAGAATTAGGATCATCTATATCTTCGTCATCATCTAAGTCAGCGTGGTATGCTGCATGATATTGTCTAATTCCGTCAATTAATTCATTTGGAGAATGCTTCATTGCTTGTCTATACATGGTGATGTTTAACCATAAACCTGCTAATACGCCTGTTACAAATGTTACAACAATAATACCAATCATATATTTCTCCTATTAAACTAAAATTGATTCATCTATGTAGATGAACATGTTTGCATACGACTTATCTTCTGCTAGCTTAACTATACAGTAGTGTCCGTCTTTGATTAATCTTTCTTCGATAAACAACAAGGTTTCTTGAAATTCGCCTATCTTTTCATGCCCTATTAGTGCAACAGGTGCAACGTAAATTGAATCAGCTAATACTACTCCTGTGTCTGATATTATTAAAATACAGTGTTCGTTTTGATAACGACAACCGTCTACTGCATCTAATACCTGTTGTAGTACCTGCTCTCTCAGTGAGACAGTAGGTTTACGAAAAAGCTGTGTTATATGTTTTAAGAATCCAGTCATATTACTCCTTTAAGTTATCGAGATGTTGTATATATTTAAACGTATCGTTCTTATTTTTGTTCTGCCATAGTAATGCCTTTGGTCCGCAAAAGTGTCTGTCAAGGCGTGCCGTACTGCATGCTCCTATATAACTTGGTGTTGTTTTACCTAACACTGGATCATATACTTCTTCTATGATGTATTTTGTACATTCGTATCCGTATTTGTTCTTAGTTAGTTTTGAAAACCAACTGGCGTTTGCATGTATACAATCGCAGCATTTTAGTTTTGATTGTTCTATCATAAGTTATCTCATTACGTTAAAGTATGTGTATATTATACATGTATTGTATTTAAATGTCAAACTGTGTTTTATCAATATAAATATAGCATATACTCTGTAAAGAGAAAGGAATACTAATGTTATTAAGAGAATTGTTTTTATTAAATGAAGGGTACAAAGAAGCCCAATCAGAGTTTTCAAAATATGGAAATCCAGAACGTATAAAAGATATAATTAGCAAGTTTAGACAGCTTGTTGATCGCAATCAAGTACAAGGTGAACAACGTAATATTGATGCATGGCGTAAAAAAGGCTGGTTTGAATTTCAAAGATTTGTATTTGATAAATCACAAGAACAAAGTAAAACACAGAAAAAGAAATTAGTAAAAAAAGAACAAGATTCAGTAACTGTGTATGATCATAATAACATTACTGGAGTTATGCCATTAAACAAAAATGCTAGCGTTAACATTGGTAGACATAGTAATTGGTGTACTACTAAAGCAGAACATCAGCATTGGGAAGAATACACCGGAAAAGGTGTAGTTCTAATTTATTGTTTCCTTAATTATCAAGGCGACGGTGACGGTGATGACATGTGGGCAATTGCATTTTACAGAAATCAACCAAATAGTTTTGAATTGTTTACTGGCGCTGATGATAAAATGTCCAACGAGCAGTTTTTAGAAGAAACTGGAGTAGCAGCAACTGATATCATTCGTGCTGCGCTTGCTAATCCTAATATTGATAATGTTGAATCAGAACCGCCTAAAGAACAAAAACCAACAACATATCTTGATACAATTGCTGATATGTTGACAATTAATCAACATAACTATCGTGGTAAACGTAATCCAGAAATTGAATATGCGTTGCTTAATTTCTTTGATAGAAATCATAATGCATATTCTATAAATGATGAATATTCAGGAAGAAGTTTTAAGAGATTACTTAGAACGTATACTGCAGATATTAAACCAGCAGATATGAAAGAGATGGATATTCTATTTCAAACAGATTACTTGCAAGTGCATCCTGATTTTATAAAGCATATTAGTAATCCAACAGATCAACAGATCAAGGCTGCAGTTAGAGGTAACCCAAGACTTATTAAAAAAATACCAAATCCATCGAGAGAGCAAATTGAAATGGCAATATGGACATATCCTAAAATATTTTATGATATTAGTGAAAATCCTATTGCACAAGATGTTTATGCTGATATGGTAATATCATCAAAAAATGGAGTACAAACTTTATTTAACGCATTAAATCCCCAAACACTTGATCTGAGTGTTGAGATGAAACTTGCAAAAGCATTCCCGTATAACATGCATATGCTAGGGTACCTTAGACCAGAAACAATTGAATATATAAAAGCAACTAATCCTAGAGATTTACAATTTGTTAAAGGTCAAAACATAAATGGTGTCTTGCAACCATTTACCCAAACTTAAGAATTACATACGTAGTCCACTTCCCTTCTTTAAATGAAAATCTAATATGATCGTATTGCGGAGTATTAAAGTCATCGTACTCTGCAACTGCTACATATTTAAAATCAAAGTCTTCCCCACTCTGTAACCCCTTTGAACGTAAGTCACGTATAACTTCTAAAGTTTCAGTTAATGGAATTACTATGTTAGCAACGTGTTCAAACCGGCTCATTTAACTCACGTTTGTTACCATTTTTATCAATACTTACAAATGTAATATTAGTGCTAAATGCATGCTCACGTGGGTTTGATCTATCATCGCAGTATACATCAATTTTAAATGTAACCGATGATTTACCTTTACGTGTAAGTACCGCATCAAATTCTAATATAGACCCTGCAGGTACACGTTTAGTAAATGATACACTGTCTAATCCTCGAGTAACAAACTCGTAACCTGGAAACTCGTAGTTTGCAGATACATAGCCAACTGAGTCAATCCAATGGAGCATTTGCCCCCCGAATAAAAATCCGTAATGATTAAGATGACTGGTTAAAACTAATTTGTGGTGTTTCATAAATTCCTATAAATATATTAAATTGGGCACAACATGAAAATTAAAGAATTATTAAGTGAAATAAAATTTAAACCACGTATATCAAATAAATCTACTAGTGGTGTAATACAGTCACCTAAGTTGCAATTTATTGCAGCTGGATGTCAAGCAATCGCATACTATCATAAAACACATCCTAATACAGTAGTTAAAGTAGCAGCAGTATCGGGAGAGGATGATCCAATATGGCAGTTCTTACGGGTATGTATTAATCATCCTAACAACCCATATTTCCCAAAAGTATTTAATCATAAAGTGTTTAACTTAAAAAATATAACACCTGAAGAAGAAGATTATTTAGAAACACACCCTGAATTTGAATATCTTCCTATATATGATAATAGAAAATTGCAAATCTTAATAGTAACTGAGCGACTACAAGAAACTGACGCTGATCAGTTTGAAGCAGTGTTAAAACAGCTTGGGTTAGTTGACTACATTATCAAACATCGAAATTTATATCAACGAATAAACAGACATGTAGATAATTTAGAAGTTGCTTGGGCTAACCTAATAGACAACCCGCAATTTCGTCGTGAAATAAGAAATATCGCTACTGATAAACATTTTAAGGATGCAATGCGAATATTAGAACCGTTGTTTGCACGTAAAGGGTTCTATGCAGATGTGCACCTTGCTAACATGATGATACGAAGTAACGGACAGTTAGTGTTCAACGATCCGTTAGCGATTAGTTCATCTAATGTTAATTTTGGTTAAGTAGCTAAGTAAGTTGATCCATCTGATGTTTCTCTAGGCATAGAATCACTCCATCGTAATATAAACCAATCACGTTTCTTTTCACTTTTAAAACTCCAAAGAGTATCTGTCATTTTTGTACCGCAGTTGTTTTCTTTACACCACTCTTCCATTTCTTGTATTAACTCCGGACTAAGTTGTTTTTTGTCAAATGTAATTCCGGGCAAACGGAACATACCTACATTACAATTTTTCATTATATCTCCTAATTTGAATTTGCCATAATATACGCAGTAACATGTGCGCCTTCTATAATAACAACATCATCTGGTGGACGTTGATATGCAGTTTGCTTAAACCATCTGTTTGGATCATGTGCAGTAATACGATTAATCTTAACACGTCTTGGTGTTAACTTAGTTATCTTACCAACATACTGCGATCCGCTTTCTGCAAACGCAACAATGTCACCCACTGCTATTTTTTTATTAAGTAAGTCTCTATGTTCTATTTCTTTCTTACTCATAGTCGTACTCTGTCCATGTGTTAGTTTTATAGCTCCAATGTCTACTATCGTACATGTTTATGTTTAATTCAAAACATAATAATCCAATACGCAAACTTGGACCAGCATGATCAGAACCCCATAAGTGAGTACCTAGTTCAAATCCTAATATAATATCTTTATTAAAGATACCTTCTATTTCCCAGTGTTTATGTGTAGTAAATGATCCATGCAAGTTAAACAGATCACGAAATCCATTGTGTGTTACAAACGGATTAGTTACCCCTATACTTATTTCAAGCATTGTTGCTCCTGTAGTTAAAAATTGTTTGCATATTATAAACTATTATATACAGTGTGTCAAGCAAATAAATACAGTTGTACACCACTTTGAGGACATATGAAACCAAAAATATATAAAAAGCAAAACACCTGGTACTGTAAACTAGGACAAACCTTAGGTCAAGGCCAATCACCTAAACGCGCTTACACAAACTTTTACACACTATATAATAAGTGTAAAGTTGTTATTTCAGACGATTTAATACATTATTATAAACAATGATTACAATATTGTAGTAGTGTTAGGTTGATTGTTTACTAAATGTAGATAGTCATTTTACTGTTTAGCTACTTGTTTTTCATGTTAAAATAGCATAAAATACTATGTAGACATTAACAAAGGAGACTACACTATGATTAACACTATTACAACTTACACTGCTTCACGAAGTACGAACGACATCCTAATTGACGTATTGCATGTTGCAAGCGTAGTATGCTTTGCAACACTAGTATGGGTAATGTTCTGCGGATACATTATAACACCTCCAGTCTGGTGGCATGCGTAATCCAATCCAGTAGCCTGCGCATACTACAATACTTGCGCAGGCACTTCTTTCAAGTCAGTTGACTTGTCCTACACAACTTGTTATACTTTATTAAATTAACTTATAAGTATAATATGAGCATTGAAATATCACCAAAAGACTATTGGAAAGCAATGTGCCGAGATGAAGCACATATGTATTGTTTATTCTTAGTAATAGACGGCAAGAAAGGATGGCGATTTCCTACTTATCGAGAACTAATGGGACACGAGTCCACATATCATATAAGTATGTTAGGAGAATGGTATGAAGACGATTTAGTTGATACTAATTTATGCGATACTGACGATTTGTACTGTATAGTACCAGTAAGGGATAGAAAAGATGACGATTGAAATTTCACCAAGAGAAACATGGAAAAAACCACTTCCAAAAGATCAAGCACAAATGTATTGTTTATTTTTTGAACACAACGGCAGAGGGTGGAGATTTCCTACTCTAGAAGAATGTCTAACTAACATGAGTGGAATTCCAACGATTGTTGGATGGTGTTGGAACAAAGAACGCATGGAAAGTGATGACTATAATACTGCAAAATGCGATGTAATATTAGTTCGAGATGTTACAAATGATAAATAATTTATATGACAATAGACGAACTTTTAACTGAATTAACCTTTCACGGTTCACAATGTACTAAAGACTGTAGCGGACACCGCGCAGGTTGGAAATGGGGTAAGGCTCATCCAAGTGTTGCAACAACAAACAGTGCTTCTCACCCAAGTTTTAATAATGGTGTGCGCATTGCTAACGCTAACACTAAAGTAGTAATGATGCCAGGTGTACGCGGTGCAGGTGGTCGTTTTGTTAAGTTTACTCCAGATCCAAAACCATCTAAACGCAATAAACCCTAATAGGCCCCGCTGTAAACTCTGCATTACACACATTTCCACACGAGTATAATTACATATACATGTAATACGCTCATACACATTGACAACACACATATACACTTATATAC
>Ga0209084_1001079_pt1 | contig 23913 bp, 31 predicted proteins | sample C_130820_MF_Meta_FD_187309 | JGI IMG/M metagenome (GOLD analysis project Ga0209084, IMG submission 187309) | Freshwater microbial communities from Lake Croche, Canada to study carbon cycling - C_130820_MF_MetaG (SPAdes) (version 2) | ecosystem: Environmental > Aquatic > Freshwater > Lake...
GGGGGGGGGTGGTGGTGGGGGTGGTGGTGGCGGTGGAGGCGGTGGTGGTGGCGGAGCAGCCGGCGGCGGTTCTGGCCCAGGAGTTGTAATTCCTCCTAAACCAGCTACACCAGCTACACAAACTCCTTTACCTCCACTTCCTAAATTACCTAATTATGCTAATGGATTAGCACAGCCAGGATTAAACCCAGGTTGGATGAATCAAGGTGTTCAACCAATGTATGCTACAACAAGTCCAGTTCAAAGTCAATTTTACTGGGGTGGACATCCTTATATGCCGGATTATCCTAGCTTACAAAACTATAATAAAGTTCCGGCAGCTCCAGTGTCGCCATGGGGATTACAACAAATGTCGGCACCATTAACAAGTTATTTGCCACAAGGTTATGGAGGTACAGCACCCGTTGTTCCACCATTACAGCCAAATGCTTATCTAGCACCACAGGCACCTATTATGCCACAACCAAACTATGGAATACCACGAGTATAACAAAGGATAAAAATATGAAACAAGTAAATACTATACAAAATACAGGAGAGTTAAAATGAGTTTAGGTAGCGGAAAATCAAGTGGTTCAAGTGTTACCACTCAAGCATTAACTCCAGAACAACGCCAAGCTATTCAGTTATCAAATGAATTCCAAAGCGGAACCGTTATCCCAGCTTATCAAGGCGTTATTGGTGGGGCAAAGGATATGTATAACTTATCCGCAGGCGGTGTTACTAATGCTGGTCAAAACTTAGCTTCAGCTGGTAGTCAAGTTCAAAAAACAGCCGGTGAAACAGGTGAATCAGCACTACGCACAGGTGTAACTGGATTGGAAAGTTTATATTCTCCAGACTATGTTCAAAACCAATTAAGTGCTGCGTTAGTTCCTGCTCAAATGCAATATCAACAAAACTTAGCTAATCAACAAGCACAATTTGGTGGTGCTGGTCAATTAGGTTCTAGTCGTAGTGCTATGGCACAAGCCGCATTGGCTGGTCAAACACAAGCACAACAGCAAGCTGCAGCGGCGCAAGTGTTAAATCAAATACAATCAGGGCGTTTATCTGCTGGACAAAGTTTAGCTGGTATTGGACAAACAGGATTAAATCAAGCATTAACTGGAGCACAAGCACAAACTACTGCTAGTATGATTCCACAAGAATTGTTTAACAAATATGCCACAGTATTATTTGGAACTCCGGCATCAAGTTATCAATTAGGACCAAGTGCTGGTCAATCAACAACAACTAGTGGAGCCACCTCACAAGCTGGCTTCAAGATTTAAGGACAATTAATGGATTTCTTAGATATTGCAAGTCGCTACGCACAAAATAGATTCGACAATGCTATGCCGGATTTATCAAATGGTTTTGAAACTGAAGAAGAACGCCGTAAGCGTATGGAACGCGAACGAGCTGATGCTGAAAAACAAAGAGCATTAGTTGGCAACACCGAAGTTCAATCACAGCAAGTTAAAACTTATGCTGATGGTAGTCAAGAACATATAACTACCCAACAAATACCAGGGCCGGTAGCTCCAGCAACTCCAGCACCGCCTAAGATGACTCCTGCGTTTAATTACCCAATGGTTCAGCCGCCATCAAATCCAATGCTTGGAGTTGAACCAGCAAACAGTGGTATCTATACTGATATGACTCCAGGTGCTCGTGTTGGAATGAACAACGAAGAGATTGTTGGACCAAATGGTCAAACATATAATTATAATGCGTTAAAAGAAGCTTCTGAACAGCGTATGGCTGATTCAAGACCTCCTCTTCCTACTACACCTTTGCCTGTTAATAATGTTAATACAACACCACAAGCAGCTCCTGTCGCACAGCCACCAGCACAACCGGTTGCTCCAGCTATGGCTGCTCCAGGTCGATTATCTCCAGAACATCAAGCTGCTATTGATAAAGTGTTGCCACCTGCAGCTCCAGCTATAGCTCCTCCAGCTCCTGCTGTGCCCCCGCAAGGCGCTATGCCAGCACCAGTTGCTCCTGTTAATCCAAATGCTCCGCCAGCAGCTCCAGCTATGGCTCCTCCCCCAGCACCTGCTCCAATTACTACAACTCCAGAAAATTGGCAGGATCGTATTACTACAGCTAAAACAGCAAAGGATTATAGACAGATTATGTCAGATCCAAATACGCCAGAAGAGATTGCTCAAGTGGCCGCCGGTCGTTATGCTGATAGTTTAAACAGTAGTAAAGAAGAAAAGAAAGCTGAACAAACTGTTATGGCCGCCGCACAAGGCGATCCTAAAGCAGCTAATGATTTAACTCGTGCGTTGAAGAAGAATACAGAAGAAGGTAGTTATATCAAAGCTGTATTGTTTGCTCGTTTAGGGTTAAATGATTTAGCCAAAGAAGAACAACAAAAATTAGGAGCTGGATCACAGTTCCAAAGTGTTATCGGACCAGATGGTAGTCGTTATACTGCCGAAGTCAACGGGCAAGGCGGCTTTAATAATGTTTATGATACAAGCGGTAAAGCTGTTGGTGCTGATGTAATAGCACAATTAAGCGCACAAGGTATTACAAGCAAAGGCGCTACAGTACATACTCAAATGTTGCGTGACCGCACTACTGGTGAAATTTACTATCAGCGTGTACAAGGTGGTCAAGCACAATTGGTTAGTCCAAAAGGACAAGTCTTTAGAGGTGACACTAAAAACTTATATGCGTATGGTATTGGTAGTGATCTCGAAACTAAGAACGCAATCCAATTACAATCATTACGCAATGAGTTATTGAATAAACCTAAGATTGCTGCCGCACAAGAACTTGCTAAATTTAACGCAATGAACGGCACTAACTATACAGTGGATCAAGTATTAAGTAGTGCTCCAGCGTTACAAGTTGGCGTACCAGGCGAAGCTCCAAGTGCCGGCGAACAAGCAAGAGCCGCAGGTATTCCTATTATTAGTGGAACAAGGTCCAATGATGAACAATGGGCATTGTATGATAATTGGGTAGCTAGTGGCCGTAAAGGCAATCCAGTTGCTCGTCCTGGCACAAGCCGTCACGAAACTGGCAATGCTATTGATGTTAACAGTAATAAACTTACGCCAGACAATCGCACTTGGTTAAAAGACAATGGATTTACACAACCATTGCCACAAAAAGATCCTAATCATTGGGAACGCACAGGAGTTAATGCTCCTCCAACAGCAATAGCTTCTACTCCAGTATTGCCACCGCAACCAATGCCAGGCGAAAGTCCAAACATTTACGCTGGCCGTATGGAAGCGTGGAAAAAAGAGAATGATAAAATTACTGGCGCACAGTTATCCAAAGTTCAAAATGCCAAAGAAGTATATGATGTGTTTAAAGAAATTAATCAAGCACTACCTAAAGCTACTGGTTCTGGATTAGGCGAAAAAGTTGATAGTGTTTATCGCTTTTTTGGTCAAACTAATGAAGGTATGAAAGCTACAGCACAACTTAAAATACTTGGTGATCGTTTACTTAAAGCTGTTCCACGCTTTGAAGGACCACAGTCAGACAAAGATGTACAAAGCTACAAAGATGCGGCAGCTGATTTGGCTGCAGCTGATAAGACTAATGAAGAGCGTATGGCTGCGTTTAAAACTATATTGGATCTCAACAAGAAGTATTTGCCAGGCGTAGATTGGGAAATGAAAAACGAATCTAAATCCGGCATTAAAATTATCAAGCGTGAGAAGATATCTTAATGGGAATGGAACGAGTCACCGTTGAACAAAACGGAGAGCGTATTACACTGGAAGTTCCGGAAGGAACTAGTGATTCCGAGATTCAAAGTTTTTTGGGTGGCGGAGAATCTCAAGTAAGCACTCCTAAACCAGCGGCAGCCGCATTACAAACTGTTGCTCCGTTAGCTACAGCCAGTCAACTTAATTTTGGTTCTAATGTTCCTGGCCCAGGTGCTATGGGTCCTGTTGCTCCATCTAATAATATGTTCAAACCCACTGGATTCAATCCACAAACAATAAAAGATATAGCTGCTCCTGTGTCACAACTTGGTCAAGAAGTATTAGGTGGCTATGCTGCCAAACCTTACAAAGCTGTAGCTGATGCTGTATTAATGCACGGAGGCATTCCTCCTGTATTTGGTGGTATCGAAACAATTAAAAATTTGCCACAGACTTATCAATCTGTTAAAGATGTAATGAGTAAATCATTTAGTGAAATTAACAAAGCTGCCAGTGGTAGTGAGTTAGCTACTGATTTAAAATCAGGAGCACCAAAGCCATCAACAATCGATCCATACCTTGCTATGAAAAAAGAAGCACCAGAGATAGCAAAAGCATTAGGTGATGCTTATACCAAGGCTGGCAATAATGGCGTAAGAAATTTCTTAAATGGTCCGGGCGCACAAGCCGCTATGAGTAATCCAAAGTTTGCCGCATTAGCAGAACAATACTTAGGTATGGTTCCAAGCTATTTAAAACAAGCTGGCAATGCTATTGCTCCGGCATTACGCGGAGCTGGAAGAGTTTTAGGCCCAGTTGGTATGGGTTTAAATATATACGATGCTGCTAAAACAGCAAGAGAAACACAGTTAGGTGATAGATTAGCACAAGGACAAGGTCAAATGGCACAGCAAAACTTCCGTCAAATGAATCCAGGATATGGAGCCGCTCCATCACCAGACCAAGCACAAACTGTATTACAGTCTGGAAGCCAAAGAGACATACAAGCCTTTGGAGGCCAAGCTCGTTTAGATCAACTAATTAGAGAAGCCGCTGCTAAAAAAGCATTAGCAGGGCAAGCACTTAACCCAGGACAATAAAAATGAAATTAAAAGACAAACTAACTGAAATATTTTGCTGTAACTTTGTTGCTTATTACAGAGCACACAGTTGCCACTTAAACATAACTGGGCGTAATTTTACCAGTGACCATAAACTACTACAAAAAATCTATGAAGACGCTCAAGAAAACATCGATACCATCGGAGAATTCATTCGCACAATTGGTGAAAAAGCTCCAGAAACAATCCAAGACATTCTCGACGGTTCCAAATTGCCAGAAGATACAGCATACGACGCCGACTCAATGCTTAAAATAGTATTGGAAGCACAAGAATATATGATGGATGATTATAAAGAGTTATTTGATATAGCTACTGAAGCCAGCGATCAGGACATAGCTAATTATGCTGCAGATAGAATTGGTGCTCATGCTAAATTTGCTTGGATGCTACGCTCCACATTGGAAGAGTAATGAGCGAACTATCTGTAATAGAAAATCTCGAAGCCGAACGCACAAACTTAGCATTGCATGTGGATTTGTGTGCTCAACGCTATACACAATTAATAATTAAATTTGATGAAGTTGATCAAAGATTAGATCAACTTGCTATATTATGTAGTGAAATAAAAGATTCTATTAATAATGTAAAAGCCAACACCCAATCAACATATTTAAAATGGGCTGGCTTTATGATTATAACATTAATCGGTATTGTAGGTGGTCTAATCGGCCACTTAATATAGAATTAAGCCATTGTAAACCCTATCAAGAACCTAGAGATTTTATGGCTTTCTATCTAGGGCAACAACGAATAGGCAGGCGAGCTTGTGTCGGGTTTAACCAGCTGCTCTAAACTCTTTGGTAGAGATGCTGTGTTCCTTACCCGCTTCAGTATATTTGCTAGGATCATATGATGTGTTTTTATCAGTGATTGTACCCATATCAGGAACCTGTTCGGTATCCATTAACACAGTACTCAATCGTTTATAGCCTATTGATCCTTTTAACACATATCCAGCTGCTTCATGTAATTTTAAAAAGCCCTGTTGGTCACCGCGTATACTACTACTAACTATAATATTAATTTCGCAAGCCCTAGCCCATTTCTCCCACATACGAATCATTTGTGAACACATAAACACACGCTCTCTAGCTGATAGTGTTTGATCCACATGAGCTATGCGTATGGATATCATTTCCTCTCGACTCCACATAGCACGCTCTCCACGAACAGCCCAAGTATAACCTAATAACTGTTTAGTATTCATATCTCTAGCTACGCTCATTAATTCAGCGCGAGGATTATAAAATTGATTAACAATGGCTATAGTAACATTTCGACTGTATTCAATTGGGTCATTAACAAATATGCCATCTGTTTCATTACCAAAGTGATCCTGTGCCATTGCTACAATATCAGGAGTATCAGTGCCAACAGCACTGGCCCAACGCCAACGATCCGCTGTGGTATGCATATAGTTCTCTAAATCTGGAATGCGTTTGCTAATCATAATGAGTTCCTAATTGATAATCGCTTCTTTTGTGCTATGCTGCGCCATCCCATATTCTTAGCTTCATTTTGTCGTTTGGCGTGTTCGGAACGAGGAATAATCTCTACATTATCTACAGTCCAAGGCAATGACCAATCGGTGCGTGACATACAATAATCATCCTTAGTGCGACCTCTTTGATCCCACAACTCCGCCCACATCTCACGCCATTCATCAAATGATATATGCCAACCCTCCTCACGCCATTGAGCTTGATTCTTTTGTTGTCTCCAAACATGATGCTTTTTATGTTCAATAGGATCAGGTCCAGACATCCATGTATGTGGTCTAATTCCTTTTGGGCTGGGCATCGAATAGCTCCTTAAATTGTAGATTGCATCTGGATGGAACACCACTAACCATAACAATATCCCATTCGGTATCTGCAAACAATCGATTCCAGCGACCCAATATGCCAGATGGAACATCTTTGTTTTTGGCAATTTGATCAATCATATCCGTTAGTATTTCTATAAGACTATAGCGACCTTTTGTTTTGGGGAATTTTGACAATGGCGTATGTATCCACGCATCTAACACAACATCGTAATCACATACACGCATGATCTCTGTTGCTACATGAGTAACATGATGTCGTAGTAATGCGTATTCGGATTGAGTTTGCTTGTAATAATTAGTAGCATACTTTACTCCTGGTTTTGGTTCCATTTTCTTAATGGAAGTATATTGGAATTCAGACATAACTTTACCTTTCTATTCTTGTAATGTATTTACCTATTATACAATATTTAAGTAAATATAACAAGTGATTCGGTTATCTGTATTCGAGTTCTCTGCGTTGTAATTCCACAGAAAATGGTGTAACTTTATATACATCCAAAGTTTTAACAGCCCAACGAATATAATCAATCGGAACATCACGCATATAATATCCTTTATATTTTCCAAAGGTAACTTGGGAATACTCAAAATCTTTATAGCCCTGTGTGAATTTCATATTAGTAGTATAATACATCTATTATAATAAGTCAATCTCGCTGTTGCTCAATTGACTTGCTATGATTGAACAAGTCCTGCTATCGCAGTCCTTTTGTTCAATCTAGCTAGTTGAAACAAAACAGATAATATATGTAATAACACTACGAAGTAATATCATTACAGATATCATACCCAAGATACCGCTTATGCAAAGCAGTATCTACATCTACCGACAGGTCTTTATGTTTGAGACAATCATATAGGCTCGATCCGTACCTACCCTGCGACGATTTTTAAGAGAACTCTAAGCGGTTTGTGTTCTCATTATGACTTGCTACTATCTCATTTCTTTTACCATTACGAACATACAACACAGATACGGGTTCATTACTAGAGTCATCGCTCACCACGATAATACGACTCGTTCGCTAATTGCGCCTGCGTTAAGGCATCCTTGCGGGTAGTGTATGTAAGATGCTTAATAGAATAGCAATTTGAACAGCGGCACTTGTTATCGTTCTTGTTCAGTAGTATTATGTCCGGCCTACCAACCTTATGTCTATATATTATACTTATGTATTATAACAGATACCGCAAAAAAAGACCCCAAGTTTGAGCAATCTTGAGGCCCAAGCATTACCGATTTATAGTTATTATTATAGGTTAAATATTACAATGTTTGGACATTCCTCACCGCGTAATCCGCGTAAGCACACACATATTAGTGCTCGAATGTACCAATCCTCTGCTATCATAGTGCCGCTTAATGCACTATAAGACAAAGCCGCTTCCCAATCTACTAATAATTGAGTAAGATCCTCTTCCAAATAATCCTCAAACATCGCCTGGCAGTTGGCCAATACTTGTTGTAAGTCCTCTATTGAGACTTGATAAGGAGGTACTGGAGCTATGTGATTAAGATTTACTAGTATCAAGTAGTTGTTCCAAGTATTTGACTACAGGCTGTTTATACTCGTAATGATATACACTACGCATATCCCACTTTTTAGCACTGCCTGTGTAGTTGTATATTTTAAGATACCTATAAACTTTGACTTCTATTCTCATATAGTATTTACAGTAATGAGTAAATAGTAATACTAACGCATAGAAAGAACATAGAATGGGCCGCACACCACCAGTAATCATACAATCAACATATACCAGCAAATACAAAGAACTACAAATATTATCGGCTGATACATACTACTATGTAGTATATAAGAACAAACCATTTAACCTGTTAGAGATAGATACCGATCCCTACAAAAGCTATACCAAAAAGCGTTATGTTACCAATGGATGGCCACATATGGGACACGCTACGGTATTGGCCAATAAGTTGAATAAGATATACAATACTACAGACTTTCGAGTAATAACAATCAAAGGAGAATAATATGGGAGCAGGACCAGTTAGAGTACCCAATCGCAAAACAGTACCAAATCCATTACCAAAACCGGGCAACAAATAACCGTTGTAAAAAAACAACACTATTCAGATTGACATTTAATTCATTATCAGTTATACTGTATTTGTAGTAACAATTTAACATAACTTAATGGAGTAACAAAATGAATAGTTCATTCAATCACGATTATAGTATTACTGAATCAGCAGCTGATTTACTGTTTAACATAGTAAAGTGTCCTAAACTAACCAAATACGAGTTTGATCCTAAGATATTCAGATCAAATGGTTTGATTCCATATGCTGTTATTCATCAGGAATCTCGTTATAGAACCAGCAAAACTACCCCGTGGATGTCCGCTGATGAGTTTATGGATAAACACGATATAGCACTTAACCCCAAACGATTAGCTTATACTCAGGAACATAGAATCACTATAGCTATTCAGGTAGATGGTTTTGATACCGGTTCATTTACTATGAGCTATTATACTAAACACTATGACAGTATGGATATGTTTATAGGCGGAGCACTAACTCCCGAATACAAAGAATATGATTCTGCAGCAAAAATCTCGGGCTGTTCCGAAGATAATGCCAAAGATTTGCTATATTTGGTAGCATTAGTAGCTGATGCGGCTAGAACTAAAGTGTCAGCTCATCTCGAAGATATCCAAAAGATGTTTGCCAAATAACCGTTGTAAAAAAACAACACTAATACCCTACTAATTCGGTGGGGTATTTTTTTGATTGACATTTAATTCATTATCAGTTATACTGTATTTGTAGTGATTAATTAACATAGTAAATAAAAGGAGAAGTAAATGAGTTATAAGATAATAAACGGTAAGATGGTAAAAGACAGTAAGCATATCAAGTATGGTGGTAAGATTAAACATACTACTACATTCGATACTGTTTTTGGTTCAATGGTAGTAATGACACGCGATGGCGAAGCTAAGAAGATGTTAGAAGTCGTGCGTAATGATCCAATGCCCCATCCTGTAGCTGCTAACGAGGTGGATCTTATGAATCTTCCATTTAACGATAACGATAGCGGCTGGTTTGTAGCATTATTACCAGCTATCGATAATAATGGTGGCATTGGTGCTATTAATCCAGATATGGAATTTAATAAATCAATCCTTAGTAAGTTCCAGATTACACGCTATAATGATATGGCATTACTAACGACATATTGTACCTGGGACTTTGCCCGTAAGCATTATCGTGAAGTATTGGATAACTTTAAGATTGGTTTAATTGGATTCAGTACTGAGAAGCATTTACATTTACTCGCAGAGAATTCTGCTAACATTTAACCAAATCAATTGACAGCTAAATACAACGATGCTATACTATAATCATAGTATGCATCGTGTGTACTAACAATAGAATAGGAATTAAAAATGACACATTTTATTAAAGCATTAGTAGTAGTAGCAACAGCACTCGTAGTAATGGAAGTATCCGCACAAGTATATGTTCCAGGTGGATATCCGTTATGCTTTCCCCAAACAGTAATGTCACCTACTGGTCCCGTAACTATTGTAGTATGCCAATAAGAACTAATATGAAACCAAACTGGCATACAGGTCCTTGGACTGAAGAAGATACATTTAACCTCAAAGACGAGCTAAATGAAGCTAAACTAACACGCAGTTTAACCAACGATGAAGAACAATGGGCTCGTATGAATGAGGAAGAACTTTGGGAAGAACAACAATGAATCGTAAAATCAAATTAGCCTATCCAACTTATCGTTATAATAGGCAAAAGAGGTTAGTTAAATTAGCGCCTGCCGCAGAGCATATTGCGGGCATTATGTTACATCAGTATGATAAGGCTAATGGTTTAGATATCTCTTATAAGCACGATATATTACAAAACCCAGGGCCGTGGACATTACAGTTTGACGGCAAAGACTTTTGGTTCGAAGGACCAGATGAGCTTATTGATGCAAGTGCCTTATGGGAAGAAGAAGCTACATCCAAGGAGTAATAGAACACCTTTTAATCCTTTATACTAAATAGTTATATGAATGAAAAGGTATCAAAAAAATCCGTTATAAGCAGCCGCGGCGGCTATCGTCCCGGAGCCGGCCGTCCCAAAGGTTCGGGCAATAAACTTACCGTGGACAGATTGCTGGACAGTATCGATGCCGCAATGGGACAACCCCTGGAAGAAGTTATTGCTAATAACTATATCAAAGCCCAAGCCGATCCTAAGCTGAGCTTCCAATACGAACAGTTATTCCTCAATAAGGTTATGGCCGACCGTCAACAACTTGAGATTGATGATACCTCCACCGTAGAGAATAGACAAGATGCTTTTCTCAAAGCATTAGAGACTATTGGAGCGGTAGCTATCAAGCAAGAATCCGACAACGACAGCCAAGACTAAATAATACTATCGCCAGGCCCCGAAAGGTAGATGCCCCGATAGAAAGCTAACGCAATGACACAGAGCATCGACTCACGATTCACACTACATCAAGGCAACAACATTGATGTACTCAAAGGTTATCCAGACAACCATTTTGATTCCGTAGTAACCGATCCTCCTTATGGAATAGACTTCCTGGGTAAGGCGTGGGACAGCAACACAGGATCCGTAGACACTTATAAGGAATGCCTCCGCGTACTCAAACCCGGCGGACATTTATTAGCGTTTAGTGCGGCAAGGACATATCATCACTTAGCTATGAGTGTTGAGCTTGCCGGCTTCGAAATTCGCGATCAGATAATGTGGATATATGGCAGTGGCTTTCCAAAGTCGCAGGATGTAGGCCGTAGTATCGAACGCTCAATGAATAAAGCACAAGGTAAAAAGAATAAAATAAGCAAGCTAGTTGATACTACAAAGAACGCCGGCTTTGGGCAAACAGATCACGCCCGTATTCGTGCCGGTGTAGAATGGAGCACAACAGTAGAAGAAGTTGGGCAAGTAGAATGCACACACACAGAAGCTAAACAATGGAGTGGTTGGGGCACGGCATTAAAGCCGGCCCACGAACCTATTGTAGTAGCTCGCAAACCTGCCAAGTTATCCATAGCAAAGAATGTTCAAGTATATGGAACTGGCGCTATAAACATTGATGCTTGCCGTGTGGGTGACTTTGTTCCTACCTTACCATCTACTGGCACTAATGTAATACACAGAGAGTTAGAGGGTAACGATGAAGCTAATGCCATAGATGGTATTCCGGATAGCATAGGCCGCTTCCCAAGCAATGTATTAGGTGAATTAGGTGAGTATCAAAAGTATTTCTACTGCCCTAAGGTATCACGCAAGGAACGACACGCTGGATATGATCCTAATAGTCAGGGCGTTGTAATAGATAGCGAAGTATTCGGCAAAACGCCTATTTGTAATGACTGCGGTAAAACACGCAACGGGTCTACTAAACACGACCAATGCGACCCTGCCAATATTAGCTTCGAAGAACGCCGCACTCAGCGTAGCGAGGAAGTAGGAAACAATCATCCTACCGTAAAGCCGCAACAACTAATGGAATACCTTATCCGCTTAGTAACGCCACCCGGCTCAAAGGTCCTTGATCCATTTAACGGTTCGGGCTCAACTGGCATGGCTGCTGTTAAGTTAGGACACCATTACACAGGCATTGACTTGGATGAAAGGTATATTGAAATATCGGAAAAGCGTATAACAGCGTGGAATGAAGAAACCAATAACTTCCAGGCATTATTTGACGAAACTACTAAATAAGTTATACAGGAAAACAATATGAATTTTACTAAGTTTGATCCAGATGGTAAGCCAGCTAACAAAGGCGTAGTATTAAAGCGAATTGGCCCTGCTCCAAAAGCACCTACGGCTCCTATTATTGATCTGGCTCGAGCATCGGACAAGGTTAATACTAACCATTCAGCTTATAGCGCAGGACAGTTCTCTGCTTATGAAAAGTCTATAGCAGCACCTAAGCAAGATTTCCACACTGGCGTAAGGTCAGCAAAAGCAGTACCAACTCCATCTAAAGGACAACATTAACATGGCAACTAAACTAGGCGGCAATAAGCCAACTCGTAGCAACGCAACAATCCGCACTCAAACGGCAAGCTGGCAATATGATTCAGCTGACTATGCTGCGGGTATGGATAACAAGGATCATCCAAGTTACAAAAAACTAAAACAATATTCCGGCAACCAACACGGTGGAGCAGCTGAAGGTAACTTCGGCCGCGGTCCAACCGTTGGCAACAAAAGTGATTTAGATATTGGTCCTAAGCATCCAATGGCTAGTAGTGTGCCAAATACTAAGGCAGCTTGTGATAGTGCTTATGCTGGCAAGTTCAATGCCGGAGCACAAGTTCGCACACCAGGTGGCACAAGAGCATTTGCTCCATCCAAGACTGAAAACTACAACGGCGACAGCAACCGTATTAACTTTGGTCGCGGCCCAACTAAAGGAAACGCACAATGAGCACAGTATTTAGAACATTAGGCCCTACCACTTTCCTTAGTGCCAACACTTCAGGTGTTCAAGCTAACATTGTTAGCACAGGCGCATCTAATCCAACATTTTTAAAGATTGACAATGTTAATAATGCCAATGTGGATGCCTTTGTAAATTTCGGCACAGCTAATACTACAGCGGCAACCATTGCCAATGCCACAGCAACTGGTAACAGTTTTATTGTTCAGCATGGAGCAACTGTTTATGTTGAAACAACCAGTCCATACAATCAAGCTCCGGCACAGCAATTATACATTGCTGGCATTACAAGTACAGGCACAGCCAACTTGTTTATTACACCAGTATCAATTGTAGGATAAGGAAAATAATATGGCAACTACCAAAAACCCAGAAGCAAAAGCAATTAATCAAAAGCAAGGTCCACGCACAGGTAATGCTGGCACACCATCCAAGCGCGATGAATTCAAAGCTAGTAAAAGTACAACAGGTAGCGAGCGTAGTAAGTTAGCAGACTTTGTTATGAATGCTGTAGCTAACCGTGGTGAGCATACCAAGTCCAGTATCAATCCTGGCTTAGAGAACCTTAGTGCTAACAGCGCCAAGACAACTGGCATCAAGCGTAATACTACAGCTGATGGCGCAAAGTTACCTGGCAAATATAAGTCACCAAAGACTAAAGGTTAATTAAATGTCAGCTGGATCAACTGGCAAGGCGGCCGGCACTAGTTCGAACAATCCGGTATTAGGCAATACTCCTACGCAAGACCAAACTAATCAGTTTAGCCAAGGCATTACGCCCAACACAGCTTCGGGTGGACAGCCAAATCCTTTAGCACAGTTTGCTCCTGGAGCTGGCGCATCCGCTACTGATTTAACAGCACAAAACTTTAACCAAGGCGGAAGTCTTACTTCAAATGCTCCTCCACAACTACAAATGGCTAGCGGAGGTATAGCAACTGGACCAAATCCAACTGGCGGCCAGGCTGGACCAAATCCTCCTAGTTGGGTTCCAGAAGGCGCTACATTAAGTGCTGATGGTCAACTATGGAAGGGCACTGATAAGAATGACCAGCAGTATGCTTATGGCGTAAACTTTAATCCTAATCAACAATCGGGCCAACTTCAAAGTGGTCCACAGCCTGCTCCAACTACAGGTGAATCAGCATTACAAAGTGGAGTGAACGGGTTAAACTCAATGTCACCACAGTCACTGTTTGATCAATATTCACAGGTGCTGGCCCGGACTCCTGACAGTGCTTATGGTGCAGGCTCGGATCAGGCAACCATTGCTCCTTATCGAAATCCTGGCTTAGGACGAGTAATGCCGCCGGACTCAGCTGGCCCACCGCCACCGGCCGGCTTGCCTCAGCAGTTATTCAATCAGTATGCCAGTACAATATTTGGCGCCCCACCGGGTGGAACTACATTAGGTCCAACGCAAGCAAATGCTCCGGCCGCTGCTCCAGTGGCGACACCAAAGCCTCAATTGCCTGCCTTTGCTCAACCTACAATGACCGGCGGACAATCTATTGTACCATATACTAACAAGCCACCGTATAGTGCCCCTGCTCCGGCCATGCGTCCAAATCAACTACCTAAACTGCCTGCTACTCAAGCTCCAGTGCCCGCAGGTTATACAGGCGGCGGTATTAACCGTGGCCCACAAGCAACTGGATTAGGATCAATAGGTCCAACACAGCGTCCAACCGTGCCAGCGTTTGCTAAACCAACATTATATCAACCTGGACAATCGTCACCGTTAGCCGGGATGAATCAAAGAATTGGTCCAGCTAAACCCATTCCAGGCAAAGTAAATACTGCGCCTATGCGTAGATAATAGTCAGATATTTTAGTTTTAGAGTAAATAGTTTTAAGTAAAGAATTTGGTCAGGAGCCATTGGTTGTCTATCCTATTATATGTCTGACTAAGTCCGCCGGGAGTCGGCCTAATACAGTGGATACTCCCAACTATGTTGTGACATTATTGCCGTCTCCTGGTCGATATGGCAGTGGTGTTTTCCAAGGATTGAGATGGCTCGTCACTCTCCCAATCCGCGGTTTGTTAGTTGTCCGGTAACAACTAACACTTTTTATAGATAAGGAATCGAAATGAAAAAGAGTATGCCAGATGTAAGACCCGAAGTAACAGAAGAACCAAATCCCTGGACTGAAGCAGCAGTTGATCCAGCGGCACCCCAAATCAAACCCGAAGTAGAATACAAGATTGAAGCCGCCGTGCCTCATATTGTCAAAGCTAATCAAACACATCCAGATTTTGATATCGATGGATTGATGACTGACTTCCCAACTGCCAAGGACTTAGAGCGATTTGTATTCGATGAAACCGGCGTAGTGTTAAACTTAAAAGGCCGTGCTAACAAGTTAAAGTATCAAGTGGCTATGGATGTATTAAACGGTATGGAAGTTGAAGCCAAGTTTATTGGTGGAGAAAATCCATATATCGACAAAGCTGAAATGGTTCCAGTAGAAGACTTGAAGCCGGTGCCACTGCGTGATCCTACATTGCCCTCTGAGGATCAAGTTCAAAATACATTTGTTAATAACTTTATTCCACATCCGGACGCAGAGTATCGTGCCCGTAGTAAGAAAGTTCAAACATTGTTTCGCAAGTATAAAAACGGTATGATCTCATATGAAGTATTAGGTCCTATTGAACCTAAGCCAGTTGGCCAGAAGATGGACAAGTTTGGTAATATGCGTCCAGAGATTATGGCGTGGGTTGATCCCCGCACTGGTGAGCAGTTAGTCACTCGCAAGGATGGCACACTGACTCCACAAGGCCGTAACCTCAGAGCTGTTATGCAGAAACAGCGTGTTAACGATAGTAACTATTGGAACATCTGGGTTGACCGTGACTTTGTCAATGTGGAAGGTGGAGAACTACGCAATCCTTGGGACATTAACGAATAATGATTCAACCGCGTGACAATGAAATCCAACAAGCACAGGAAGCTCGTTTAGTTAAAGATACATTAATATTACAAAAGGTAAACGCCGCACATCGTGAAGCGTTTATCCAAAAGTTCCCGGGTCAATGTGAACACATATTAAGATTGATAGCAGAACGACTTCAGCTGGGCTTGCGTAAGGATACGGACATAGTATTAACCAACGAGGATGTGAATCATTTATCTGCCGCACTATTAGCAGTATATGATGTACATCGCGATTTAGATCGTGGATAATGTTAACTCCAGACTTGCTAATGCGGCGTGCCATACGATGGACCTGTGAAGAACATAAGTTAACTCCCGAAGCACTAAAATTATTTGACAACGATACTCAAGTCAAGTTTCAAGACTTGGCTATCGCTGTGGCTGATGATATGCGGTATAATCAAATACAATACTTCAGACCATTCGAACACCAAAAGGCATTCTTTCGAACTGGTAAGAGTGCCCGTAGAGGTATACTGGCCGCTAACCGAATTGGTAAAACAGTAAGTACCTGCTATGAAACTGCTATGCATTTAACTGGCATATATCCAGCGTGGTGGGAAGGACATAGGTTTGATGGTCCTATTACCGCTATGGTTGCGGGTGAAGGTTGGAGTCAGGTGGCCATGGTATTACAAAATGAATTGCTGGGCACACAGGATGTAAAGATAAAAGAGTCCTTAGGCACTGGTGCCATTCCCCGCCGTTGTATTGTAGAAGATACTATGCGTAACGATGGCGCTAATTGTTTGGGTGTTGAAATACGCCATATATCAGGCCAAAAGAGTTATTTGTTGTTTGCTAACTACACACAAGAAGTTAGACAAATGCAGGGATTCAAATTAAATTTAGCTGTATTCGATGAGCAACCGCCCGATGACTTTTTCTCGGAGATTGTAACTCGTACTGCTACTACGCAAGGACAAGTGTTATGTTCGTTTACACCACTAAAAGGATTAAACGGATTGGTTAGTAAATTTTGGAATAAAGAATCCGGATACGACTTTATTCGTGTGGCTTGGACCGATGTTCCCGAGTATGATCCTTGGCACGAACCTTTTTTACTTGCCGAAACACGCAGGCAATTAGAGCGCGATTACTTACCGCACGAACGCGAAGCTCGTATAGCTGGTAAGCCAGTTATGGGCAAAGGCGCTGTGTTCCAAATTAGAGACTGGCCAACTTATAAACTGGGCACATATAACTTCCGTGAAATGCCAAACATACATCGTGTTATTAGTCTTGACTTGGGCTTGGTAAACGACAAAACTGTTATATCACTTATCTACTGGGATCCAAATGAACAAACTGCTTACTTACATAAACAAATTGTGGTACAAGGTGTTGAAGAAGCTGTACCAACACAGTACATCAACCATTTACTCAGACCCGAAGTATTTGGAACTCCTATTGTATTGCCTGCTGATGCTAATACTGCTGGTCGCTATACTATGTCGAGTAGCTCCATTAGAGAACTATTTGAACAATACCAACTCAATGTATATCAAAAATCTATAATGAATCCGCCGGATAGCCAAGGGCGTGTAACTAATCATAAGAGTTATGGTATTAACCAAATGCGCCAAATGCTGGAAGTTGGTAGTTTAATGATTAATGAAAACTGCGTAGAGTTTATTAGAGAAGCACAAAACTATTATGTGGACGAACAAGGTAGATTCTCGGATCCAGATGATTGTATAGATTCCGCTCGTTATGGATTATTAGCCTGCTTACAAGGTATAGCTGAACCCTGGGATAATAGAACCAGCCGCGAGCGTATGCGGGCACAGCGTGATAGAATAGTACCAAGGCCAACTCCACAAGCAGAATGGAAAAAGACATTCAATCCATCGTGATTTACAGAACATACTAAATAAACAATACACTAAAGGTCCCTATTCAATGTTGGATATTAAAAACAAAGTATTAATGCAACTAAACACAACGAATGCTACATTAGCTCGCTTCGTTAAATTAAAAGGTCAGCTTGACACCAAATGCGCCAGCTATCTGCGTTACTTAGGAACTAAAAATGCCGTAAATCGCGCATCCGATTATCATTACCTATGTTTAGCTGTTATGGATTCAACAGCTCCAGTCAATGGAATTGATTATATTCACCCTGTTGTAAAACCAGCTGTGGATTATGTATCCGCAGTTATTGTGAAAGGTTTGGCCAACAATGGTGAAGTTAATTTTGAGTTTGTTCCCGATTCCGAAACGGATGATGTAGCTGCTAAACAAGCTTCGGACATGGTCAGCCGCATTATTAACGAAGAAAACGATCCACACTTTATCCTACAGCGTTGGGTAATGGATGCTTGTATGCACAAGAATGGTATGCTTATGATATTACCAATGCGTGAGCAAATTGTACGCTATGTTGAAACAGATGGCACACCCGATCAATTAAAAGCATTTGAACAACAAGCAGCTGATGCTGGACTAACAGCATTACGCCAAAGCCGCCGTAAAAAATCAGTAGATTTAGAACAAGTGTTAAAAGAAACTAAAGAGTTTATGGCCGCAATGCCAGAAGCACAACAACAAGCTACATTAGATACACATATTGCTAATATGTCTGCTTATGGAGCAGGCGATGTTGAAGGTGCTCAAGAAGAAGCACCAAACATTGAATTAGATCAAGCTGAAGACGCGTTAACAGATGCTATTAATCGCAATACAATTTATACAGCCAAATACAAACTAACTGGCTGGAGTTTGAAAATTAAATTTCGTAACATAGCACAACACTATTGGATCTGCGATCCTACCGTACAGGAAATGAAGGATCAAGCCTTTTGCGGTTACTATGACCCAATGAGTATTCAAGAAGCTACACAACTATATCCACAAATCAATGACCACATCGAAGAATTCCGTATGCACGCGGACTACAATCAAAACGGTGCTTACCAAGCTGGTTCTGTTCTCAATAATTTGGCTATCCACGCCCGTGATAGTGTTCCTGTTATGGGTATTCCAGTAGAGTCAGGTGTAGGAGCCGATCCAGACAGCAGACAAATTACTATTTTGACCGTGTGGGACCGTTATGACATCGACGGAGATGGCGAACTTGAGTTATTAGAGATAGTATTTTCAGGACAATACATCATAAGTGCCAAGGAAGTTGAGTTTATTCCTGTTGCCAATATGTGTCCAAAGCCTTTACCAGGCAACTTCTATGGAATGTCAATAGCAGAGTCAGTAATTCCTATGCAGGAATACATGACAGCTGGACATCGCGCAGAAATATTATTAGGATTGCTAACATCCACTCCGCGTATTGGTGTGAAACCAGACAAAGTTGACTTTGAAATGATGCAAGACGGTGAAGCAGCTATCTTTATATTAGATAGTAAGTTTGATCCAGCTACAGACATATTCCCAATGCCTCCTCCATCCGGTAATTTAGGATTTATGGACAATGCTATGAATCGTATGAGCCAGGACACAATGAATATTATTGGTATGGTTCAACCTTCCGATACATTTAATCCAGAAATTATGGCTCCTGGCAATTCAGGCATTAAATTACAAATGGCATTAGGTCCAAATCAAATTATTCAAGACAATGCTGTGCGTAATTCAGCAGATGGCCTTAAAGAAGCTATTTGGTTAGTATGGCGAACCCTTATACAGTATGGAGACGACTATGGAGTTAAGAAGTTAGCCCAAATGTACAATCCAGACAAACAACCTGTGTTCCTTGATTATGAGTCATGGGATGATATGAACTTCTGCGATAGAAAACTAATGCATCTTGAATTAGCTGTAGGTATGGCCAGTGAAGAAAACCAATTACAGCGTCAACAAGCTATTGTTCAATGCCAACAACAGTTATATCAAACTGTTCAAGCTATGGTTGCTAATGGAACACTAACTCCAGAGATGTATACTAAGATTAAAAAGCCTTATTCCGATACATTGTATGTGCTGGGTGTTAAGGATGCTAATACTTACTTGCCAACTGACGATGAAGTTGTAGCTATGATTAAATCCGGCCAAGAAGCTGCTAAGAATAAGACTCCAAGTCCAGAAGAAGAATACAAGAAGTCACAAGCTGAGTTAAATAATGCCAAGACCAAAGAAGTATTAGCCGGTATAGATGGAACAGACTCCGAAAGTCAGTTAGATTATATGGCTATGGCACAAGGCAAACCAAAGGTATATAGCTAATGATAGATCAAACAGTATTAGAAGCATTCAACTCGCGTGTTCAGGTTAATCCTAACAACATCAAAGAGATGAAAGCTAGTCAGCTGGATCAAATTAAAGGTAATGGTTCCGAAGCTGAATCATTACTACAGAATAAGCAATTAGCATTGTTTATTCACATAACAAAATTCGACCTAACGGACCAATTAACAAATATAGTTGGCCACAGCCAGGATGATAACAACCGCCGCATAGCGATAAGTAATCAACTGGCAGGTCTCACAAGTTTTATCGATACACTCAAGCGAGCTGTATACTATAAAAATCGTGTGGTAACAATGCAGACAAATCCTGCGGCGCCCACACATAACATTAAGGAAGTCTTATGACAGAAAATATCAAGCCTAACGACAATGTCGCGGCCACTGACAACAACGCAGTACCCAGTATGGATTCAATAGCAGCAAAAATGGACGCAATGAAGTCTATGACTATGCGTAACCAGATTCGCGCTACCGATGGGACTGAGACAGGTGAGGAAGCTGAGGCAAATGCCGATTCCCCTGTGGCACCAGACGGCTTAGATGCCGCGCCAGAAATTGTAGATACAGAATATCAAGATGGTAGTAGCACTGAAGAAGATCAAGCCCAGGAAACTGTAAGCGAAGATTCTAACGCAGACACTGGCAACGATGAACTAATCGATTTTATCGAATTCGCAGAAACTAACCCGAAAGCTAAGTTTAAGTTTATGCGTAATGGTAAAGAGGTTGTAGTCGATGCTAAAAAGGCTGCCTCTATATTGGGACAAGGATCCGCAATCCACGAAGATGCAAGACAATTGAAAATTCAAAGAGCTGAATTTGATGATTACCTTAGCCAACAAAGAAATTGGCAAGAGGGATTAACCCTAGCTATGGAATTTACTGTTGAACCACAGTTACAAAAGGCCTATGATGAAATCGTAAGAACTCAAAACTATCAAACAACCTTTCAACAACAATTAGCACAAACAAACGATGCCGCACAACGAGCTCGTATACAAGCTAGTATGCAACAAAATGAGCGTTACATACAACAGCAAGGTGCTACAATTAATCAGTTGAAACCAAACATTGATCAGTTTAAAGAACTTCGTAGACAACAAGTAACTGAAATTTTAGAAACTAATCGTAAAGGATTTACGGACAAAGAGTTGAAAAACGAATATGTTTACAATGAACTACGCGAGAAGTTGGCCAAAACTTGGAAAAGCAGTAATAATGAATTAGTTCCGGGCGTTAAGAATATTGATTTAATCTCCTCAGACGAAGCTTTGCTATCGTTAGTTAGAGATGGACTCAAATTCCGCGATAAACCATCAACTCGTTCAGCTGGAAGTTCCTTTGCTCAAACCGCAGGCCGTAAAGGTATGAGCGGCAATGGCAGAGGTTCAGAAGATTCAATTAGCTCACTTCGTGAAAAAGCCAAGGCCGGCGATAAAAAAGCCGGAGACAACTTGCTAATGGCACAACTTAATAAATTAAGATCCGCCAGGACAAGTCGTTGAGATTTAGCCTAAATAATATTCAAGGAGAATAACATGGCAGAAATTACAACAAGTCAAATTGGTAATGGTACAACCGCGTATGGCGCTGATATCGTTGTCAAAGACTTAGACCTAGATGTATCCAATCGTGTAAAAGACGATACCCCTGTTTTAAATATGTGTATGACTAAAAAGCGTAAAGTAAATTCTACTTTGCCTTTGTGGACAGATGACATCTATGCATTGCCAGTAACAATGGCATATACAGAAGGTGCTCCTGTTTCTACAGCTGATGCTGAGAGTAACACTCGTTACAACTTAGCTAACTACACACAGATTTTCGCAACAACAGTTGCAGCATCTGGAACAGCTCGCGCAGTAATGCAATCAGGTGGAGATCCACAAGCATACCAAGAAGTTAAACAGTTAATCGAATTAATGTTCAATGTGGAACAGCAATTAGTTCGTAACGACCAAGTTGGCACCCAATACGGTGGTCAAACTGGTACAGCTGGTGGTGCTAGTGGTAACACACAAACTGGTCGTCGTATGGGTTCTTTGAGTTCTTTCGCTGGAACACAAAGTTTCAATACAACTTCTGGTAACTTAACAGGTATCACAACCAATGTAAACAATGCTTCTACAGATAGTTCTACTCCTACCGCTAACAGTTTCACTGTTAACGCTAATGGTACAACATTCTATAGCGGTACATTTACAAACCAATTGTTTTCGCCAATCAACTATCGTCAGTTAGTGACTGTAGCTGAAGAGCGTTACAATGCTAAGATCCGTACTGTAGTTGCTCCTACGAGCCTCCGCACTATGTTATCAGATACATTCCCAACAAGTCGTAGTATCAACCGTGTAAACTCGGAGCGTGGCGACACAATCCAGACTTACGAAGGTGATTTTAACTACACTTATGAGATTTTTGATAGCTGGATTATGGATCAAGCTGGTGTAAGTAACAGTATCTACTTCCTAAACGAAGAAGTACTACAATGGGGCTCCTTGCGTGACCTCGGTCCTAACAATGAAGTTTTCAGTAATGCTGACGCTTCGTTAGACCAGTTCATTATGGAAGGCACTTTAATCGTGCGTAACCCAGCTGGCGTAGGAATGTTGAATAACATCTCTACAACTGGCGCTAATGTAACAACGGCTCGCCCAAGTTCATTAGTACTCCGTGCTTCAAACACTTATTAATATCCTTTAATAAGGCACTATACAAAAGGCACTTCGGTGCCTTTTGTCATTTACATAAACCAGTTATATGTGACTACAACTAAATACATATTATGAGCCAAGATCAAAACAGACCCGATATTATCAATACAAATGATGTAAATACCGATTATAACTTCCTTAGACAGGATGCAGGCGGTATGATTACCAAACATAATGGCGTAGCAGATAAATTGCTACAAAATGACCAGTTATACAACTATCTCAAAGGCGATTGGACTAATGTGGGCTACAATGGTAGCAAAAACATTAAAACAACAACAGGCCGTGAAGATGGCAAATTCTATATCAAACGCGAACAATTTAATACCGATTATATCGCACTACGCTGTGCCGAATATCGCAAGGGCGCAGAAGCTGGATGGGTTGATCCATTAGCTCCATTAATGCCAGATGGTACAATTGGCTACAAATGGATGGACTTACCCGATGTTATTGCTATCCGTATTTCGGATCAATACTTTGGTGGTATGCCTTGGGCAGTGGTCAAAAACGACAAAACTCTCAAAGCACAATTCTATCGTGTAGTTCAACAAGAATACCCACAATATATTTGCTATCCAAATGGCAAATTACCAATCCCAATTGATGTTCCTTACCCGACTAAAGCGGGCGAACAGAAATTCTTTAAAGGACTTTAATTATGTTTGTTATTCCAGACGCCGATACACTAGTAGAATATGTAAAAGACTTTACAGGATCATCCGATGATGCTGAAATCAAGCAGTGCATATTCTTAGCTGAATTAAATATGCGTAATATTGAATTACCAGCATTACGCACAAACCCATATGAAACATTTGGCACAGTTGGTCCTAATCAACTTATGCCTATTCCAGCTGATATGAACAAGCCAATCTTGTTCTTCCAACAAGGCAATGCTTATTATGTTACTACAGCTAATGCTACAGGTGCTCAAGGATCAACTTTAATTACATTAACATCAACTCCTGGGC
>Ga0209084_1001081_pt1 | contig 23845 bp, 49 predicted proteins | sample C_130820_MF_Meta_FD_187309 | JGI IMG/M metagenome (GOLD analysis project Ga0209084, IMG submission 187309) | Freshwater microbial communities from Lake Croche, Canada to study carbon cycling - C_130820_MF_MetaG (SPAdes) (version 2) | ecosystem: Environmental > Aquatic > Freshwater > Lake...
TGTATGGTCATCGTTTACTTCGCACCACGCTTTATTCGCTTGATGACAAACTACTGCGATTTGCAGTACCTCTAATGATGGTTCTGTTTTAATTGTTTCGTTCATAATTTTTGTTTTAGTGATTAATGAATGTTGTTGTTAAAATTCCAATTCTTTATTAGCAAATTGATTTGCTTCTTTCATTACGTCTAATACGCAATTCCACATATTGACAGAATTAGAACCTCCTTGACAGAAAGTGAATTTTCCCGCCACTTGGTTATCAGGAGTAATGCTAAAAGTTTTATTGTGGTAATTGATAATTAAATCAACAGTAACCTTTTGTTCTTTTTCGGTTATGTCTATCCAATTTTTAGAGAACTTGAATTTAGCCTCTGTTTTTCTGAAAGTAGTTTCCATTTCTGTTGTTAGTTAAGTTTCTTGATTACAAATGTAGGCATTTAAACTTTTCGACCATTAATTTTTACCCACAAAATTCCATCATTCAAAATTAGTACATCGCTATATGGAGTACATTTGAAAGCCAAATCTTTATGCTTTCCATTATCTCCCACATTTGGTCTTAATTCCTTAAACAAACTTCCCTCTTTTTCAACATTAATTTTCCAATCTCCGTCATAGGTAATTGTTCCTTTAGTTTCGTCCGAACACTCAAAAGGAATACCTCTTTTAGCAAGTGTGTAGTTGTTGTACTCCCCCTCTACCTGACCCTCGATTTCAATTAAATCGTCAGATGAACCATAAACAAGCGTGTGCATTTTTTCCATTTTTTATTGATTTTTATTTGGGTATTCCGAACCCGATTATATTCTTTTTTACGTCAAGCACGGTGTAAAAGTAACCTGCCCTTTCCGTTATTCTTCTTGCCTCTTCTATAGTTTCTACAAATTTTGTTTTTTCATCTTTAACTAATTGAGTTATCTCAAAACCTGTATCTGTAAACATTCTTTCCATTTCGTGTTATATTTTATTTATTCGTTTTTAATTCCGTGTTTTTTGTTGTAATCTTTTATCAGATTATTATGCTTATCGACTAATATGTGCGCTACCTTTCCTGATTTAATATAAATCCAAATAAATATTTCTGAACTAAATTTATAAAAATACATTTTTATAAAAAACTTACTCGGTAAAAAAGAGTAAAGAAACATTGCTACTTGAAACCAAGAGAATAAAAAGTTCATTGCACAATAAAAATTCGGATTCAAAAAATTCATTCTCTCATATTGATTGAATCTTTCTGATAACTTATCGTTGGCTAAATCCATAAGTTCATCTGAAGCAGTCTTGCTTAAAGATAAAATAATCAGCGTCATTATAAGCGAAATTACAGAGCCTAAAAGGTAAATTGCAAAATATAGTTTCATAGTTTTTTGTTTTTAATAATTTTCGTTTTCGTGTATGCAAGTAACCTCTCTGATTACATAACATTTAAGATTTTCAGATGTGCATTTTTCTGTTATTCTATCCCACATATCTCCGTCACTTGGAAAGTACCTGCCTTCTTCAAGCCATAAATCTCTATAAGATAAATGAAGTTGCTCTAAATCATAATAAACTGAACTGTGTATTAGATTGCAATAAGACGGGTAATGTTCTATTACACTTCCGTCACATATCATTTGCGGAAATACAGGATTGCCAATATACTGACTTAAAGTATGAATAAAAGGCGGGTTGTTTTTTTCTACAATAGCTTTAGCGATAACCTCCAAATGATTCGGCAACCAAATGTCATCGTGGTCTAAATGGCAAACCTTTGTAATACCGTGCGCTTTAGCTAAGTTATTGGCGTGATTTATTGCATTTGCGCCACCGCAATTCCAAAGAGCAGTATTGTTTACTCCCAAATACTTATCTCTCTCGTGAGCAAAAGTCAAGTTCTCATAAACTGTTTTATCAGCTATTTCTACAAAGCCATTAATAATATCCTCAAACTCTGAATTGTTTTCATATTTGTCACCAACTATAAATATTTTGAAGTTTTGGTACGACTGATTTGCAACACTTTGGATAGCCCGTAAAAGCAATGACGGCGTTTGACCGTCTGCCCTTTGATATGTGTGTATAGTTACCCCTAATGTCATTACTGTATTCTTTTAATAACAAAACAGTTCCCATCTTTAAGTTCACTTGGATAAGCACCTAAGGTATTCTCTAAAGTACCTATTACCTCGTAATCTAAAAGATTAGGTAATATAATCTCGTCTAATGCTTTTTTAACATCAGGACTGTGTACATCGTCGTAATAGTCGTCAAAAACTATATAACCTCCAATTGAAACTAAATCACTATACATATTAAAATCAGCAAGTACTCCGTTTAAAGAATGGTCGCCGTCAATAAACAGTAAGTCAATCTTGTTACTATACCCTATTGCTCTTGAGTTATTTAAAGCCTCAATTACTTGGTTTTTAGCTTCAATAATTTGAGAATTTCCTTGTATATATTTATAATAATTATTATTATTTTTATAATTAATTACATTCTCTAAAACCTGAACTTTAGGTATAGGTTCTCCCAAGTCTATACTGATAACAGTAGTATTTAGTCTTTGTAACATCAAGCAGGAACTACCACCTGCATAAGCACCAATTTCAACATAGTTTATTTTATTGTCACCAAAGGTACTTGCGATGTCATAAAGTATATGATAATGATGATGAAATGTAGCTACATTAGAGGCGAGTTGAACTACCATATCTAATGATTTTTGTGTTGGTTTTAAATCCATTTTTTTTTATTTTTTTAAATCAGTTTTTGTTTTTTGTTTATGACAAGTATCGCAAAGATATTGATAGTTGGACAACCAACAACCTCCTCCACCTTTAAAAACAGGTATTATGTGGTCTTTATGTATCGAGTTTACACACAGTCCATTTGAGTACTCTGTACAGGCATCTGTTAACCCACATTCAACACACGCAACAACCCCGTGATACAAATGTAAGTAACTTGAAATTAATTCTGATTGCCCATTTATAATAGCCCAAACTGCTTGAGCAAAGTATTTACAACTATCGGTAGCCCACCGTCTTCTTCTTCCTGTTACTTCAGCACCACAACCGCAACCGCAAATATTACCATTTATAGGAAAAATATCGCCAATAGGAACGCTTTGATTTCTCTTAAAATGATTTACTTGTATTCTGTCGTAAATTGGTTTAGGGTCAAGAAACAAAACCCTTAACTGATAGTCTTTACAAGGTCTTACTTCCTTATGTTGTAATTTCTGAATAATCATTTTTTGTTTTTTATTCTGCGTTTTTTACATCATTTACGCTTACTTCAATAGTTCTTCTGAATTCTAAATATTCTAATCTTTTATTTAGAATTTCTATTTTCATATTTCTTAATTTTATGATTTTATCTACATAACTTGCCACCGATTCTTTCTTTAAGATTTCGTTTTTAAGTTGTCTATTAGTTTCTTGAAAAACTTCTAAATTTTCATTAATAGTTAAGATTTGTTGTGTTTGCATAATACTTAATTCCTGCAAAGTATTGAAATTCTCTTTAGTGAACTTCATTTCCTGAATTTTTTCTGCTGTAAGTAACTCGCTTTTTACTATTTCGTGTCCCATTTTTATTATTTTAATTAGTTATTAATCTTGATTTTTTTTATAAAATCTTTTGTCGGCAGGTAAGTACCACTCGAACAACGAAGACGGCACTCTTGAATCAAAACCCAATAACTGCTTCATTTCATCTGAAAAATTATACATACACTCTGTTTCAATGCTTTTAGTATAATCAAACATTTGTTTGATGCAAGATTTAGAAAATGTCATAGGTATTGCTCTACGGCTTTCGTTAGTATTGTTAGGTGCTGAACAATGCCAAATATTTGAATTAAACAAAAGAATGTCGCCTTTTTTACCTACTGCTCTAATACAATCTCTTTTAAACAATTCGTCAATTGGCTTGTCTTCTACTTTATGAGAGTTTGGTAGCAACATAGTTGCACCGTTTTCAATAGTAAAATCATCAAGTAAAACTAATGCGTTCAACATAATAGGCAAGTCTTTTGAAAAGAACTTAATATCTCTATGAACTATTGCTGAAAAATTAGGACTATTAGGTTTATTGTCTAATGCACTAATGGAATTTAAGATAAATTTACTTTCAAAAAAGTTGTTTTCTAAATCCTTAATAATACCTAATTTCATTAATTTTTCTAATAACTTTATATAAGCAAAATCGTCATTAAAAACATTCAAAGCAACCCCATCTGAATTAATTTCATTATGTAGCGAAATTTGTATATCCCTGTGCTTTACAAATGACACACTAACCGCATTTCTTAACTCTTCAATTAAAGTGTCATCAATCTGATTTCTTAAAAAACAAATCCCTGTTTCTTTTAATTCGTTATACATAATTTTTATTTTAAAAATTTCTCGCCAACTTGTCTTGCCCTAACTTTATTTATTGGGTTGCCGTGAGCCAATACATTATCAGGAATATCTTTTAATACCAAACTTCCTGAACCTATTACTGAATTTTCGCCTATTTTCAATCTGTCTAATATTGTAACACCTAAAGTTATGGCTGAAAACTTACCTATTGTAACATACCCACCCATTACAGAACCCGCAGACACACTTGCATATTCTTCAATAATACAGTCGTGTTCCACTTGACAACCTGTTGCAAAAAAAGTAAAATTTCCTATTTTAGCCAATGGATTAACAATAACACCTGCCATCATTACAACCCCAAATCCTAATTCAACATTTTTACCAATAACCACAGATGGGTGTATAGCGTTGACAAATTCAAAACTCGGCATTTGTTTTATTATTGCGTTATAAACTATTGACCTTGACCAATTATCTCCAATGGTAATTAATCCTGCGTCTATTTTATGTTCATCAACAATATTAATCAAATTGTCTTGCCTCCCTAAAACCTTGTAGCCATATCTATCCGTACCTATTGGGTGTACAGAATCAATTATTCCCACAATTTCGTACTTATTTTCTTTTTCAATAATGTCAATCGTATAATGAACTTGATTGCCACCGCCAAATAACAAAATCTTTTTTTTAGTTTCTTCCATATTTTATTATTTTATAATTAGAATGTTTTTCAATAAACCATATTTTATCAAAAACTTGTTTTTTAAATTCAAAATATTCATTACCCTCGTAATACAAATCCCAAGTTAAATGATAAGCAATATTTTTATTAGTTTTAAACCACTTTCCTTGCATAGCGTTCACTTTATTAGCCAAGTAGTTGTCAACAAAAAGATAACCCCTAATAGCCTCTAAATGCTTGTTCTGAACCGTTATTAAAAAAGCACCTGTTATACCCTCAATGCTTCCAAATTCTCTTTGATTAATCGAAGCGTCTTCTAAATACTCTTTTTCAGTTAATCTTACATCGTTTTGATAATTATTGCCTTGCCACAAATCAACACTACTAACAATAATTTCAGGGTTTTTAAAAGCGTCAATTACTTCTTTAAAAGTTTCATTTACATCCGCAATAAAAAGGTCGCCATCAGTTATTGTAACATATTCGTAATTACATATTAAATCCCAAAAATCTCTAATAAAAGTTGTTACTGCGCTATTTGCAATGTTTGTTTCAAATTGTATATAACCTACAAGATTTTTTGTGCTGAAATAATTTTCTAATTCAACAGAATTTTCTGATTTATTTTCAACTACAAATACATCTGCACTTTCATAACCAATAATGCTATCAAGACTGCTTTTTACTATATCAAAATGCTTAAATGCAATAAAAACAATTAGATGATTTTTGTTTATTTCCATATCTTGAATTTACTTAAATCAGGATAAGGTAATTCCAAGTCCTCGTTGTGCTTTTTAGTTCCGTCCGAATTATAAAATTGATTAATAAGCAACAACCCTCTAGTAGCCAATTCAGGCATCATATAGAAGTTCCAACCAATAACAGGATTGTCGTCAAAATCGTCATCGTGATAACCACACTCGCTTCTTCCACTAAAACGGGCTTTTTTTAGCCAATTATAGGCATCTAAATCATCTAATAGTATTGCGCCACCTTTTGATAGCTTAAAGTGCTTGTAAGCCCCTGTAAAAGAAATGCACATCATTGAATTAGGAATATACATATCAGCCGTAAAGCGTAATGCTGAATCCCACACGTTACTTGGTGTTAATTGATAAGCACCTTTTATAGTTTCGCCCTCTACTTTAGTAAAGTTTACCTCTGCTCCTGCGTGAATAACTTCGCAAGGAACTGACGGGTATGTTCTTTGAGGAACATCTATTAAAGGTGGTTGAAAAGTCCCCTCTAACCAATCTATATGCGCATTTTTGTTTTTAACGTGAATCCAATAATACAAAGCCAAAAATAATCCGTTGCTTTGATTATCTACACAAATAACATACGGTGCGCCCGTATATTTTGCTAATTCTTTCTCGAAATCAGCAGTAATTTGATGTACCCCTTGTGCCATTTTACTTAAATGATGTTAGTCTAATACTTTCCATTTCTAAATGGTCGTACTGTCCGTTAAATTTTTCTTTTATATAATTAGTTAGAGCGGTAATAAGTTCGTTAGATAAATAAAACTCGCTTCTAACTTTAACCGTTAAAACAATACCATCTCTCCACTCACTCCAAGCAGAACTTCTTCCATCCCCGCCTAAAATGTATTCGTATCTTTTGCTCTTTAAAGAGGTAGTATAAAATTTATCCGAAGTTATGTTTTCGTAAAATTCCTCCGCAGTTGGTTGTGTCATATCGAACAATGCTTCAAGTTTTATTTGGTAACTATCTACCCACCCTTGATGATTCTTTTGTTCATTTATGTATCTATCAATTAATTCTTTTAACTCCATAGTTTATGCTTTTAAAATATATTTTCCTTTTACTTTTACTAAACACCCTAATACCCTTTCAAGTTGGTGGGCTATTGAGCCATCCCCAATATAACCGTCTTGAAATTCTTTATAAAACCTATCGTAAATGCTTTCGAGAACAAACCAATCCATTATCAAATGGAAATTAGCCATAAACATTGTTCCCGCTACAAATTCGTAATCAGTAAATGTGATTTGTTCATTAAAGAACTGTTGCTCATAACCTGCTACTTTTTGAGTTTGAATCCAAGCGGAACTACCTACCATAGCTTTATCAGAACCTACACAAGCAAAATATCCGTTTTGTAATTTTGGAAGCGAACCTAACAAGGCATCTGTTAATTGGTTTCTCCAACGTTCCCCAAGTTCAAATCCGTGAGCCAAACTTTTCTTGCTATGAAGTTTAATCATTACATCGTAAGTTCTCTTGCTCAAGAATATTTCATTCATAACGTACAAGAAAGTCGCTACGTCCATTCCTCTGTTAGGCAAGGAATAAATGTATGCTTGTGGAAACTCCGACATAACCGCATCGTGAATATCTGTAAATGAACCTGAATGACAATCAGTAATAGTGATATACAAATCAATATCAGTATCAATTCTCTTTAATTGAGGTAGGAAGTAGCCCCATAAATCAATGTAGTATAGGTGTAAAATAACACATACCTTTTTGTGGTAAATATCTTCTTTTTCCATAGTTTTTTTGTTGTTATACGTTTTCTTTACAGAATGATGAAAATTGCTTTATACAATTACCCAAGCCAATGTAACTAATTAAATTTACATACATTTTAAAATCCTTAAAAATTCCTTTAAAAAAATTTATCTTTCTAAATTTATAGTTATTTACAGCAGAACTTGGCGACCAATAGCAAGTATTCTGTAAGTTATTATTTATAAAATATTGATTTGTAGCAACCTCCAACTGATAGCCGTCAACGTCCGAATTTAATATTTTTTTTAAATGATTTTTTTTTATAATTCTTTCTCCCGACAATAAAGTATCTGCTCTAATGAATTTTACAAAAGGCAAGGAATTAACCCTACTTAATATCAACATATCCAAGTCGAATAATTTAAACTTATTTAAAGCAGAACTAATTTCATATCTGTCGAGGTTAATCAAATCAGCATCTAATAAAATGATATTGTCACTAAACGAAACAGACAAGCCAAACTTAATAGCAAATGACTTTCCGTGATTTTTAGCCAACCTCAAAATTTTTATATTTTTTTTAGCTGAAAAAGTGTTTTTTAAAAAGTCAAAAGTTTCTTTTGATTTAGAACCGTCATCAACTAATATTATATTTTCAATCTGCTTTATCCCTGAAACAATTCTAATTGTCTTACGCAAATTTAACTTGTCCTCGTTATAAAAAGGTATTATACAAGTTACATTGTCTTTTATCGAATAATATCCCATTAATTACTGATTGAAAGGAGTTCCAAATGTTTCTTGAGTAGGTAATCCACCCCATTTATTTATATAGTTTTGACGATATTCTAAAAACCTTGTATTTAGAGTTGGGTCTTTCGCTATTGTCATACTATTTCTATACACAGCAGGATTTAAAATAGCCGTGTAAACCATATCCATATTTAACAATTTCATACGGTAAAATAGGTCATTATCATTAAAATAATTTGGAAATAAAGTTTCGTCAAAATTACCTACTTGATTAAATCCATTGATTGAAATTATAAAACTACACCAATTCATTTCTGAATTAAAAAAAGGAACATCTTTCCAAAGCCTTAAAATAGTCTGTATTTCCAATTCTGTTTTGCCCAAGTAAACATCATCATTCAACATTAGAACGTGAGTTGCGTTTACTTTTTTAGCATAATCCATAATTAAATTCCAACTCCCTGAAACATTAAGATTACTTTCAGGTCTGTAAATTACAAAGTTTTTTTCTCTAGTAATTATCTCTTGATTTCCATTATCGACTATAAAGATTTCCGTTTCTTTAAAGTCTTCAAAGTATTTAGCCAACGCTTCGTTTAAAAGGTCGGCTCTGTTGATTGTTGGTATTCCGATAATAAGTTTCATTGGTGTTATTTTTGTTGTTATTTAACGTTGTTAATCATAACCAAAACATTTTGTAGTTTTGCGTTAGTTTCGTTTATTTTCTTGATTTTCATTAGTCGAATGTAATAAAGGGTAGAAGCGAAAACAGTCAATAAACCCGCACCAATTAGACTATATTTTAATATCTTATTTTTCATATTGATTTTATTTTATTAAACTACTTTACCGATTGGAATTTTGTTTTGGATTCTTCTAATGTTTCCCTTAATTTGATTAACATAAGCAGTCGGACTTAAAGTAGCATATCCTGCTTGTACTATCATTTTCATTTGTTCTTCAGGGGACTTTGCATCAGACCTTGCTTTGCTATAAGCAGGTTTCATCAATGTAGCAACGTGATTTTTTATTCCGTCCAAAGCAGTTGGGAATTTTGCAAATTTAGCACTAACAGTAACCGATTTGCCGTTTTTAACTTCTTTAGTTTGCGTTTCATAAAAATCAGGATGTAAGTTTGAATTATATTTTACTCCTGCAAAATTATTTGCTTGAGTAGCAAGTGTACTTCTTCCGTAACCCGTTTCGCCTATTGATTGAGCAACGACTCCTGCATAAAAAAGATTAGTCCCTTTAACAGCGTCAGCAAACTGCTTTCCGTACTTATATAAGAAATACCTAACCTTTGTGTCAGCATCAACAAAAGAGTTGAAATTGTCCTTGCTTAAAGCATCTAAATAAGCGACTAACTCATCATTGCTCATTTTATCGTAATCACTTTTACTCTTGTTTGCCATAACTTTTAATTTAAAAAAACAAATATAGTATTTTTTTTTTATTTACAAGAAGTTAAACCATTTCTAAAACTTCAGAAACTACCTCTACCATACTTTCATTTGGTTTAAGTTTTCGGAATCTCCAATCTGCAAATGCAGGTTCTTGAACTCTACCTAACAATGGAATGTAAATAAGCGGGTTGGTTACTTCTTCAAGCAATACGCCTAATGCAATACCGTCATTATCTTGAAAACCTCTAATCGTGTATTCTTTGTCTTGAACTATCCAATTAGGAACTGTTCTTTTTAATTCTTCTACTGCTTCGGGAAGCATAGACGCATCTACACAAGCAATTCTATCTCCAATGTAAAAAGCCATAATTTTATTTTATAATTTTTTTGTCAATCAACCATTTCGGAGCAGTCAAAAAGTATGACGGCATTTCTTTAGTTCTATCGTTTGGCTCTATTTTTTCAATTGAGCAAAGACTTCTTGGAAACCATTGTAAGTCGCTACTTGAAGTATTTTTACCGTTCTCATCAAACAACAGCTTAACCAAAACCCCAATTGAATTTTGACTTTCAATCGGGGAAGAAACTTGAACTCTAACTAATTCTTTAGACATCGTTATTGTTGTTCGGGTGGTACTGCTGAACCTGTTCTCTCGATTTTCCAACCGTTCAATTGGTTAAAATAATTTACTTCTCCGTTTTTGTTGGTGTATTCCTTTCCTCTAACATTAATTGAAACGGTTACGCTATCTCCAACGTTATAACTATCAAGAACAGAGCATTTGTCTTGAACAAAGTCTATCAAAATATGTTGTGGATATTGCTCGTTTGTTGTCACAACTAATTCTCTTTTTTTAAAACTATCACTAACCTCTTTAGTTGGGTTTATGACTTTGATTTTTCCTGAAATTTCCATTTTTTTTGTTGCTAATTTTTATTTTAAGTTTCTTGTTTTTATAATTACTCTAGGTACGTTTATATATTAAGGTATTTTATTTGTTTTATTTAAAGGTATGTTAGAAATAGTTTACTACATTTGTTTTTCACCAACTTTGTGCGCACATAGTTATTAAATATATAATTATGCAAAAGTTAATAAAGAGGGAGGATGATGTAATTATCATAATCCCGACTGATGTTGCAATATTTGGAATACAATTTATACTTTTAGCAGTAATAGTATTTAAAGTTGTCCCAAGATGCAAAAATTAAACATTGTGCAACTGTTTGTGCTTTCCCCCTTCTGTAAGGGGGATTTTTTTTGTAAACTATCTCTAACTTTTACCCATAAACTATCTTTTTAACATCTTTTGTTGGTTTATAATTAATCATATTATTTTCGTTTGTTAAAGCGTCTTTTATAAACTCTTCAAACAAATTACTTTCCTTTCTATTATTGTACATATAATCATATTGAACAAGGTAAAACGGTAAATACTTTTTACTTAAAGACCTATAATTACCCTTAATACTGTTTTTAATTAAACTCCAATAACCTTCAATCGTATTAGTATTTAATTTTCTTGAACGCTCGGAATGTTTAACTGTTATATGTTCTATTTCTTCATCCATTTTTGCATAAGACTTAAAACCATCAGTAACCAAAACAGATTCATCAGTTTTAACATAACTGTTAAGCATTGCTTTTAAATTTCTAGCAGTTAATTTCTCGATTATTTTAGTTTTTACATCTCCGCCTCTTACAACAATACCAACTACAGGAACTTTTTTAGTTCCACGTCCTCTTTTATCTACAACAGAAGCAAGGATAGGAGTATTATCTTTAGTTTCTTTGGTTATCCTAGTTTTTGAATTGCCAAAATAACTTTCGTCCATTTCTAAAACACCGTTCAATTGAGTATTTTTACTAATCATTGCGCATCTTATTTTCATAGCGGTTAACCAAGAAGTTTTTAAAGTTATTCCTACTTGTCTTTTTATTTGTTGAGCTGAAATACCTCCTTTTGAATTCAACATCAACCCTATAGTTAAAAACCATAAAGGCAATTGCAACCTTGTTCCTTCAAATATAGTTCCTACAAAAACTGTAAATGACCGTTTACAATTATAGCAATAATGGCGACCTTCCTCGTTTTTTGAATCAATTGTTTTATTTGAGTCACAATAACTACACGTTACGGTTTTACCCCAACGCAATTTCTCTAGGTATTTCAAGCACTTGGCTTGTGTGTTAAACTTCTTTTGTATTTGTACTAAATTCATTGTTTTTTCTTTTATTTGTAAGGTGTTAAGTTAATGTAAATACCTTAATATATAAACGTACCTTACTCTATTATTTCACCCGTTTCCATATCGATAATTAATTGAGGGGATTTTTTAGCTATAACTTTAATTTTTTCTATGACCGCACTTGTGAAGTATTTGTCCTGCCATTTTTTAGATTTTATATAATAGTCAATCTTAACAGTATCTCCTTTTTCAATCTTTATTTGCTGAATAAGAACTTTGATTTCTAAATAAGCCGTAAAAGCAACAGGGAAATAAGAATCACTCTTCTTTACCCTAATCACTACCTGCATAACCGTATCGGTTACAGGAACTAAATCTAATATACTACCTTTACAGACCATAATAATAATTATTGTTTGTAAAAATAAATATTATTTCTAATATAAAAGCATTTCATAGGTTAAATTTTTTAACATTGCTTCCAAATCCATATTTTCTACCCAAAATTGCGCCACATATCTCCTCGCATAACGTCTAACCATTTCCTCTTTTTTTGTAGCGGTAAACGAAACGTCATTAATCATTTTCTTTAGGTTTCCACGCTTTGAATCACTAACATAGGCTCTAAATTCAGCCTCTCCACCCTCCATTGCTTTATCAATTAAAACCTTGTCGATTTTTATAAGTTTATTGTGCCGAATGAAGTTGTAAACAACTTCGCCCAAGTCTTCAAAAAACTCTCCATTATTTACGGTCATTTTTGCGTTAGAAAGCAGTTCTTTAAAATTACTCAAACGTTCTTGATTAGACATTGGTGGCTTATTTTCTTGCTCTAACTTTAAAACCTTTTCTCTAACTCCAAAACATATTTTGCCTCTATAAGATTCATACGCTTTCAGAACTTTTGAAACATAAATCATAGTTAGCTTTCCATAATGCTCGGCATCTGTTTCAAGTAAATCGGAATCAATAGAAACAAGTTTAACACAAACCTTTAAATCGAATATGTTTAAATTTGGAAAATTCTCTCTAACAAAATTATTTAGAGTTACCAAATCCTGCGCTACAACTGTAATACCTAAAGCATAACCCCATTGAGCAATGGTTTTAGTTATTTCTGTCATTTCTGACTTATCAGAGTTACTGATTTCTTTTAGTTTTCTTTCAGTTTGTTTTTTATTATAGATTAGAATATCATTTGAATTTGTGTTTGGCAAAGCACCAACAACAACGTTATCCTTGACTATTATAGAGTTCTGTTGCGAGATTAACTTGGTCATAAGTGTTTTTTAAATTAGAGTTTGGCGCACTTGAAACTACATTTTCGTTTAGATACGATTCAAACTTGTTAGAGAATAAGGTTTCAGGTCTTAAAAATTGTTCCATTTTACCACCTAACCAATTTATGCTTTTTACTTCAATAACTCTTCTAAAATCATCTACATTAAAACCGTCATTAAGTCTTGATGTAATGAATTTTCGATTTATTGCTGAATTGTGCTTGTAGTTTTTTCCTGTAGATTGATTAAGGCAGTCAATTATAGTTTCGTAAATTTCATTTGGATATGAACTTTCATCTGATTTTTTTCTTGGTGCTTTTGGCTTTTCAACTATTGGCTCGGCAATTAAAACTACCTGTTCTTGTGGAATTACTACGGCTTCTTTTGGTTGTTTATATTCTTCTACAAAATGTTGGTAATTAGCCTCATTTTTGCTTAAAATTAAACCACTATGGTTTTTGGTTAAAACATACAATTTAACATATTTTGGAAAAACAGAAATACCATAGCTTATGATTCTATAATAAGTTGTTTTAGGTACGTCTAAAGGTACGTTTAATCTAATAACCACAGTTTCTTCTTTATGAAATCGCACAATTATAGGAAGCCAAATATTGTAATATTGGCTACCCATTTTTCTTAAATCGTTAATGAAGTCTATTATTTCCATTAGTCAACTATGTCGTCAATTGGAACGTTAAGTGCGTTGCAAATCAGAATGGCGGTGTTGATATTGTAATTTTTTCTTTTGCCATTTACAATTTCATTTAAAATGTACATAGAAACAGATTTACCATTATTAGCCTCTCCAATCAAGTTATGTAAGTCTTTTTGTGTCATACTCCTATCAAGAAGTATTTTATATAACTTGGTCACTTCTACCTGTATTTTTTGCATTTTTTTAAATATTTAATGTGGTTAGTGCTTCTTCAAATTTTTGCTCTGAAAAAGTTTTATTGTAAATATCAATAAAAATATGATTACCTTTTTCAGAAAGGAAATTTAATATCTTATACTGAATTTCGTGTTTTGTGGCTTTGTTGGTTTTGGAGGATAATACTTCACTAAAGTAATCTACAGACTGTAAAGTTACGTTTTTAATTTGTTCCATCGGAATTTACTAATCTATAATTGTTGACTTTTGTTTTTTCTCCTAATTCATTATGAAGTTCAACTGTTTCATTTTTAATGTTCATACCTTGTTTTCTCAACTCGCATATAACATTGTCCAATCTTTTAAGACCGAATTTCTCTGCGCAGGTTCTTTTATCGATAGAGCCGTATTTTAATAAGTATTCAAGAACCGCTTGTTCTTTAGTCATTACATCCCCTTTAGGGCGTTCTATAAAAGCCTTTTTAGTTTTTGGCTTTGAAACCTCAAATGTAATTTGAGAATCCATTAGTTCTTCTCTTGATAATAGTTCTTTTGAAACAAAAAAATCATCTCCATTTGGTATGTCAATAAGAGGTTTATCGCCATTAGTAGTAATGATAGCATCACAAGTGGTAGGTAAAAATGTTTTCACTTTACAAGCGTCAATAGGTAAGTTTGGACGACAAATCATTCTTTCGGTGTATTGATAAGCACAAGAACTTGATTTATCAGCTTCAACATCTCCCGAAGTATAACCTCCAATTACGTTTGGATTTTCTTTTTTATGAACTACCTCCATTTTAGGCTCTTCTATTGAACCACCTCTACCAAATTTTTCTTGATTTTTTTCAAATTCTTTTTGCTTTTTTGATTTTCCAAAAATTGTAATCCAAATGTTTTTTAAAATTCCCATAATTTATTTATTTTTATGATTAATATTTTATTTTGAACAATCTACTTCTACTATTTTTTGATTTGTGTAAGTCCTTACGAAATAGTCTTTTTGGTCTTCTTTTAAATTAATAGTAAGACTTTCATAAGAACGACCATTGCTAAATCTAATTGAATTTACTTTTTTTGTTGAAAGTTCGGTTAGTTGGCTTTCGGTAAAGTCGAAATAAGCATTTCCCTCACAGTTGAAATCATTCCAAGAAGTTAATGTTATTTTGGTATCATCTTCAAATAAAATTATCAAACTATCTTTTTCGTCACAAGAACCAATGTTTACGTTTTTACACAAAAAACCATTGTTCTTCATACTGCCCTTTTCTGCTTTAAAATTAGGCGTAACAGTAAACCCTTTCGTTTTTTCAGGATTAGCACAAATAAGTTTTCTTTGAGGAAAGTAATATTCTTTGTCAGTCATTTTATCCTTGCAATGTTCAATTACATAAGGAGTTGTTGTTTGAGAAAATGCGCTTAAAGAAATAAGCAATACGAAGTTCAATAGTAAATTTTTCATTTTTTTTAATTTGTTTTTAGATTTGTTTTTAAATTTATTTTTAATGCTCAAACGAGCATAAGTCATTTTTTTTTAATGGATTTAATGTCATCAACAATCTGCTCAATTAGGATTGTAAATAATAAAAATAATTTTTTCATAATTATTATTTTTAAAGTTATGTTTCATCATAAGTTGGATTTATCAATTAACGTACAGGCATAAGTGGTAACTCCAAAGCCAATACCGCTTACAAGACAAACCTTTAATAAATTGTCTAATGTCGGGTAAATGTAATAACCGTAGAAAAAATAATCAAATACAATTATTAAAAACACAATACTTGCGGAAATAAGCACTCCAATAAAGTAGTGATGGAGTGCTTTTTTAAATTTGTTCATAAAGTTTCTTTTTAGTCTGCCAAACTTACGACATATTACTTATAATATCAAATATTTTATATATTATTTTTTATTATAAATATATAGTTCTAACGTTTGCTTGATTCGGCTATATCTTTCATAGCAATATTGACTAAATCTCTTAATGTTTGCGGAACAATAAAGTACAAAACAGATTCTAAAGCAGTCTTGGCTATAACGTATCTTTTTCTTAAAAGTTCGTAATCTGAACGATTAACCATTATAATATCTTCGTTTTGAGTTTCAACGAAATCTAAATTACTTTGTTCTCTTGTAAGAACAGTAACAGGACTTGGTTGAGCAGGTGGCTGAATCGGTTCAGGAATTGGAGCAGGAGTAGGCGTTTGTTTTGCTTCTTGTTTAAGTTGCTTTATCTCCTGTGCTTTTTTCTCATTCTGCTTTTTAAGGGCTTCATTCTCTTTTGCTAATTTTGCTTGAGATTTTAGGTATTTGTCTTTTTTAAGACGCAAATCTTCAATAATGTAATTAAAGTCTTCTTGCTTTGTGTCAACCGTAAGAAATGAGTTTATGTCGGTTTCGTAAAACTGTTTATGCTCTACTATTTGCAGTCTTCTTTCTTGGTATATCTTTTGCTTTCTGTCATTTTCTAAACGCTCTTCTTCAACTCTTAATGCTTCGGCTTTTTTATTGTCTTGAGCGAATTTAGCACCGTTCAAAATAGTCGTAAACGCTTCGTCTGTAATCAAGTCTAACTGAATTGAGTTTGGGTCAATGACATCTTTGTATGGCAACAATAATTCGGTTCTATTCGCTTTAAGTTGAATACGCTTATTTTGGTCTTGGATTTCAATAAACTTTTCTTGAAGTTCCAAATGCTTTTCTGCGGGTTCAATAAGACCTGTAAGGTACTTGGCTACACTATCAATCAACCTGCCCTCGCTTAAAGATTGCTCTTTAAGAGATTTTCTCGTTTTCTCAACTTCAATTCTTTTGGCTTTAAGCAACAATCTACCCTCTCTTGCTTCCGCCATTAACTCTTTTTGACTTTCTTCGGTTACGACTATGGCGTTTGCTTTTTCAGACCACTCTTCGATTGCTTGTGTGAAGTCTTGGAACTTTTCTTTGATGTAGTCCCCTTTTGTTTTTTCGATTAATCCTGCGTTGATTAACGCATCAATTTCTTGGCTCATTTTGTTTTGTTTTTTAATTTTTATAAAAATTTTTGTCTTTCTCTTTCTAAATACATTTCAGCATTTGTTGTAAGTGCTTTAATCGAAACCCCAAAAGTTGACCCAATTCTTGTGTTTGCTTTAAATACACACAGAAAAAGTCTGCAATTTTCAGGCTTTAATTTTGGGTCGCCGTCATAGTCATATCGAATATCAAATTCGTAATCGTGAAATTTGCCTTTTTTTGACGAGTAGTCAAGCCCGAATTTTTCGTCTTGCTCTGTCCAAACTATTGGGTTCATATTACTTAATGGTTTTTATTACTTCGGTTATTGTTTTTAACGCTCCAAATTCAGGATTAATAAAACCTGTAAGCATATCAGAAAAATGTAAAAAACTAAATACTGAAAGCGTTAGACATATAGCCAAATGAAGATACTTAAAGTAAGGCATATTTGAGTTAGGGACTATTCTTAATTCTTCTTCTTCTACGTTAATATAACTTCTTTGGTAAGATTTTGGGTAATTTTCAACATCTTTTTCAGACGTTCCCTCTTTATACATAAGTTTTTGTTTAATAACCCTTACCTTATCGTATTTTAAGTCTTTAGAAAAATTTCTTCTATAAAACAAAAACCAATTAAATGCTGAACTAAAAATTAAGATAAGAAAACACCAACTCCAAACCAATTGTTGTTTTACAAGTATTTTCCAAAGAGAATCAGAGGTTGTTTTCAACTCTTTAGATAACGCTTCTAATGCGTTCTTGATTTGAGGCGTTGTTGATTTCAAGTCATTATAAACAGTCTTGATTCCCTCTTTTGAATCTGTATAAGCGGTTTCGATTGCTTTAGACGATTTATTTAAGGCATTGTTTTTTTGTGCATTTATGCTTAATGAAAATGCTAAAACGAGTAATAAAATTGTTTTTTTCATAGTTTATTTTATTTTTATTTTAATTTGTAACGTGACATTCTAATAATTCAGGAACATTCGTAATGTCCCAAATTGCTTTTTCTTCATTTAAACTTTCGTAGTATTTTTTTGCTTCCGAAAGTCTTGTAAACTCTTTATTTTCTTTTGCTTTTACCTCAAACTTACCTATTTCTTTTGAATATAAGTAACCCTCGCCTCCATAATACTTTAATTCCATTTTCATAGTTCTATCTTATATTGATTCAAAATAATATTAATTTTTTTATCACTATGACCGTTGTAAATATAAGAGCCGAAACTATCCGAATCTATAACATATTCAGTTTTGACTTTAAAACCTGTTATTTCTATAAATTCAGGATAAATTTTAATTTCTACATCTTCGAGTTCATCAATCAAATTAAAAGCAGGTGGTCTATAAGTTTTGTGAAAATCACATAATTGTAATTTATTGTTTTTATAGAAATTAACAAATTTAGATTTTAATGTTTTAATCGGTTTCATTTATTATTATTTTAAGAGGGTTCTCAATTTGGCTTTCGTTTCTTCAGGGAAGTCGCTATTAAGCACCCAATTTAAGTAGGCAGTATCTTTCGTTACAGGGTTGTTTGCGTTCTTCCCGATTGACCAACAAACTTCTCCATTTGCGTTCAGGTAGGTTTTACCGCTTAAATCAAAACGCTTTCTTTCTCCCTGACACATTAAATCAATTTCCTGCGGTGTAAGGTCTTCTTTTCCGTGTTTCTGTAATTGACACATCAAAATCTCAAAAGTGGCTCTAATGTCATTCAGCGCATCGTGTGCGCCCTCTAATTCTTTTCCCGTATATCTCAAGTAAACCTCTCCAAGTTTATTTGAATTTAACATTCTCTCGAATTTTAAAACATCAACCAAGTTTAATTCCCAAGTAGGAAACTCGATTCCGCATCTACTAAACTCTTTCATCAATAAAGGTACATCGTAATAATCAGAATTAAACCCTGCAATGTCGCAGTTCTCGAAGTAAGCGAAAAGAGATTTTGAAATCTGCTTAAATGTAGGCGCATCGGCTACCATATCGTCTGTAATACCGTGAACGTCCGATGCTTCTTTTGGAATAGCCATTTCGGGGTTCATCATTATTTTTTTTTCTTCAGTTTTGCCCTCTAAATCAATTTTAAGAGTAGCAATCGAAACCACTCTATCTTTAGATAAATCTAAACCTGTGGATTCGAGGTCAAAAAATACAATTGGTCTTGTAATGTTCATAGTGTTATTTTTTTTGTTTAATTATTCTTGGTGGGTGATAATTTTGTTTAAGCCATTTAGCAAAAGGGATGAACGGTTCGCTTGGCAGGTCATTATACCTGTCTAAAATTTTATCCCAAGTTACCTGCCCTTTCTTATGGGTATCGTTATGCGCTTTTGTTTTACACTCTTGAGAGCAAAACTTTTTATTCGGTCTTTCTGAAATTCCGATTATATCAGCGCATCTTGGATTTGCGCATTTTCTAATTTGAATTGCCATTTGTGTAACTTCTAATTATGGTTTGCAGTTTTTGTTTTCTTTCTTTATATCTTGAAACAACAAATTCATAATCCGCTTTAAGCGAAGCCAAATCCTCTTCCTGCTCAATATTTATAGGTGCGTCTGAAACTGTTTCCGATAACCTAAACTTTCTTAGGGAGTTTTGTAACTCTCTTTTCCTTTCAACCAACTTCTCATCATTACTACCACGATAAAGAAGTTCTTCTAACTCGGCATTTAAAACCGACAACTCCTCAACTTTTTCTATGACGTTTGCTACATCTTGTACAGTAAATCTTTTAACTGCGTTATAAATATTATCCATAAATAATGTATTTTAAAATTGCTACTAAAATCAAGAAAACTACCGCCCAAGCAGTAACCTCTATTAATACTTTTTTTAATTTTTTCATTTTAATTATTTTTATTTTAATTATTCAACCTATGATTACAAATTATGCGTTTCAAATTTATAACACCAAATACCATCATATTCTCCATATTTTGAAACATATTTTGCTTTTGGGTGTTCTCTCTCTAATCTACCAACAAAAATACATAATGCTTTTTCTGTTTGTTCTTTTTGACTCGAAGTACCACGTCCGTCATAAATATAAGTCACGCCTTTTGAGAAAAGTTCTTGAATACATCTATCGATTATTCTTGTCGTATTGCCTTTTTTATTTTTCATTGGAAAAGAGAAGTTTTTATTTTCTTGAGCGAAAAAATTATTTTGCATATTTTATTATTTATGGAATTCAATATAATCCCCGTTTGAAATCAAAATTCTTAAAGTAGAATTACTATCAAACAATTGAATTGCTACTTTATTCCCGTCTTCATCGTCAATCCCTATAATAAGTTGATAATTCTCTCCCGAAGTAGTTTTGTCTTCGGTTACATCTCCAACCTGATGAAATCTTTTAGTATTTGAGCCTGTATAATAGAAGACAATATCTCCCGTTTCTTTCTCATTGAAAACAACCGTCAAAGAAGTATCTCTCCATTTACCCAAAACACCCGCTTTTTCCGAAATAACACTCGTGTATTTATTTACAAATGTTTGTGAAAATGACGCTACTGAAAACGTCAAAAATAATGCTGATAAAAATAGTTTTTTCATTGTTTAAATATTAGGATTTTTAGTTAAATAATCTTCGCAAAATATTACCTTTCCGAAGTGTTTTGTTTCTGAATAAATTTCTGTATAAAAATGGTCAATTGCTTCTTCGGTTGGCATCTTTGTTTTCAATATCTTAATGCACTTTTTAACAGAGTAAATTAACCTGCTTGTTTCGACTTCAAAACCGATAATTGCATCATCAAAATAACGAATCTTTACAAGGGTTTTTTTTCCGTAAAATTCATTGAGTAAATTTAATGTTTTTATCCCTTTTTGATTCATTTTATTTTACAAATAATTTTAGTGTTTTGCCGTCATCTTGATAAGATAATTCTACCTCTACACAACCTCTCTTCACAAACACTCTTCCGCCCCCATCTTCAAAAGATTTTGAATGGTCTATAACTTCAACCCTGCTTACTTTTAATAACTTAAAATCTGTTTGATGGTCTTCTTTTTTTAGGTCTGACATTTTATTTTTTTATTTGGTTTAATACTTGTTTTAATCCTGCTTCCATAGCCTCTTCATAAAGATTATAGTCGTAGGCATCTACTCCGCTATATGGAGGTCTTTCAATTTCGTTCTGCGGGTCACATTGAATATCTATTATCTTAAAAGTCCAAGAACAGGTTACAGTCGGAATTACGAGAACATACAGAAAATGTTTTTTACGCAATATATTTTTCAAACCCTCTTGAGTTGGTCTTGGATAAGAAGCGATAAATCCTGCTCTCGCATTTAGGTCTTCGTAAACCCTATCGTCCATTACGTCAAAAGTATTTCTGCAATCAATCTCTATACCTTTTTCTTTGGCTAATTTTGCCGTTTCAAACTCTACTAACTTTTCCATTTTGTTTTATTTTAAAGAGTTAATTGCATATCTTCTTTAAACCACTTTTGTAGTTCATCATAAGTTAATTGTGATAATTCTTGTTTTGGAGAAAAACAATTAGAGTCATAATAATTATCATTTTCTTTACGATTCCCGCAAAATCTACAATTCATAAAAGTTTTATCCGTTTTTATTCCAACATCTAATGTGATTAGACAACAATCTTCTTTAATACCTCGAATTACAAATTCATTTCCTTTTTTAAAATTTCCTTGACTGTGGTCTTTAATTGCTACAACTTCTTAACCAACAAAAAAATTAGTTTCCATAATTATACGGTTTTTAATTTAGCGAATACTACATTATCTACATCGTCAACTAACCCTGAACTACCAAATACAGGTGCTTCAAAAAGTTCAAATTCAACTTCCGTTTCGTTATCGTCATTCATCATTTGAGCAACATATTTTGAAGTAGGGTATTCATAAAGCCAAATCCAAGAATCAGGATGCAAGGGCAAGATTATTGTTTCAGGCTGACATATTGCTTTTAATCCGTTACAAATTTGTCCGTCAATGCAACATTTATTATATCGAACAAGCCAACCATTTCTTTCTGTTCTTTTAAGAATCCCTTTCATCGTTATTTGTTTCTGCAATCAAGACAGGTATCACTATCTTTTTCAGGGTTTAAATATTCCTCGCCACAAACTATACATTCAGAATTCGGCTCGTTAGCACGTTTAACATTTAATTCAGATATAATAGCATCAAAGTCTAAACCAAAATCAATATTGGCTTTAATCAAACAAGCCATCAATAACGATGTGGTTAACTTAGACAGCCTCATTACTTGATTAGTAATACGCTCCGAATAAGGAGATGTTTCACTCTCTTCAAAACGCTGTACGCTAATAATCAATGTTTCGTCTTCAAGATAAATAAACGACATTTTTCTATTCTCGGTTTTAAGTGTAAATTGTTTTACAATGCTTAAAAGTCCGTCAGGTGTTTTTACTTTAGTGTAATCAATATTGTCATCAATCTCGTTATCAATTAACTTTACAACATTGTGTTGCAGGTTATAATTGTAAAGCCCAATAATTGTTTTAGTTTTCGTTTTTTGCAAAAGTCTTAACTTGTAAGTACCTACACTTTTTTCGTTGATTTTTAACTCTTTTGCTATTTCGTGATTCTTTTTTTCATGAATCAAACCTGCAAGAACCTGCTTTTCTCTTTTTGAAAATTTTACCATTTAATTTAATTGTTTAAGGGGCTTTTCAGCCCCTATTTATAATTATACTGTTGTTACTAATGTTGGCAAGGAATCAACTATGATGTTGTAGGCATTTAGGTTTTTTCTGTACCCTGTTCCAACCATAACGTTTTCTAATCCTTTGTCGCCTTTAACGTCTTGGTGGTTAGTTTTCCAAGTTACCGCATTAAACAGACCCCATAAAGTTTGACCGTGAGAGTTTAGTTCTGATTCAAGTATCTCGCTGAATTTAGCGATGTCGTTTACTTTTTTAGTAGAAAAGTCATTAATACCTCTATCAAAGTCTTCTTCGGTAAATTTAAACAAATCAGCAATAACTCTTTTGGTAACTGCGGTACTGATTTTAGTGTCAGCCATACGCTTGTAGTTGTCCATAAGACCGCTTTCCGCTTTCAAAGTTCTTCTAATTTCCTCTCTTGCTAATTCAACTCTTTGATGCGCTGACGCACTATGTCTAAATCTATTAACTTCTTTCATAGCCATATAGAAAGTATTTTTACAAACAACAACCGTATTTGTAAATCCAAAACCAATTGAAGAAGAACCATCGTGACTGTTAAGACCTGTGATGTATCTTTTTATTGTATCATTGGCAATTTGCTCGTCTTTAAGTTGTGCTTGGTAATAAACTTTTTTACCATCGTAAAGTTCTCCACCTCTGAATTTGTCGCTAATATCCATTGATGCTTCAATGATGTTTTCAGCCAAAGTAGCGTTTTGCATCATTTCGTAAGTTTTACCAACAGTACCTAACCACTTGTTATTGTCATTACGATAAATACCGAATGATTCTGTAGGATAGCCGTCAGGACAAGTTAAAGGTTTTTTTGTAACTCCCCAATTAGTTTTGGTATCAGTTAATAACTCGAAAGTTTTGTTGTAGATTACGCTTTTGTCTGCGATTAATTCTTGTGTGTTTGTTGTTTGAATTGCTTCCATAGTTTAAGAATTTGTTGTTATTAAGTTTCTTGAGTACAAATATAAAAAACTTATTTAGAATAAAAAAACTTATTTAGAATATTTTTTACTTTTTTTTTGTTTTTGTATAAAATATATAGAATTTGAGCAAATAGCACAAGAAAATAGAGCGCAAAAAATAAAGCAACATCAGGGTCGTATGTCATAATATGTTTATTTTTAGTGTCGTCTTATTT
>Ga0209084_1001082_pt1 | contig 23840 bp, 18 predicted proteins | sample C_130820_MF_Meta_FD_187309 | JGI IMG/M metagenome (GOLD analysis project Ga0209084, IMG submission 187309) | Freshwater microbial communities from Lake Croche, Canada to study carbon cycling - C_130820_MF_MetaG (SPAdes) (version 2) | ecosystem: Environmental > Aquatic > Freshwater > Lake...
ATTTTCTTTGTTGTATTTCTCAGCGAGTGAGATGGCTTGATCACCTGATGCAAATAATGCAGTTGCCCAAACATCGGCGGTAATAAGCTCTTTCGAAACCACGGTTACTTGGCTGACTTGGTTGGCCCAAACACCACCAACTTTTGGATTCCATATGTGTTCACCACGTTCGGCCGTGCCAGATGAGGCAACGGCTCTATATTCAGTCTCGTTTAGATTGAGAACAGTTAACACACCTGCATCAGGACTTGCAATCGTGATCGGCTTTGATATTCCTATTTGCATGGGAATACCCGAGATTATGTCTTTGGTTAGTCGGATATCTCCGCCGGCATTCATTGCAAAATCGCTAATGCCATGCTTCTCTAAAACTTTGGCAGCGTTTTCTGCCGCCCATGTTTTCACCAAACCGGAAGGGTCAAAAGTATGCTCTGGTGTGAAGGCACTGAACCAGCCCGAAGTCTTATCTGACCAGTTCTCACATTCGTCCCAGATTGTTGAAACAACTTCAGGACACTCTTGAACTGAGCATTCTCCACGCGCAAGCTTGCTCAACGGAGAGTTTGCTTTATACAAACTAAATATTTCATCAGCTTCGTGAAGAACAGCCATAGCTTCTGAGATTGCTAAATCTAGACTCTCTTCAGTTAGGTTAGTTCTTCCGACGAAACGAAAAACGGTTCCCATACAAAATTCGGTATGACGGAACTCTCTAGTCATTAGAACTGAGATAACGCGTCGTTAAGTGCCTGCATGAAAGCATCGGTTGAGTATGTTGCTCCGGACATCATTGAGGTGTCAAAGGAGGCACTCTGAGCAGTCATGGCCAACTGGACCAGATAAGGGAAGGCAGCTGCACGACCATTAGTCGCACCAGCTTGGTTCATGTTGATGCTGGTGATCTTTGATCCTGACTTAGTGACCGTCAACTGAACAGTTCCGAAGCGGTAATTCACAGGCGCACTGGTGTGACTTACTTTGCCTGCAGGTGGTGTGGTTTTTGTCGGCGTCGGCGTCGGGGTAGTGGTTTTAGTTGGGGTAGGAGTTGGTGTTCCGGTCTTAGTCGGCTTAGGTTTGGGGGTCTTAGTGGTTGTCGGCTTAGGTGTTGGTGTTGGATTTGTTGTTGGCACTGTTGGCATAGGAGTGAAGCCATTTGCAGATTTAGCATTTGCGCCAACTTGAACGCCGGTTACGACTGAAACCAAGCTGATGGCTCCCATTATTACTTGACTTGATTTTCTCACCAGGCATACTCCTCTGTGTGTATTTGGTTAAGTGGTGTTCCGGTTTTGGTAAGCGATCTCTCAACCGCTTTAGTAAATGCGCTAGGACCACAGATGTAGACATCTGATTTAGAAACGTTTGGCACGAGCGAATTCAATCTTTCGTGATCCGGGAACTGATCATTAGTTCCTGCTGGGAACCAAGACTGCGGGTGCTTTCTTGATCCTTCAAGAATGTGAATATAGAAGCCGCGACGCCTTGCGATTTCTTGCAGTTCGAAAATCAAAGCAGCGTCATTGCTATTTCTTACACGGTAAATAATGCTTACCTCACCTGGTCTTGCCGCAATAGTTTCGGCAATAGCTCTAATCGGTGGTGCACCAATACCGGCAGCAACTAGAACCACATGTTCCTGAGTTCGTCTAGCTTCAGTGAAGACACCGTAAGGACCTTCAAGAATTACTCTGGTACCTGGTTTGATGCTCTGCATTAGAGCTGTGTCATCACCTCGGTTACCAACTGTGAATCTAAGCTGGCTCTTGGTTGGAGCAGCAGAAAGACTGAATGGATGAGCACGCCACCATTGCTTCCAAGTAATAACCCTCACGATAAAGAACTGCCCTGATGATGCTCTGAATGAATCTAGGTTGCGACCTGAAATGTATATGGAAGTTGCATCGCTAGCTTCAACTACAGTTTCTGAAACCTTCAAACTGTGCAGAGCTGAGAAAACAATTGGGCTTAGCAGTCTGAACCAAAGAATGTTTAGTGCGACGAATAAATATGCGCTGATCCAAAATGCAAGTGCGAGAGGTTTGCCAGCGATGTCAACACCAAGGTTGATTTGGTGAGGGATAGCAAGCATCACGGAGCCGTAAGCAAATAGGTGAATTAGGTACCATGCTTCGTAAGGAAGTTTCTTTCTAGCAAGGTTTAGTGAAGTAACAACTACTAAAACCATTAGAACAAAAGCGATAGTTGCATAAAGAACATCGGTAAGAGTGTTTAGCAGGTTTACAAGTTCTGCCCAAATGTTCAATGAGTCAGTAACAGAGTATGACCAGATAGTTGCAATGAAGTGGGCAATTACTAAGTACAGAACAGGTTTACCAAGTTTTTTGTGAGTTAGAGTCGCGCGATCGTGTCCATACAACTTGTCTAACCATGGCACACGAGCAATAAGCAGAACTTGAATAAGCAACAAATCGGTGGCGATGAGGGCTGTAAGTCTGCCCACGGAGTTCAAGGCGTTCGCAAGATCACCCAGATTGTTCAAACCACCGTCAACGAGAAAAGTTAGTGTTACCCAGATAACTGACAACCAACCTATGGCCTCAACCAAGTCCTGCTTGGTTTGGAGGCGCTTGAAAGAGCCCTTGCCAAGACGAACTCGAGGGTTAGGGTCAGCCAGGATAAGAGTTCTAGAGCTCTCCTGGACAGATTGGGTGGTTTGGGTCATGGCTCTAGTTTGGTCGAGAAGTCTGGGTGAATCCTGAACCCTTCCTGAATAACGCCTAATAAGTTCAACCTCTGCGATGATTACTCTGTTTACAAAACAACGTAGTTTTGCAGGACTAAACCCAGGTTCTGCTTGAAATCGGAGTAGATCAGTGCAAAGGTTTGAACGCGATCAAGTAGCCACAGATGCCGTCGCTCTTGTCGAGAAGTGGTTGGCTGAGGCCAAGCAGATAGGTTCCAGATCTGGAGCAGAAAAGCGCCTTGCGAGAATACTAAAAGACCCTAAGGGACTGAACTGGACCCTGAGTTTCGTTGACCGAGTGATCCGTCCAAGGGACAGCAAGGTCGCGGCAGCAGAGCTACATGCACTTTCCCAAGATTTACCGAAGAGCCTCAGCAAACTAGACAGATTTACTATCAGGCTGGGCGGAGCATTCGCAAAACCATTTGCCTTCATCGTTATTCCAATTGCGAAAGCTAGATTGCGGCAACTGGTTGGTCACCTGATTGTTGATGCTAGACCTAGAAAACTAAAGAAGCACATCTCTCGTTCAAAGTCCAATGGGATTAGCCTCAACCTAAATCTTCTAGGTGAGGCAGTGCTCGGTGAGCGTGAAGCTAACTATCGTTTCGATGAAACATTCAAATTACTAAGACGTAAAGACGTTGATTACGTCTCAATCAAACTTTCTGCTGTTGCCAGCCAACTTTCAATGTGGGGTTTTGATCAAACGGTGGAGAGATTGATTGAAAAACTAACTCCACTTTATGTATTTGCAGCACAATCGCCAACACCAAAGTTCATAAATCTAGACATGGAAGAATATCGTGATCTAGGCCTCACAATGTTGGTCTTCAAGAAGTTGCTAAGCAAACCAGAATTACAAAAACTTGAAGCCGGAATTGTTCTCCAGGCCTATCTACCCGATTCATTTGCAGCTCTCAAAGAGTTAACAGAATTTGCTCAACTAAGAACTGCCAATGGCGGTGCTGGCATCAAGGTGAGAATTGTTAAAGGTGCCAACTTAGCAATGGAACATGTTGATGCAGACTGGCATGGTTGGGAACTTGCAACATATTCAACTAAGGCCCAGAGCGATGCAAACTACAAACGCCTCATCGACTACGCACTCAACAAAGATCACATTTCCTCGCTTCGCATTGGCGTTGCAGGTCATAACCTGTTCGATCTAGCTTTCGCTCATCAGCTAGCTAAGCATCGAGGAATCAATTCTCGAATTGAATTCGAAATGCTGCAGGGCATGGCGCAACATCTTTCAACGCAGGTAATGAAAAGCGTAGGTAGTTTGTTGTTATACACACCTGTTGTGAGACCAACAGAATTTCAAGTTGCAGTTGCATACCTCACCAGAAGGTTGGAAGAAAATGGCAGCCCTGATAATTTCATGTCCGGTGTCTTTGATATCGAATCTGATCGCAATGTCTTTGACCGCGAAAGATTGAGATTTGAGACCTCACTTCGCCTTATGAATGAATTGAATCAACTACCTAACCGAAGACAGAACCGACTTTCCGAAAAAACTTCAAGTCAACATGAGACATTTGAAAACTCTGCAGATACTGATCCATCTCTGCCAAATAACCGTGACTGGGTAAAGCAAACAAGTGCTGCTGCGAAATCAATCGATGGAAAACTAAAGAGTCATGAAAGCTACGTTGCTGAAGCCAACATCGATTCCTATGCAATTGAAGATCTAGTTACAACTGCTAGAAATGCAGCCAGTACCTGGGCAGATGATCGCAAGCTTCGGAAGCAGAAACTTCTTCAAGCGGGGATTGATTTCTCCAAAAATCGCGCCACCTTACTGCAACTGATGATGACGGAAGCGGGCAAAACCGTAGCTGAGGCCGACGCAGAACTCAGTGAGGCTATCGACTTCGCAAATTTCTATGCTCATTCGATTGATCAAATAACAGCAATAGAGGCAGCGGACGCGGTGGTCTTTGAACCACATAAATTGGTTGTTGTCACACCTCCATGGAATTTCCCAGTTGCCATCGCAGCTGGTGGAGCCCTAGCGGCATTGGCTGCTGGTTCATCGGTAATCATCAAACCTGCACCTCAGGTTGCTAACTGCGTATTGGCCATGGTGGACACTCTCTGGAGAGCAGGAATCCCAAAAGATGTCTTACAAATAGCATTCGTTCCAGATAACGAATTGGGACTGCAATTAGTAGGACACAGTGAAGTTGATGCTGTTATCCTCACCGGCTCTTTTGAAACAGCTCAGCTTTTCAAGAACTACAAACCAAAGATGCAACTCTCTGCCGAAACTAGCGGTAAGAACGCGATAGTAATTACACCGAATGCTGATCTTGATTTGGCTGCTGCTGATTTAGCAAAGAGCGCTTTTGGTCACGCTGGACAGAAATGTTCCGCAGCAAGCCTTGGAATCTTGGTTGGCTCGGTTTATAAAAATAAACAATTCCTAGCGCAGTTAGTTGATGCAGTCGAATCTATGAAAGTCGGATTTGGTTTTCAAACTGAAGCCAGTGTTGGGCCACTGATTGAAGCACCAACAGGAAAACTTCTTAGAGCATTGACCACATTAGAACCTGGTGAGTCCTGGTTACTTGAACCAAAGCGATTAGATGACAGTGGAAGACTGTGGCGTCCGGGAATTAAATACGGAGTGAAGGCGGGGAGCTTCTTCCACACCACCGAATGTTTTGGACCTGTATTAGGTCTTGTGCAGGCAAAAACTTTAGCGGAGGCTGTATCAATCCAGAACGATACGGATTACGGATTAACAGCGGGTGTCCACTCACTCAATGTCAATGAGATTAAGACTTGGACCAATTCAGTTGAAGCGGGAAACCTTTATGTCAATCGCGGAATTACCGGAGCAATCGTTGAACGTCAACCGTTCGGTGGCCTAAAACGCTCAAGTGTTGGTTTTGGTTTGAAAGCCGGTGGAGAAAACTACATTCTCCAATTTGGTAAGTTCATCGACAGTGAAACAAAATTTGCAGGACTAAATCAGTATCAAGTATTCAAAGCACAGCCCCTAATTTCTAAATACCTGAAGTCTGTTGAACTACTTGCAGAAACCAATCTTGATTACCTAAAGCTAGAGTTGGCAGCGGCCAGCGATCAACACTGGCTAAATGAAATATTCAAAGCACCGCTTGCACCAGGTGGCTTGGTTTATGAAGCTAACTATCACCGTTACTTGCCTAACCATTGCTCAGTGAGAGTGAGCTCAAGTGCAACTAAGGCGCAGCTAGCGCGAGTAGTAGTTGCGCTATTGGCTACCGGCAAAGAGAACCACTCCATCTCTATATCTCCAGATTTTCTGAAATATCACGACCTAAACGCCGACCAACTAATGGTGCTAACAGGCGGCATCACCGCGACGCTCGAAGATGAATTGAGCATCGAGATAACGCCAGGAACGAGGTTGGTTTTGGTCGGACAGAAAGAAGAGAAGGTTCGTGAACTTGAAGCTAATCCAGATCTGTTTGTTTATGGTCTAGAAATCAGCAAGACCGGTCGTATGCTGCTTTTGAACATGTATCGGGAGCAGTCCATCTCAATCACACAACATCGTTTTGGCGCACTGCAAAGTGAACTGCTAAACATTGTCTAAAGAAGTAAGGTAAAGCCATGACAAATCTGCCGATCACCAGAACATACCTAGATCACCTTGGCCTAGAAATCACTTTCTACGTTTGGCCAGTGGAGAACCCAAAGGCCATCATCCAAATAGCCCACGGCTTAGGTGAGCACGCTAGAAGGTACGACCACCTAGCCGAACGTTTGAATAAAGCCGGATATAGCGTCTACGCAGATGATCACAGAGGGCACGGTGTTACCGGAGCTAACCAAATCGCAACTGGGCATACCAAGAAAATGGGAAACCTAGGCGCAGGTGGAATTAAGGCAGCGTTTGAACAGGTCCACGACTTAACCAAGTTGATCAAGAGTGAGAACCCAGGAAAGAAGCTAGTGCTCTTTGGTCACTCCTATGGTTCGTTTATTTCTCAGAAACTAATCAACCAGTATTCAACTGAATACGACGCAGCAATCCTTTCTGGTTCATCACTGCTGGTCCCTGGTGTTCTTGGTGCTGGAGGATTTAACAAGAAGTGGGATAAGGAACCAGACGCCACTGGTTACGAGTGGCTATCAAGAGATCGCAAAGTTGGCGAGAAGTTCGCAGCTGACCCGCTAACCTTCTTCGCAAATGCAGCAGCAGTGATGGGTGTCATCAACGGTTTGCAACTATTCTTCACACCTAAGCGCACCATTAGAAAGGATCTACCGTTGCTTCTTCAAGCAGGTAGTGATGACCCAATCGGTGCTGAGCGTGGTAACCAGATGCTTGCTAATACCTATCGAAACAAATCAGGACTTGAGAACGTCACCGCAATCATCTATCACGATGGTCGACACGAGATGTATAACGAGATCAACAAAGAGGAAGTCATCCATGACTTACTTGAGTTCATTCGTAAAAACGTCGGCTAGCTTAAAGGTCTAGAAAGCAAATCTGCTGTCTCTGGGTGACGTTTCATGTATGTCACTACGTAAGGGCAAACTGGCCAAACTTTACCTAGGTTGTTTTCTTCAATGTCTTTGAAAGCTTCACGAATCAGAATCGCGGCATAGTTCTTGCCTTGGTGCGCTGGGTCGACCTCGGTGTGGGTGAACTGCAGTTCGCCATCGACGTCAACGTAGTCGGCGTGACCAATCTTTTCCTCGCCTAAATACAATTCATATCTTGATAATGCTGAATTGTGTATGACATGTGGGTCCATGCTGTTAATCTCTTTCTGTGCAGAACATTTCAAAATACCGGGTCATCGAAGGTGACAACCTATCTGTTTTGCAGTCTATTGCTGATGACAGCATTCAGTTGATTTATGTTGATCCACCTTTTAATACAGGTCGCGTGCAGAGCCGAGGTAAATCAACCACCACAAGAAGCGAGACAGGTTCACGCATGGGCTTCAAAGGCCAGCGCTACGACATAGTCAAGGAAACAATTCTTAGTTACGACGACGAATTTGCCGACTACTGGGCTTTTCTTGAACCAAGGCTTGAACAGGCTTGGCGCATTCTGAAAGAAACCGGAACTTTGTATGTGCACTTGGACTACCGTGAGGCGCACTACGCCAAGGTCCTACTGGATGCGCTATTCGGCAGAGAGTGCTTCATTAATGAAATTATTTGGGCTTATGACTATGGAGCTAAGGCTCAATCAAGGTGGCCTGCCAAGCACGACACAATTTTGGTTTATGTAAAAGATCCAGAGAAGTATTACTTCAACAACGAGACCGTAGACCGTGAACCATACATGGCACCTGGGCTTGTGACCAAGGAGAAGGCAGAACGAGGAAAGCTTCCAACCGATGTCTGGTGGCACACAATCGTCTCACCAACGGGCAAAGAAAAAACTGGCTATCCAACCCAGAAGCCACTTGGAATTCTCAGAAGAATAATTCAGGCAAGCAGTCAAGAAGGTGACACTGTCTTGGACTTCTTCGCAGGCTCTGGAACAACAGGTGCGGCGGCAGCTGAACTAAATAGAAACTTTATCTTGGTTGACAGAAACCCGGAAGCTATAGCGGTAATGAAGGAACGCTTTGCTTCTTATCCCGTGGTTTTCGAAACTCACGCTTAGGTTCTGCTCCAACCGCAAAAACAATCGCTGTTGTGATGACAATCAAAATAAAAGTAACCGCCAAAGCCATTCCATAGTTATCTCCACCTGGTCGTGAGATCAATGAGAACATCAACATTGGAATAGTTGATTGATTACCGAAAGCCAGCAGACTGGCCGCACCAAACTCACCTAGTGAAACCAATGCACTAAAAGCAATTGCAGTCTTTAAAACTGGCTGAATCATCACTAAATCAATACGCCAGAATATCGAAAACTTACTAGCCCCATCAGTCATCGCCTGTTCTCTCGTGGTGTGATCCACTGAGACTAATGTGGGGTAGAGAACTCGAATAACCATTGGGATTGCTAATACTGATTGTGCAAGTGGAACCAACAGCCAAGAGCCACGAAGCCAACCCAAGCTCCCTGTTAGCGTAATTAGGTAACCGAACCCAACCACAACTGCAGAAACACCAATCGGTAATAAGAAAATTCCATCGAGTAATACCCCAACCGAATCGGTTCTAGTTATGCCAAGTGCATGTTTTCGGGTGTGCTCTGCAAGTAAGAAGCTGACCAAACCACCAACCAAAACTGAGATCACCGTTGCGATAAGCATGTTTCTCAAACTGTTGATGCCTGCATCAAAGAAAGTGATGTTCAACAGATCTCGCGTTCCGCGAGATCCCAGCAAGGCAAAGTTATTCAAAGTGAAATTACCAGCACTGTTTATAAACGCTTTAGCAATAACTAGGACTAGTGGAACTATGACAAAGAACCCCATTGTTAGAACAACAAATAACAAGGCAGGACGATCGCGCTTGTCTATGTGCCTTACCTTCGATCGGTGAGATGGTTCAAAACTAAGTGGATTACTTCCGCCCCAGCGGCTAGCTGTGAAAGCAAGCATTGAAAAGACAATCTGCAGCAAAGCGAGCAAAGCGCCTTGCTGAATATCTAACCGTTGCAACACAGCAGTTGAAATCGCAGTCTCCAGGGTGTTTACTCGCCCACCACCCAAGCTCAAGACAATTCCATATGAGCTGGCACAGTAAAGAACTATCAATGCACTGGAGGCTCTAATTGAAGTTGCTAGTTGAGGTAAAGCAATCTTGAAGAAAATTCGTAATCTGCCAGCACCTGCTAGTTCTGCAGCTTCCTCGGAGAGCCCATCCAACAATTGCCACTGCGAGCCAACAGTTCTAACCACCACCGCGTAGTTGGAAAACACATTGGCAAGAATGATTGCTGCAATAGGGTTCAACCCACCAAAGATGCCAGCAAACTGAGTAATAGCGATAGCGACAACCAACGATGGCAACATAAATGGAACTGAGATTAGCGCCCTAATCGTTGAGGCGAACCTAAACGATTTTCTATAGAGCAGGTATGCACCAGGTAGCCCTAACAGAACACAGATAGCGGTTGAGATGGCTGCCTGCCAAATGGTGAACCAAAGGATTGGCCACACTCCTGAAGCATTAGAACCAAAACCATCAGCCAGCCCTAAAGCAAAAACCCTAATGATCGGCCAATAGAAGAGCACCACCATAAACGCAATTGGCGCACTCCAATAGAGGTAAGTTCTAAGGCGCAACGTCAAACACCGAGTTGAAATCAGCTAGCCATGATTCACGGTTACCGTCAATGTCTAAGTCAGAACCAATAGTGCTAGTTGCAGCTGGTGCATATTTAGCCCATCTGGGCGGCAGAGCAATTGACTTCTCTATCGGATAAACATACATAGCCTGTGGCAATGAACTTTGGAAATACTGATCCTTCATGAATTCGATTAGGTCTCTAGCCCCCTGCGGATTAGCAGCATTTTTTAGGACACCAACATATTCAGTTTGACGGTAGCAATCCTTTAGTAAAGCCTGGGTCTTTAGTTGCCCATTTTCATAAACCTCATCTGCAGGTGATGAAGAGTATGAGAGCACTATTGGATATTTACCTTTACCAGATGAGCCACTGAAATCTGAATAGTAAGCATCTTCCCAACTAGCTGCGACTTTCACATCGTTATCTCGAAGTGCTAACCACCAATTGTGGGTAGCAGATTCTGACGCGAATCCTGAATGTGTAGAAATTAGAAACGCTAATCCAGTTGATGAAGTATTTGGGTTTTCAATAACAGTTAGACCCTTGTATTGCTTACTGGTTAGCTCTCTCCAGTCTTGAGGAATTGGGAGACTGTGTGATTTGAAATAACCAAGATCAACATTGAAGCAGACATCGGCGAAGTCGATTGGCACAAGAGAGCCATCAATCAGATTGTTCTTAGTTGCAACCGGAGCAAAGGTGTTATCGATTCCAAAGACCACATCAGCAAGCGGAGCATCTTTAGTTAGCACGAGCTTGTTCGTCATAGCACCGGCATCGCCTGCTCTGACAATAGTTAGTTGATAACCAAAGGTTTCTTCGAAGGAAGAGATCAGATCGTCACTCATCACGAATGAATCATGAGCGATCAGGGTCAAGGTCTTTGGCTGGCTAGCACAGCCACTAAAACCAACAATTGTGAAGAGTGCTAATAAAGAGGCAAGAATGCGTTTCATATTTTCCTTCCTACGCTGGCATTACCCAGTTCAGGTTTGACGGTTTTAGGCTTCAGCTTCTTCTCAGTCCCATAAGTTGGAACACCCGTGTACTTAAAGATTACGGCCTCAACACACTAAAAGCATGTTGAGGCCGAAATTAGAGCTAATAACTAGTGAGCAGCAGCTGCCGCAGCTTCAGCCTTCTCCTGAACACCAGACTTGTTGCGAAGTGCCAGCTCCTTGATAAACAGTGAGATAGCAAAACCAATCACGATAACGATGGTCGCTGAAACGAATACATTTGCAGCTGACTCCGCGAATGCAGTCTTGATTGGGTTGGCTAGTTCCGGGCTAGCAGTCTTCAGGAAGGATGAGTCTTCGGTAATGCGACCCATCAAATCTGCTCCTGGCAAGAATGCTGAGTTCTTAGGATCGGCTAGCAGTGCTGGGTTAGCAGCAATTGCAGCGCCAATCTTTGCACCGATTTCTGCACCCTTATCCGCCAAGTTGTTGAACAAGATGGATAGGAAAACAGCAACACCAAGAGTTCCACCCATCTGTCTAAAGAAGGTTGCCGATGAAGTTGCAACACCAATGTCTTTAGCCTCAACTGAGTTCTGTGATGCGATAGTCAGGGTCTGCATCATTTGACCTAGACCTAGACCCATAACAATCATGCCGATGGTGATCTGCCAAATTGCCCAGCTGGCAGTCAAGGTAGATAGGTAGATGTATGAGACTGCCATGAAACCGGTTCCAACAACCATAAAGATCTTGTACTTACCGGTTGCAGAAGTGATTCTTCCGCTGACGATAGATGCAGTCATCAAACCAAGAACCATAGGGATCATTAGGTAACCGGATTCAGTTGGTGATGCACCGTAAACAATCTGCAAGACCAGTGGAAGCGACATCATCCCACCGAACATTCCGATACCAACTACCACACCAAGGAGAGTGGTTAGTGAGAATGTCTTTGAGCTGAAGAGCTTCAGTGGCAGTAGTGCGTCATCACCCATTCTTCTTTCAATAAGAATGAATGCAGCGATGCCAACAATACCCACAACATAAGCTGTGATTGAGTTCAATGAAGTCCAACCCCAATCTCTACCCTGTTCAGCAACAATCAGAATTGGGACAACACCAACGATGATGGTGACAACGCCCCACCAGTCAATGATTTTAGAAGTTGCAGCGTGGTGAGGAATGTGAAGGAATGAAAGCACAAGGAACAATGCAACCAAACCAATTGGAAGGTTCATCAAGAAGATCCAACGCCAGCCAGTAATTCCAAAGATGTTATCGATACCAGCAAACATTCCACCGATTAGTGGCCCAAGCACTGAAGAGGTTCCAAACACAGCAAGGAACATACCTTGATACTTTGCTCTATCCCTAGGTGGAACAATGTCGGCCAAGATCGTTAGCGCAAGCGCAAAGAGACCACCAGCACCGATACCCTGGATTGCTCTGAAGGCAGCCAACTCATACATTGAGTTAGCAAAACCAGAAATAACAGAACCAACTACAAAGATGGAGATTGCAGTAATGAATAGATATCTTCTACCGAAGATATCTCCCAACTTTCCATAGATAGGTGTTGCAATGGTTGAAGTGATTAGGTAAGCAGTAGTTACCCAAGCTTGAGCAGATAGACCGTGTAGGTCATCGGCAATTGTTCTCATCGCAGTTCCAACTACGCTCTGGTCGAGAGCTGACAGGAACATACCCGCCATTAGACCGACTAGAACAAACATGATTTGTCTGTGGGTCATTACTCCGGTTTTAGCTGATTCAGCTGCTGCTGCTTTTCGTTCTGCACGCGCCAACGTGATCTCTTTTCTTTTCGTGAAAGTTAGAATTTATAAATGGTTAAGAAACTTAAGAGTGCAAGTTCTATTGCTCTAAGGCTAACCCTTGTTATTACCATTTTATTTCCCTCGGTAAGCAATATCGACCAATCTCAAGCATCCATCGAGAGATATTCAACTAAAAAGGCAAGTTCCCTCTGGGTGGTTGTCAACAAGAGGCACCCGCTAAACCCCATCGACTACGCCCCAAAGAAGCTAGTTGCCCCTCATTTTGGGGCAGCTTTGAACTCAAACCCCTATGGCAGGTTGCTGAGACAAGATGCGGCAGCTGCGGCTATAGAACTGGCAAAAGCAATGAATAAGGCGGGTAAGGGAGTGCTGGTCATCCAAAGCGCTTACCGCTCATACTCTGAGCAGCTTGCGGTTCACAATCGTGAAATAAGCAGATTTGGCTTCAAAGTGGGTGAATCACTAGCTGCTAGAGCAGGTTATTCAGAGCATCAGACTGGTTTGGCCATGGATGTTTCTGCTAGGGGCCAGGGCTGTCAGGTTAGATTCTGTTTCGGGGGGACAACCGCTGGAACCTGGCTTCGCCAGAAGGCCTATAAATACGGATGGATCATTAGATATCCACAGAATGCAACTAAATACACCGGATACCACTACGAGCCTTGGCATTTGCGATTTGTTGGGGTCAAATTGGCTACCGCTATGCACCGCAGAGGTGAAGTAGTTCTTGAAAAGTATTTTGGTCTGCCAGCAGCACCTGGTTATAAATAACTCAACTAACCTTTAACCATGGCTAACTCAGTAAACAGAAAATCTACCTACGCCTTCTTAGGTCCAGCAGGTACCTTTACTGAGCTTGCTCTTGCCCAAGTCAAAGATGCCAAGAATGCTAAGAGCGTCCCAGTTAATACAGTTACCGAGGCAATCGATGCTGTATTGACCGGTAAAGCCACCCGAGCAATCGTTCCAGTTGAGAACTCGATTGAAGGTGGAGTATCAGCAACTCTTGATGCACTAGCTAACACTCAAGAGATAAGAATCTACGGAGAGTATTTAGTTCCAGTGACATTCAACTTGGTGGCAAAGCCTGGCACCAAGCTCTCTGATGTGAAGGTGATCTCAACTCATCCAACTGCATATGCACAGTGCAGAGGTTATCTAGCGGAGAATCTTCCTAAGCACACTCATCTGCCGGCAACCTCAACAGCTGCAGCTGCTGCTGCATTACTTGAATCCAACTCAATTGCTGATGCAGCGATTGCAGCCAAGAGCATCACCGATCACTACAAGCTCACTGTCTTAGCTAAAAACATTGGCGATAACAAAACAGCTCAAACTAGATTCATCGAAATTGGTCGCCCTGCCAAACCAACTGCAAGAACCGGAAGAGACAAAACTTCAGTGATTGTTGAACTTCCTGAAGACCGACCTGGTGCTCTATTAGAGATGCTGGAACAGTTTGCTGCCCGAGGTGTGAACCTTTCAAGAATTGAATCAAGACCAGTTGGTGACCAGCTTGGAAGATATCGCTTCAACATTGATGTTCAAGGTCACATCGATGATGAAGCAGTTGCCGAGGCACTAAAAGGTCTGCACAGATTCAGCCCCAAGGTATTATTTCTAGGCTCCTATCCAAGAGCTGACAAACAGAAGAGCGAACACCAGGGCAATAACTCAAACCAAGAATTCTCGTCTGCAGATTCTTGGCTAAACAAGTTGCGTTCAGGTCGCTAAAGAAGTAGTTGAAGGTAACCTTAAACAATGATTGATGCCAACCTACTCAGGGACAACCCAGAAGTTATCAAAGCTTCTCAGCGTGCTCGCGGTGCAAGTGAAACTCTTGTCGATGATGCTGTAGTTGCTGATCTAGCTTGGCGTAAGGCTCTAGCTGATTTTGAAACTCTAAGAGCAGAACAAAACGCCAAAGCAAAACTTGTTGCTGGTGCAGATAAAGATTCCAGAGCCACTCTCATTGCAGAAGGCCAAGCCTTGGCAACTCAGGTGAAGGCAGCTGAACAACTCGTTGCAGAAGCTCAAGCAAAACTTGATGAAATTATTTGGCAGATCGAAAACGTAGTCATCGATGGAGTTCCAGTTGGTGGCGAAGACGATTTCGTTGTCATCCGCGAAGAGGGTACCAAGCCTTCGTTCAACTTTGAACTAAGAGATCACGTTGCACTAGGCGAATTGCTGGATATCATCGACATCGAAAGAGGAGCCAAGATCTCAGGCTCTAGGTTCTATTTCCTAAAGGGTTGGGGAGCAAGACTCGAACTAGCTCTTATGAACCTAGCCCTAGATCAGGCTTCTCAAGCAGGCTTCACAGCTTTGATTACTCCAACCCTCGTCAAGCCTTCGGTCATGGCAGGAACTGGTTTCTTAGGCGCTCACGCTGATGAGATTTACTATCTTCCTGCAGATGATTTGTATTTAACTGGAACAAGTGAAGTGGCTCTTGCTGGTTATCACAGCGATGAAATCATTGACCTAGCAGATGGCCCGCTTCGTTACGCTGGTTGGTCAACCTGTTACCGCCGCGAAGCTGGTAGTGGTGGAAGAGACACCAGAGGAATTCTTCGAGTTCACCAGTTCAACAAACTTGAGATGTTCTCATACATCAAGCCAGAAGATTCAGAAGCCGAGCACGCAAAACTTCTTGCCTGGCAAGAGCAGATGCTGAAGAACTGTGAATTGCCATATCGCGTTATTGACACTGCTGCTGGTGACCTTGGTTCATCTGCTGCTAGAAAGTTTGACGCTGAAGCTTGGGTTCCTTCACAGGAAACATATCGAGAACTAACTTCAACCTCGAACTGCACAACTTATCAAGCCAGAAGATTGAATGTTCGTTACCGCAAAGAAGACGGTAAGACTGCAACAGCGGCAACTCTTAACGGAACTCTTGCAACCACTCGCTGGCTAGTTGCAATCTTAGAAAATCACCAGCAAGAAGACGGTTCGGTTCGCATTCCAGTTGCACTTCGTCCTTACCTTGGTGGTGCTGAAGTTATAACACCTAAGCAGAAGAACTAACTTGAGCGTAGATAACCCTTGGCTTATCGCCATCGACATCGATGGAACATTGGTGCACGATGATGGCTTTCTTTCTCCTGCTGTAATAAAGGAAGTTCAAAGAGTCCGAGACCTCGGCCACCATGTTGTTGTCGCAACCGGAAGAGCAGCAGCAAATGCAATTCCTGTTGTTAAAGATGTTGGGTTTGAAGAAGGTTTTGTTGTTTGCTCAAACGGAGCAGTGACAGTTGAACTAGATGCCGCGAGCCATTCTGGTTATGAGGTGCGCGAAGTTATTTCTTTTGATCCAAGACCAGTCCTTTCGCAATTGATTGACAAACTTCCAAATGCCCACTTTGCGGTTGAAGATATCGATGGCACTTATCGTTTTCACAAACCTTTCCCTGCCTACGCGTTGGGAAGTAAAAATGTTGAGACCCCGCTTGAGCAGCTAATGAATGGCGAAGTGAGCCGAGTAGTAGTGCTTTCCCCAGAGCAGGATGTCAATGATTTTCTAGCAGTGGTTGAATCTGTTGGACTTCATTCCGTTTCATATGCCATTGGATACACCGCCTGGTTGGATATCTCTCCCCAGGGAGTAACAAAAGCTAGTGCACTGGAACAACGGAGAAAAGCTCTAGCTGTCCCTAGAGACAGAGTGATCACCATCGGTGATGGGCGCAACGATATCAGCATGTTTGAGTGGGCAAATGAAGGCGGTGGCTACTCATTTGCCATGGGTCAGGGCCCAGACGAAGTGAAGAAAGCTGCCTCAATGGTGACCGCCAGCGTTGAAGAAGACGGGGTTGCCAAGGTTCTTTCTGGCCTTGAAGGCATCATTTACACCCATAAGTAGGCTCACAGGCTTATCGCAGGTAAGAACTGTATTTTTACACTGCACGAGAATTAGTTAGACTATTCAACGGAGGTCTGTCCGAGCGGCCGAAGGAGTTAGTCTTGAAAACTAATGAACTGAAAGGTTCCGTGGGTTCGAATCCCACGGCCTCCGCCAGTTTTTCACACTAAGGCTCATGCCAACTCGAAAAGGGGCTACGGCTTGTCAGAGCAAAAGAAGTTAACTAGAGCTGAGCGCGCTATTGCGCGTCACGGTGATGTTCACGCTAAATCTAGATTCAGGACCACGTTCGAAATCTTTGGTAAGGCAATGATCGTCATCCTTGTCTCGACTCTGACTGTTGCAGGTGTCTCTGCATACCAACTTTCTCAAGAGCTAAGTCGCAATGCTCTGCACGTGCCAACCATCGATGGCAAGAAGCGTGTAATCCCACCAATTGACGGCCCACTAAATCTTTTGCTTGTTGGTAGCGATACCAGACAAGGATCTGGCAACAGCTCGTTCGGTAACATCACTTCAAACCTTGCTGACGTGATCATCCTGATGCACATTTCTGCTGACCGTAAAAGCGCGGTTGGACTTTCTTTCCCTCGAGATCTGCTTGTGCCGTGGCCTGCATGCCCAAGCACAACCGGTGGACCTGGTTACTACGCGCAGAGCCTCGGTCAGATTAACGCAACTATTTCGAATGGTGGTGCTGGCTGCACACTTCTCACCGTTGAAAAACTTACTGGCTTAGATATTCCTTTCTTGGCTTTGGTTGACTTCAACGGTGTTATTGAACTTTCTAATGCTGTCGGTGGTGTTGAGGTTTGTGTCGCTAAGGACATCAATGACCCATACACCAACACATATCTAAAAGCTGGACTACACAAACTTCAAGGACTACAAGCCCTGCAGTTCCTTAGAACACGTCACGGTGTTGGCGATGGTTCTGACCTTTCAAGAATTAGCAACCAACAGGTTTACCTAACCTCACTGGTTAGAAAACTAAAGAGCAAAGATATCTTGAACAACCCTGTTGCGCTTTACTCTTTGGCACAGACTGCAGCTAGAAACATGAAGCTCAGCGACACTCTTTCTGATCCAGGAACATTGGCCGGTGTCGCTATGGCACTAAAAGCTATTCCAATGAACAAGATCACATTCCTGCAGTTGCCATCTGTTGCTGGCCTACCTGCTCCTAACCAGGGTCGTGTAATGCCTGATTACGAGAAGGCTCAGGTGTTGTTCGACCTAATCGCTCAAGATAAGCCGATGGTTTTAGGCAAAGTTAATAACGCTGGTGCGGGAGCAGTCGTAGTTACCCCAACTCCAACACCGACTCCAACCAGCACAAAGACTACAAAGCCAGCCAAGACACCGACACCTAAGCCAACTCCGACAGAGACAATCACACCTCTTCCGGATTGGGCTCAGGGAACTAACGCAGCTACCACAACCTGCTCGAAATAGCGCTCTTTTCTGGTTAGGCTAAAACCATGCCAGATTACATCTCGGCGCTTGATTTATTTACTATCGGTATTGGTCCTTCCAGTTCTCACACGGTTGGCCCAATGCGAGCAGCGCTGCTCTTTGCCGAAGCTGTGAAGGCTGACGGCAAACTCCCGCTTACCACTCGCATCGAAATCAAACTCTTCGGATCTCTTGGTGCAACTGGACCTGGTCACGGAACATCTAATGCGATAGTTGCCGGGCTATCAGGCTTAACACCTGAAGAGTGTGACCCTAACGATGTATTAGCAGCTTGGGACAGAGCAGTCTCCAAAGGAAAGTGGTCAGTACTAAATCACGAGATTACTTTTACCGAAAGCAACTTCAGCTATCAACCGCTGATCAGATTGCCTCGGCACTCAAACGGACTTCGATTCACCGCACACTCAGCAACAAACGAAAAATTAATAGAGCAAACTTATTACTCTGTTGGCGGTGGTTTTGTTGAGGCAGATCACGACCTCTCTAAACCAGAACGCACTGATGTCCCATACTCTTTCGAGTCCGCGGAAGAATTACTGCAGATTTGTGAACGTGAGAATAAATCGATTGCTGATGTTGCCTATGCCAATGAGGTCTTGATCCATGGCGAATTGGCACTGGATATACAACTGGATGCAATCTGGACCACAATGCAACACTGCATTGAAAGAGGATTATCGACTAGAGGAGTATTACCTGGTTATCTAGCTGTTTCTAGAAGAGCAGCGGACATGGCAGAACAGTTATCGCAAAGCGATGAGGATGTTTCCAACGAATGGTTGCAGGCTTACGCAATTGCGGTCAATGAACAAAACGCAGCTGGCCAGAGAATTGTTACAGCACCAACAAATGGCGCAGCAGGAATCATTCCAGCAGTTGCATACTATGCAATGAAATACAAAAATATAGATAGCAAAATTATTGCCAGAGACTATTTACTAACTGCTGCAGCAATCGGTTCGCTCTATAAACGTAACGCTTCAATTTCTGGAGCAGAAGCTGGTTGCCAAGGAGAAGTCGGTTCTGCTTGTTCAATGGCCGCTGCTGGTTTGGCTGCGATCCTTGGTGGCACTAACCAACAGATTGAAAACGCAGCAGAGATTGCAATGGAACACAATCTTGGTCTGACCTGTGATCCGGTTGGTGGCTTTGTCCAGATGCCTTGTATTGAACGTAATGCTATTGCAGCAGGAACAGCAGTTTCTGCTGTTCGGTTAGCGATGTTGGGAGATGGCAGTCACAAGATCTCCTTAGACACCGTGATAGAAACAATGCGTCAAACAGGATTAGATATGTCTAGTAAATATAAGGAGACCTCGCTTGGAGGGCTCGCTGTGAATGTCGTGGAGTGCTAAGCAATGACAACAATTGTGCTTTGGGTATCAAACCTTGAAAACTCAGTCAAGTTCTATTCAGCGTTATTCGAAGCTAAGCATCCCTATACATCCAACAGCTTTGCATCAGTTGAAGGTAACGGCAATGAAGTTTTGCTTCATCTACTACCGCCCGAATATCGAAGCGAACCAAGCTACGGGGAGAACAACCCAATAAAGCCAGTCTTTGAAGTTGTCAGTTTAGATAAATCGAAACTAGCAGCTGGAAGTAATGGTGGAAAAATCAAATCTGAAATTCAAGAGCATGGGGCTTGGAAATATTCAGATGGTAATGATCCAGATGGAAACATCATCCAAGTTCGTGAAAGAGTCGGCTACTAGTTAGTAACTAAAGCGGTTGCCGCACTAACCGCAATTACAGTGGTGTATCCAGGTTTTACTGAAGTTGTTTTGAATGTGATGCTGTGACCAACATCACTTGCAGTGAGCTTGTATGTCTTAGCAACAGCTGTGTTAATTGGACTTCCATCTCTAAACCACTGGTAACTAAACTTGACGCCCGAATCCCAAATACCGGTAACACCAGAGAGAATCTTGCCTACCCTAGCAATTCCAGAAATGCTCACTGTTGGCTGATTCATCTGAACCCCAGCCAGAACTGGAACTGGATCGGTTGCGAGAACGAGAGTGTTGTATGCGATCCGGCTTAGGGTCACTCGCACTGAGACATTGTGTGAGACATCGGTAGCTTTCAGAACATAACTTGTTCTAGTCGCTCCCGATATTGGAACTCCATCGTTTAGCCACTGGTATGTGGCCTTTACTCCGACTGGGATCGTGGCATTTAGTAATACTGTCTGCGCCATGGAGTTGGTTCCAGCAATGGCAACAGTTGGTGCAGTTATGGTTCCTGCCTGAATAGTCAGCGCCTTACTAGTTGTGCTGGTGATTGGGAAACCGGTCTGGGTCACAGTAGTGCTGACAGTAATCGGTTTCAAATAGTCAATTGCAGATGGTGAATAGGTTGGCCCGCTCACGCCCGAGATTAACTTCCCACTTCTATACCAGCGATAGCTAACTGCAACCGCATCGTTTTGAGTGGGGGTTGCAGTTAGCAAACCACCAACTGATGCATCACCAGTAACAGCGGCTGCTGCTGCCTTTGGATTGCTAACCAGCTGGTTCACCGATGTTGTGATCGCGCTTGAAAAGTTTGGCTTGCTGCAACTAACTTGAACACTCAGGTTATGACCTAAATCAGCTGTGGAAACTGTGTAGAGAGAGGTTTGCGCATTAGCAATTCCAGTTCCATCTCTTAGCCACTGGTAACTAATCGTTGACGAGAAATCCCAACTACTCGCATTAGCTTGCAAGGTTGAACCGAGTGTTGGATTACCCACAACCGCTAGCACAGGAGCTTCTGGTGCTCTAGTAAGAAGGAAGTCTCTTAGCGCTGCAGTTCTCATTGGGAAGAAAATGTCTAACCAGTTCTGCCAGAAAGTTGCTGCATTCACATCTGCATTAGATCTAGTTTCATGAACAATGTATGCGTTGTTGATAACGGCGGCAATCTTGTTCTTAAAGCCAGGCATATCCAGTTGCTCTGCTTTTTGCTTGGCTTGGGCTTCAGCTCTAATCAGTAGTGCTGTGCAGGGTTCATACGCAACACATTTGCGCAACAGCACACTGCGCTGTTGATTACCGAAGTTTCTAAAAGCTGGACCGCGTCCTAAGAAATCAAGTTGTGCTGATTGGTCCATTGGAAGAGCACCATCTTGTCCCCAAGGAATGATGCTGAATTTTCCATTGGTATCAAAAACCATGTAGTAGTTGTTCTGGACAACATCCGTGTAACCATCCCAGTTGCTGGTGTATAGGTCTGTTGCCATCAGATTTATGACAGCGGTCATATCTGCAACCTTGTTTATCTCTCGCCACCAGTCCGCACCATCAAGTGAAGAAGTTGCGATAGCTGCATTGAGATCACTTCGGTTAGTGTCACCGTAATTGGTGTCATAACAACCGCTCTGTGAAGGGGTGATGTCGGCTAGATAGCAGTTAGAACTGTAAAGATGTGCAGGAGTCAACCAACGCTTCAGCATTTGAGAGTCAACTGATTCGATGTTCATATACAAACCAAAATCAACACCATTTAGTGTGAGCCAGGAGTATGTAGTTCTTGGAGCAATTACTCCCATTGCTCTATACAACCGATAAACACTGTCTTCGTGAACAAAGGACGGGTCTTGAACCATGCTGTTCAAAGTCATTCTGGTTAGTCCCATGAACTTTTGACCAGCAACGAAAGCGTCAAACTTTAACTTCAATGGCGCTTTGCCATTCAGGTTTGTTCTGGTGGCCTGACCCTTAATTCGAACACCGATATCCGCAAATGTTGTTGCCTTACCATCTGCAGTTGTAAGAGTCACTGCTGCATGTTGATAGACAGTGGTGCCCGGATTGCTGTTTAGTGCATCAATAGATGCTTGCGGGAGAGTTAGGTTGACGTTGGAAACAACCAGTGGGTTATAAAACTCAGCAGCCTTGTCGGTGCCCTCGTTGTATTCAGTGGTTGTGATACCAGAAACCGGCTGGTTGGCCGAAGCAGGCTGAACGCTAGAGAAGGTTCCCAACAGCACTAAGGCAACTAGGGGTTTTAGGTAACGAGCCTTCACATCAGCTCCTTTGGGTTCAGTAGCTTAATCCTAGGCTCTAAGCCCAATCCCACTACTTGAGTTTTGCTACCGATCCGCGCTTGACTAGATGCGCAGGTGGGACAATCTGCTTCTGATTAGCTTTACCCTCAATGGCTGAAACCAACTCAGTAACAGCAAGATGACCAAGATCTTCAAGCCCAGTAAAGCCTTATTTCTCAACTAGAAACTGCCCCATTAGACCGCCATCCTCATGGTTTGCCATGTGGCAGTGATACATATAGGCCCACTCAGAACTTGCATAGTCATCAAACTTGGCAAGGAAAGTTACTTTTTCATTAGGCCGAATCGAGAAAGTATCTTTCCAGCCATTTTCATGCGCAGGAATTGCTCCCGTACTTCTAGAAATTATCTTGAACTGCACATCATGGATATGGAATGAGTGCCCAAAGGTAGGACCATTTGTAATAGTCCATGCCTCGGTTGCTCCTAGTTTCACATGTTGGTTGATGTAGTCCATCGAGTAACTCTTACTGTCAAAAGTAAAAGGTGTTCCTGGACCATTGTCAGTGATTGCAATGGGGCGAGATTTTGTTACTTGAGACTTAGTTGGAAAGGCATTCTTAGTTAAAACCGTTGGAAGTGAGGAAATCCCCTTCGAAGTTGGCTTAGATACATTAATTTTTAGGACATTAAAATCTATGTTGTTTAAAAGACTTCCAAAATCACCTGTAGTTGCGGGTTCGCTGCCTCCATAACCGAAAGCGAGTCCCTTATTGAAGGAACGCACATACAGGGATGAACCGACCTTGTCATTTGATAAATCAACAAGAACTTCATATCTTTCGCCTGGAACCATGAGTAACCTTTTGACAGGGATCGGCTTATCAACTAATCCGCCATCGGTAGTAATTACATAAAACTTTCTGCCATCAGAGAATCCAAGGTTGTATGCGCGTTCTGATTCAATATTGAGCAATCGAAGTCGAACATACTGTGCGGGCAATGAAACCTCGGCATTTGCAATTCCATTAGTAAGCATGGTGTCACCATAAATTGTGGTTTCACCAATTTGATTTGTTGCCGACAAAGTTCGGCTGCCGAGTGCAAGTGGGATATCGTCAATGCCGTATGTACGTGGCAACTTTAGCGCTGATTCAATTGAATCTTGAACAAAAATAAACCCTCCGGCACCTAGAGCAAGTTGCTTTTGCGTGGTTTTATGCATGTGTGGGTGATACCAATACGTCGCCGCGCTATTCATAATTTTAAAATGTGGTGACCAAGTTTTTCCAACAGCAATTTCCTGCATTGGACCACCATCCATCTCGGCCGGTATGTGCAATCCATGCCAATGTGTCGTTGTTGACTCAGATAAGTTGTTTGTTACGTTAAGCGATACGTCATCGCCTTTTTTCATAAATAGCGTTGGACCCCAAAATCCAGTTCCGTTATAGCCATAGGTATTTGTGAGAGCACCTTTGGCAATCTGCTTTGTTCCCTTTGAAAGCTTTAAATCAAAGACCTTGCCGGAAAGTTTGGGTGGAATCCAAAGTGATGTTGAGACTGTAGCCGCCTGCACGGATTGCGATGTCAGTAGGTTTGGCGCTAGCGCCACTCCTATTCCCACACCAGTGGCTTTTAGGAAACTTCTTCTATCCATTATTCAAACTCCTTACTATTCTCAAGTAATTAGTTACTCGGAGGGCATCACCTTGCGGCGCACTTCCACCCATTGACTGCTTTGCATCTACTACTTTCTTGTCTGTCCGTTGCGCCCCTGCTCCATGTACATCTAGCCACATTCCAAACTGTTTACCGGTTGCCCGACCGAAA
>Ga0209084_1001084_pt1 | contig 23817 bp, 25 predicted proteins | sample C_130820_MF_Meta_FD_187309 | JGI IMG/M metagenome (GOLD analysis project Ga0209084, IMG submission 187309) | Freshwater microbial communities from Lake Croche, Canada to study carbon cycling - C_130820_MF_MetaG (SPAdes) (version 2) | ecosystem: Environmental > Aquatic > Freshwater > Lake...
ATATGGTAATTTCTTCATTAATATGTTTCCTGAGTTGTCGTTGAATTGAAGTTAGATAGCAAGCCCAATCTAACTGTGCTGTACCCAAGAAGTGGATCCAGTTCTTGCCTGTGAGCATGCCTTCCTCCCGCATGATCATCAAACGCTTTAAAGTGATGTCCATCTTACTCATATTGACACCGCCCATTGCCCAACCCTCTGCTGCCTTATCTCCCCATACAGCAGGGTCACTAAATTCTTTGACACCCTCATACCAATCTTGTGCGCTATGCCAATCACTGCCTTGTAACACATTCAACCACTTGGTCTTACCCATGCGATTCTTCAAAAAGTATTCGTTATTGAAACGAGTTTTCTGTAAACAATCTTCTGGGCTTGTTAAGCCAGTTCTTGCTCTATTATTTTTGTCACATGCCCAGATAGGCACATCCAACATCATTGACCAATCAGCAGTTAGTTCTAACCAGGCGATAATGTCATCTCGAGTTTTGTTTGCTGCCTTGCCTTCGAAGTCCAACCAATCAAATTTGAGAATACCTTTACCAATTTGGTATCCACCTGAGTCACCAAGGATCATAGTATTGGCATGATCACGACCGTGTATCATACTTTCCTGTACCAAACTCTTTTGTATATCTAATTGAGCATGTCCAGCAGAGTACAGACCGTACTTGTAAGTAAAGTATCCTTGTTCTTCATTTAAGAAGTTCATACCTTCAATACCACGATCAAATCCTTTAGGGATACGATCTTTAGGAACAAAATCACTTAATCGTTGTTTAGCAATGTATGTGCTATAGAAACTCGAAATAGCTGGCAAATAGACAGCATAGTCTCTTTGAAATGGTGACAGGTTAACTGGTGGATTGCTCATATGTTAGTATCTCTGTTATTTTTAATTGTTCTTCTGCTCGGGCAAGTTCTTGCTTGATGCGGTTTATATTTTCTTTGGCAAAGTTAACAGCAGGATGGGTATGTGAGTAAGTTGATAGCATTTCTTCTTCACGTTTCTTTTTCCTTGCCCATTCTAACAACATTATCGTTTCATGATCGAGCTCGGCAGTAGCATAACTGGTGTTAATCTTTTGCCAACCTTCGCCGGTAAACACTTCCAAGTCTGTGTTGATACAACGTATCATACCCTGGATAGGGTTATTGGGGTTGGGTCCAATATAGGGCAATGCGGTATTTCCGCCTTCAATAATAACGCACCCCTTGCCCATCAAACCTTTTATCATGCTTGTGCTGGAATGATATACTTGTAAGTGGCAATGCCGCTGTCTAAAGTGATCTGCATAGCACCTTCATTGCTGAAACTGATCTTGGCATTGTTGGCATCTGCGATCTTCAAAATGCTCAACACATTGTTTACTGGCCAAGTCCATCCTTTATTTAGATTTCCTTTAACACCAGTTGCGAAAATAAATTCTCCACCGTGGCTGCTGACATCACCGAATGTAAACTTCAAATTACCGCTATCAGTCTTGGCCAGGAAAGTTGTGTGTTCGGTGTTGGCACCTGCTTGGAATTGGAACCGCTGGATAGCATTTACTGTGGGCTCAACTTCGACATCCCATTTAACTCCGCGGAATGTGACAGTTTTCAACTTCTCGTTAATAATGTCTTGATTCATAAAGCGATAGTCATTCTTGAAGTCGCCGTCTTTGTTTTCAAAGTGGAGACCAACCGGAACGGTATCGCCGTTGCGTTCAGCAGTGACCACTTCAATCTTGGCACCATCTTGATATTCCTTACCATCCAAAAGATAGCGTAGTTTTTCAAGTTGTGGCATACCATATGTGCCAATCATGTCTGCGTTTGGATTAGCAGTTTCCGCATACATGATAACGCTACGGTCATCTGCCATAGAATCAATTAGAGTTTTTTCAGTTGTGCCTGTGACTTTAACAATGTTAAGAAAGCCCAATTTGTTTGTATGTGCGACAATGTCTTGTAGAATAGATTTCATAATAATTTCCTTTGTGTTAGTTTATTTAGATTTAGGGAGAAAGTCAACAAATATTTTATTCAAAACTGAATAATGAACCAAATGTATTTGTTTCTGTAGTAGATTCTAGATCCCATTCTAGAACCCCGATGAGATTATCCAGTTTGTTATTGATGATAACATGTTCCATCTCAGCATGATCAAACGGCAGTTCTTGGAACCATTTAGGTAATCTCATCTCGTCAACTGGATATGCTACTGATGTAAATCCAAGTGGATTAGGTTTGACCTTACATACAATGACCTTCATGCCATCTACTATACCCATAGAGTATTTGTCGCCATTCATACGTTTAAGAGTATTCCAATTGATACTGGCACGTACATGTCCTGGCATAGCAGCCTTACCTGCCTTCTTTTCTTTTTCTTGATATTCGGCGATATTGTTAGCACGTTTGGGACTACCTTTTTCCCAGCCCGGTCTTGCTTTAAATCCAGTTCGGAATTCAGTGATCATTTCTAATACTTCTTTTTCACCAGCACCGTTCAGTACCTTGGTCAAAATCTCTTCTAAAAACTTCTGCATGAATTCCGGAGTATCACTACGCTTGAGATCCAGGCCCATAGCTTTAATCTTGCCAGGTTTACCATCTACATCGGTACGCTTGCCTTCTTTGTCATAATACAATATAGCATAACGCTTCTTGGTAATGAACAAGCCTTTGACAGCAACAAACTCACGACCTGCCTTGATAACATCACCTCTTGACTTTGGACAATGATGTGCGTCGAGCATGAACTGTGAAAATGTACTATTTACTTCGGCTGCGACTGTATCGTACAGTTGAACTACTGTATCTTTATTCCAAGCAATTTCTTTTTTGTCAATTTCATTTTTCAAAGATGAGTAGGCGCTGAAGTAAGCAGAATCTGTATCTCCGTAGATGATGCTTTTTCCAATGTGATTGTAATCGCCTGTTATCACCTCATTGATTTTAGAAGCCATATGTTTTGCGATTCCACGTCCGGTAAGCGTGGTTGACTGACCAATACGATTATCGAAAAAACGACAACCAGCATTAAGTATAGCACCATATAGGCTATTAAGATTAATCTTTTTAACCAGTTGCCTTTTGTCCCAGTATTCTTCTTCAATTTTATTCTCCGCTTTAATTGCTTCTTTGAGTTTGGCCTGCATTTCCTTGCGTTCGCTATACCAACGCTTGAGCAATCCAGGAATGATACCTTCTCGCTCGTGTGTAAAGATTGTACCATTAGCTGATAGCATCCAGGGTTTTCCGCTATCAAAAATCATTTCGTAAATCTGTGCCCCGCTCATGACATCGGTGTCGCCGTTCTCCCAATCGACGACAATATCGTTGGCACGATCTTGATTCATGACAAATTCATATTCATTAGACCCAAACTTACCTTCCCATGCCGCAGCGAAACTAGAACCCTTGGCAATCTTGGTATCAATTTCTTCCTTGGTATAGTCCTGGCGTAATTGTCCAATGATAGTTTCTGGGCCCATGTTCAACGCACGAATCACGCTTGGATATAGACTGTTGATGTCCATGCTGCCAATATAATCATGTAGACCTTTTTTAGGATATGCTACATAAGCACCTGCGGCTTGATTATTAGCATCTTCGTCTCGCTTGGGCCGACTTGGAACGATCATGCCTCTGTGATGTGCTTCATTAACGATTGCCTGTTCTGTTACAGCAACAGCACCCATTGTTGTTTGAAGTAGCACAGTATTTTCATGCGCGATGGTATTGGCAAGATCTAAAAACTTTAATTTCTTATCAAGTTTATTCAGCAAGGCGCAATCTTGCCTATTATATTCAATGAACTTTCTAAAATCGTTGTTGTATAGTTGATCTAGTGTACCTTCGTATACGGTCTTGCTTTCACCTACCTCCATCTCTCCAATTGCATCGAGTCTGTAGGTGTGTCGTTCCTCATAGGTATATTTCCTGTACAGTTCGAGACTGTCCAAATGAACGCGACCAATAAGATCATAAGTAACAGCCTGTTTCCCATATTTTTCATATTCTCTTTTCTTTGGAAATTGATCCCATAAACAAAATCTGCGTGTATCTTCTTTACTCAGCACACGAGTTACTCGATTAACCGTATATGGAATATCGTATCCTTCTGAATTCCATCCACTAAGCACATCTGAATCTTGTATAAGATCTAAGAATGTATCCAACATCTCCCATTCGGTTTCAAACAGCATGGTGTTGGGAAAATCCTTTACCTGCTCTTGTGCCTCTTTCATAGATAATGTTTTTGGCGGAACCGCAAGACACACCAGTGTATCTAACCACTGTAAATGTACAGCGATTGCTGTAATTGGCATGAAAGCATCTTCTGGAGTGCTATAGCCACGTTCTGGATCAAAGTCTACCTCAATGTCAAAAAACGCCACATTTAGTTTAGGAGCATCTTTACCTAGATAGTTTTCCTCCAGACAACGGAAAACTGGATTGATATCACTTTCGTATAATTTGTGATTGGAATGTATTTTTTGTTCTTTTACAAATTCCTTCCAACTACGGGCACTAATTTTAGTAAGGTTTTCGCCGTGTATGGATTTATACTTACCCCGTTGGTCGGGATAATAGAACATATATCTAGCAGGAAATTCTTGGAATATCCTACCTTTTTTTGGGTCTCGCTCGATTACCTGAACGATATCTTTATCACGATCCCATCGTGCGTCTACATAACTCATATTTTTTCTCCTCGTGATTTAATGGCTCACTGACCTTCATGGTGATCACTTATGGCTGATCCTGCCTTGTTCTTAATTATTTATCATCCTAAATAGACCCACTGAATCTATCGCAACGAGCAGGATGTAGTTAGCAAGCATGCCAAAAGATCGACGACTATAAGCAGCCCAACCGAACATACAACACTGGCTAATGAAAATAGGATAAAGGATGATAAGAGGTGGAGTAGGTACGGTAAGTGCCATTGTGATCGAACATCCGATACTAAGCGCCCAAGCCGTAGTCTCCACGATAAAACGAACAGGGTAAACTTTATAATCGTTCCTGATCCATTTAGCGACATTTTTGATGATTTCATTCAATTAACATTTTCCTAAAATTTAAAGGAGATCTCTAATCTGATCTTGACTCCACAAACATAGTCTACGTTGTCGTTGTCCTTCGATCCAGTCTTCGATACTGTATAGTATGTTGGCATCAAAATTGTAAGGTTCTGAAAGCAAATCAATTGTATGAAATCCGCCTGTATTAAAATTGACGTTATTCCATGTTCCGTCATTATAGTGTGTTGTGGTCAACAGATACTTGATATTGCTTGAGGCAAAGTTACGTATAAAATCTCCAACCAATTGCTGCTCAAGATGAAACAAACAATCTCTACACATGATTAAATCTGTATCGGGCAGTTGATCTCTTGTGATATCCAGCTGAATGAATTTTTGATTTTCTGCGGTATCGGTTGATTGTAATTTTACAATCATTGGTTCAACAATGTCTGCTCCTGTATATTGTATTTCTGGATGATCCTTCATAAAGACTCTCATCCAGTTAAAATCTCCACATGGAGCATCTAACATACTGGTAATGTTGAACTCTTTGAAAAGTTTGGGCAATTCTTCTCTTAACGTTTTTGTAGCAACCAATGTGCTACTTTCTCCGCTTACCGTTTCTCCATATTGATCTCCCCACATTTTCTGTTCATATATGGCTGTGAACATTTGTTCAGAGAAACTTTTCATTTAAGTTTCCTCTCTACGATGTGAATGTCCCGAGATATCTACAATAGTTTCTAGATCATCAAACTCTTTCCAAACGCTATCCCATTGATCTTTTTGTGCGATTCGAATTGCTTTTTTGATTACACTGGGTTTGACTTCCAGTTCTTCTGCCACTGCTTTGATCGTATCATTCAATCCTTCTTGAAGGTCTTGAATTTCTTGCATAACGGTCATGCCCTCTGCAACGATCTGTTTAATTTTAGCCCGTTCTGGCTCTCCAAATGCTTTACCCATAAAAAATCTCCTTGTAAGTAAGTATATACTAGACAAGGAGTTCTGTCAATGATTATTTTATAACCTGGTTACAATAGCATCCCAATTGATTATTTTCCATTGATTTTCCAAATACTTCTTTTTGTTGGCTTGGTAATCAAGGACCCAAGAGTGTTCCCACCAGTCTATTAGCAGTACTATATCGCCTTTGATTTGGTGATTGGTGATAGTTTTGATCTCGCCGTTTCGAGCAAGGTATACCCATCCGCTGCCCTGTATTCCCATGGCAGTCTTTTCAAACTTTTCTTTAAATATTTCCCAAGTTTTGAAATGTTGTTCGATGAATCCTAAAATAGCACCATCAGGCATATTGCCGCTTGTTGGTTTTTGGAATTGACTGAAATAAATGCTGTGTAAGTATGCACCTGCTTCGTTAAAGTCTGCATCACCCTCACCGTTGTTGAATCTATCTACATACGCTTTGTACAACTTGCCATAATGATAGTCTATGGCTTTTTCACTTAGGCTAGGTTCTAAATCGTCGTGATCATAACTCAAAGAAATTTGAGTCAAATCTTTTGGAGTTCTACCCTCGACAATTGTCTTAATGAAACTATACATTATTTTTTCTTTGCTCTACCGGCTTTCATGTTAGCCAACCAGTGTGCCAACTGTCCTTTACGGCCTCCCTGTTTGGCAGTTTTACGTAGACTACTTACTGATGCTTTAGTATTGATACCGTGTCGTTTGGCATCACCTTTATCTTCAGGATGTCGACCGTCAGCGAAGTTTTCAAGCAATTCGTTGATACGCATTCTAATTCCCTACTGGAGTGGTGTTTCTGGTATAGTTATTAAATGTAACTACTTTGTTTATAATTGTAGGATTTAGTACAACACCCTGGGTTGGTTCATTTATCGCAATCCATCCTTTGCCGTTATCTATCATATAATTGTATCCAAGATTTCTCAATACTTTATTAAGTATAGTGATTCTTTTATTGTCATCATATTTTTTACCAAGACACCATACTAATAGCCCATACGTAGATATGCTCGGCTGGCTTTCTTTTTCGGCAGCAATATCTTCGTCAGTTATTCCGTATTTTTTTAATTCTGCTACGGCATTTGCCAAAGGAATCTGGTTGGGTTCGCGTAATCCAGCACCTGTTGAATATTGAAACAATTGTATATATGGTGCGTTATCGGCCCACGGTAATGCTTCTTTATCCATTTTAACTGAATATGCCCAATGAAACGGATAAAAGTATATTCCCCTTGGAGTATCTTCGCTGATTCCTTGCCCTGGATTTATTCCTAGCTTTGGCACGTATGTCATACTAATTGCCCATTCGTGTGGTTTTGACCAAACGTTATTTTTGCTAGCCCATGCTCTTAGTTCTGCCCACCCAGACTGGTACTTTGTATTTTGTTCAGGATGACTACGGGCATCTGCTAAGAATTCATCTGCTCGCATTTAGCAATTCCATTTACGTAATGACAATGCTTTGCGTGTGGGTTCGCCATTGGGTTTTTTCATAGGACCATCTACACCGCTCATTCTAGCACAGAAACTCTTACGGCGTTTAGCAGCCTTACTACCTGGTTTTAATTTACTGGGTTTAGTTGTCACTGCGGTTTGTAGTTTGCTACCAGGGTGCTCTCTACGATAACTCATAACACCTTTACGATTGAGTCCACCTGTTTTATTCTTGCCTGCTTTGCGATGCCAAGCAGCAGATTCATCTAGTTCATCTTCTAAGAATGTATCGGCAAACTTTTCGCATAATGCTCTGATATCGGCATTGTTGGTTTCTTGTAGAGTAAATTCTCTTTCTTCGTGTTCGTCATCGCCCTGACTTGGATCCATATATCCGCAATAGACTTTGCGTATGATAGAATTATTGATTAGATCAGTACAACTATCGCCCTGTCTTTCTTGTGCAGTTTCGTCATTGACCTCGCAGCAAGGACTTAATGTGGTAATAAGGATACTGCCTTCTGGTATATCTCCGTATTTTCTATCATATGCTTCCATAGCGGCTTTTTCGGCGTGAACACGTAAATCACCTTGTAGATAATTCAACCCCATAACTAAATTATTATCAGGATCTAATACAGCGGCAGCGACCATGCCGTAGCGTTCACCATCTCTCTTCTGGCCTTCAATGACCATTCGGCAGAGTTTAACCAGGATACCATCTAGCTTGGCTAGATTGCGTATCTCGTAATCTTCTTGATCAAATTCATTTAGTCTCATTTTTTCTTAGGTACACGTATTGGTAACTTGCTGATATCATGCCCTACATCAGCCTGGGAAAACTCTTGTCCGACTTCTTGTTTGACTTTGACTTTTTGAGCAAATTGCGGATTGTGAGCAACTCCTACCATTAGATTATGCTGTGCTTGGCTTACTGAACGCTCTAACATATTTTGTAAAGATTCAAAGTACGGATCTTCTTTGGTAAACTTGCCACCCATGGATGGTCCGTGTTCAGGATCGTTATCTTTGGCCATATAGTTGTCTGTGGATGGTCCGGTAGCAGCAGGTTCTGAAGTATCCATGCTGCCCTTCATATCGCTGGTAGCAGGACTATTATCTACTTTATCGTCGGCTTTTGGTTTAACTCTTTCAAGACTGTATTGATAGAATTTTATTCCTTTAGAATTTAAGAAGTTCTTGAGCTCCTCACTTGCTTCGCCCGGTGAGCGATAGTGTGATCCTAAATTGATTTCCTTATTGATTTCTTTGTCGCCTACTTTAAACTTGACATGGGCAACTATGTCCGGTAGTTGATTGTGTGCTCCTGGAGCAACATCAGATGGTGCCCAGCCACCGGCATGAGCTCCGGCTCCGCCTAGCGCCATAGCGCCTGCTAGAGCAGCATTACGAGCCCACTTTCCTAGACCTTCGTCCATATCTTTCTCGGATCCTGAAGCAGCTTTTTTCAATTGATGCTCTTTCCATTTTTGTTTTGCCCATTCGTGAGCAGCCATACCAACTTTTCCAGCCGCAAATGCAGCTGCCAAATAGACTCCAAGGTCTCCACTAAGTGGTATATACTCGTTTAATTGTCCCTGAGGTACACTCTCATTTTTAGCAGTCTTGGCTGCATCTTTCCATGCCTGTGCTGTTGGTGCTTTAGGACTTGACGCAGGTCTACTAGTGCCGGCCTTCTTGCGTTTGTTTACATTGTAGTAAAGACCGTGTTTGGCTTCTGCCATACCTTGCTCTTCGCCCATATCGTGTTCATCATCTACAGCATTAAACACAGCATCCAAATAATCAGCGGCCTTGGTAACTTTACTCTGTTGCCATGGCTCTAGTGTGTCTCCCTGTGCTTGCATTTGCTGAACTGCTCGACGCAGTTTCATGGCATGTTTGTACAGACTTTTCAGCTGACTGGTAGACATACTGTTTGCTTCGTCGTTATACCATTCGGGATTTTCGGCAACCCCGCGTCCATGACGACCGCCGGCATAGGTATCATAACTACCGGCACCCCAACCTCGGTTAGCAGCATCGGCATGATCTTCCATGAAAGGTTTCTTGTGTTTTTCTACACCTTGTTTTTGTTCTTTCTTTTTATCTCTGTGAGCACCAGCACCGCCTGTTTTGGCATTCTTGGCAACAAAGTTTCTCGGAGTAGTTGACGGGATAGTCTTCTTATCATCTTCTTGTGCGATAAGATTATCACCACGCCGGCGTGTACCGCCCATGGGCATACTAACACTGGCAACACCACCTGAACTGGTACCGCCACTGCTAGCACTTTCTAGTGTATAAACAGTAGCATCGCTATATTTTTTTATTTTGAATTCGTTGTTCATTTTTTCTTCATCCAATTTGCTACAGGACTTACTGTATTAGTGTCCTTGGGTTCCATACTCTTACTGCGTTTCAATAACTCTTTGCTATCTGTAGGGATAGTGGCCATAGCGGCTAATACCATCAAGTGCTCAGCATCGGTATAAGGTACAGCCACATTGTATTTTTCCATCCAACTGGCAGCATCCATATCTACAGGTTTGGCACTCTTACCATCGGCCATAGCAGTGGCCATCCAGATTCTGTTCAAGTGATATGTGCGGTCGTAACCGCCTATATCTCTCATTCTGACAATTCCTTGACTGGCGGCCGCATGTTCGGGATGTACAACACCGTCGTCTCTGGCTTCGTTAATAAATTCAGTGGCTCTCATTATTGTCCCTTGATACTGGCTCTTAAGAACCAGGCATGCTTTTTATGATTATCCATGCGCTCGGCCAGAAAGTTTGAAAGTCCGTGTTCACCTGCTGCTTCGGCAGCATCATAATTTTTCTTCAGTACTATTTGTATACGCTCGCTATCCTGTATCAATTCCTGTATCATTTGGTCTTTATTAGGAACACGATCTTCATCGTCAATACGAGTTAGCATACTGAGATTATGATAACTTGTGGGCATGTAGCCCCCGAGTTTACGTACATTTTCTGCGTATGGATCAATGGCACCATATACTTCGTTATAGATCTCTTCAAATAGTTTGTGATATTCGTAAAAGTCGCTGCCTTCGACATTCCAATGCATCGAATGGACCTTAACGTAGAAACTAAATGTAGTAGCAAACCCTATGCGTGTAAGTTGTATCAGTTTATCCATTTACTTTCCTGTTGGCTTTTCATTGGTAAGATACGGTCTAGAAAACCATAGTTTAAACCATTCTGGTGTTCCTGGGCGTATATCATTTTCCTTCATCAATTTGACTTTTTCCATAGCTGTCACTGTGATGTTACTACCTTTATTTATTTCATTTTGGTGGGCGCGGTATTCTTGTAATCTAGCTTCTCCCCCTAATCCGCCTAGATATTGCAGTCGTTTTAGTTCGTGCGCAAAGTCGTCTGGCGGCAAGACACAATCATTGTCGCTGTCGACAGCCTGACTATTTTCACTTGTTATGCGATATTGCTTCATTGAATATAATCTTATTAATTAATGTGCCCATGATATTCTCGATATCTTCGCTCACCGGCACCATCTTCTCATCCTTCTTGGGTTCTGGTTTAGGAATACTGGAAGGGATAACTGATCTTGCTTGGCTGGCTGCTGTTGTACCTTGCACACGCTTGATAGCATTGCCTAATCTAACCGCAGCACTTTTAGGAGCCTCCGCTACACCTTGAGATCTATTGGTTCCCACTGTAAGAGCAGGTGCCCTCAGTCTCATTTTGTCGTTTGAGGCCTGCACCACACTATCAAAGTTTAACTCAAATACTCTATTGCCGTCTTTATCGAGTGCTTCATTTCCTAACACATATCTACCATTGGCAATGAGATTTGCTGATGCTGCTGATTTAGAACTTAGCGGAACTCCTGGAAGTTTTGTAGTCCCTTCACCACCCTTATATGTTCTAATAGCACTTGGCTTAAATCCTTCATCACGCATTATTTCAGGATATTCCATCATTTCAGGTCCTGCTATAACTAATCTTGGCCCCGCTACTATTTTAGCGTAGAATGTATCGGAACTCATTTCTAATATATCTTTTACAAAATCCACATTAAAATCTAATATAGCCTGTCCGCTGACTTTGGTAGCAACATCGATCTCTTTATCAATTTCTAATTTTAAATTATTCACTGCTTCTTGTGGAGTATTACCTTTGGCTTTAAATTTTGACTCTAATGTCCTTGGATTTTCGGCAATTGCGATAAAGTATAAATTATTAAATTTTTGTTTAGTGACATAAACCTCATATCTTTTATGAGTACCTAAGTGCTCATATTTTTTATCACCGCCGTATCCTGCCAGTTCATCAAGTTGAGTCTCCATCATACCTTGCTGGCCAATTTGACGATATTCAGTGGGCCAATCAAAAACTATATTATCGTAAGCATCAAACACAGTCTCAAGATAATCTCTCAATTCTTCGGGTATACGCTGTCTGCTGTATCCTTGGGGCATTTCTGAATCATCACCATAATATGCTTTCCAGACATCCGGAGTCCAGTAATCTAAAGCATCACTATCTAAATTACCTGCTTTCTGTAATGCCTGGGCAATAGACTTATATCCTTCTCTGTTGGCCCAGGTGGCAAAAATTTTATGATACGGTTTGTTATTTTTTACTGCCCATTGATATAGATCTCGTACGTCAGTTGGAGGCATTTTTGAATCAGGAATTGTTGGTTCTTTTTGAATCTGACCCATCATGGAATCGAATCTCTCATCACCCGTTGCCTCCGCCACACCTTGCTCGGCCATTCCTAACTTACGCATTACCGCCGGAGAAGCGATTTTGTTTTTTTGTATCGTTTCTTTTTTTCTTACTTGTGCTGCCCTATTGTCCATTTTTTGTGATACATCATCATAATGTTTTGCTAATGGATTCATATAGCCTCCACCTAATGCATTATGTAACTCGGGCTCCATTGCTTGATTACGTTTGTTTTTAGCCAATTCTGCGGATTTTCGTAGCAGGTTAGAACTGAGTTCATTTAGGGAATCTTCCGCCACACCTTGCTGATCCAATAAAGATTGTACCCAAGGAATAAATGTGTTCAAGATCCAGTCTTGGTGAGATTTGCTTTTGTCTAATGTGCTAGAATCTGCTACACGACCATTGATTGTAACAGGTTTTATATTGTTAACAGCATCAACGATTTTCTTTTGCACAGCCGGATCAGCATCTTTGATAACCCGTTGCAATAGGCCAGCGGCTTCTGATTGTCTACCTTGCATGGCAAGTAATGCAACTCGCTGTAGATTAGTTATTATAGGATCATACATGTTTCCAAACAACTTGTTAACATCATCGGCTGTGCTTTCTGTTACACCTTGCTGACTGCGTATATCTTTCAACTGCTGTTTTAATCTATACAATTCGCCTGCATTACTTTCGGTGCCAGACAATTTACGATCATACATTATTTGACGAATCCTGGTTAAGATTTGTTTTTCTGTAGTATAAGAGCCTTCCGCCACACCTTTCTCTTTCTTGTCATTAGGTGTAGTAGGTATATGCTTTTTTCGTAGAGCAGCCGCTATCCGCTTGTCTTCTTTACTGCTGCCAGTGCTACCCGAACCCGGATTAGGAAACGCTTCCGCCACACCTTGATTAATTTTAGAGAAATATGACAAAACTGAGTCATTATCATAATGTGATTTATTAGCAGTGCCTGGCTTTCTTAACTGCCCTGGAACCGTTCTTTTTGCCTCACGCTCTTTATATTTTTTAATTCGTTCTAGGTCTGCTGCTGATTTTTTACCATATGGACCATACGCCTCCTCCACATCCCATTTAGGGCCATGGTCTCTGCCATCACTTTGAGCACGATCCTTCATACGCTGTTGATCACGCTGTGCTCTGCGTTTGGCATCGGGAGCACCTGGACCTGTTAGATCCCGTGCCATGCGTGACATCACATCATTATCTTCTGCCATATTGATATTGTGACGATCTAACTCGGCTTTCAATGCTGCTAATTTATTTGGAGCACGAGCGATAGCATTACGGATATCACCTGCCATGCTTTTAGGAACTTTACTCAACACATTGTTGATGATCGAATCAACCTGTGCATTCTGTTGCCCTATGGCGTTACTCTTTGGTGCTCGGGCTTTGACAGGAATATCATCAGGATCGTCGCCTGCTGCTTCGAGCTCCATTAAGTATCTTTCATACTCTGCCTTGTTCTGCATCCAACGCTGTGCATTTCTTGTCAATTGCGGTGCATTGATTTGTTCGCCTAACTTGGCTAATATAGGAGGGAGATTGTTAGCGATGTTGCCGAATGATCTCTTCATTTCTAATTCACCATCAGTTTCGACTCCGCGTAGGAATTCTTGTAGATCTACTGTTCTACGAGTATTATACTTACATAGATCATATAGTTCATTCTGTAGTCTACCTACATACATATTTTGAACCCAACGACCACCAACACCTGCTGCTACCATTCTAAAGCCGCGACCTAATTCACCGTGATTTTCCATATACTTCTTGGCCTGGAATTTCATCGTATCATAGACATTGGTGATAGGTTCGCCGACGTCATTGATAATAGCTCGTAGTGTGCTGTCAATACTGGTGCCTTCGTGTAAAGGCCTAATCAATGCGTTAAATAATCTTTGTTCTGCTACAGGTACAGGTTGTTGCGGCTGTACAGGTTGTTGTGGTTCTTGTATTCCCATACCTTTCCTTGTAATATCCATTAGGTGCTTGATCCAATCTACACCTAGTTTGTTAACATCAAATGCGTTAGACCATTTGTTCAGCGCTTCTTCTGGTGGATCATTTTTTAAACTATTGCGTAACTGTGTTCCGCTTATTCCAGTACCACGTGGTGTAACATCGAGGCTTACCTTAACATGTTCGTAACCTGGAAACTTATTAACAGCCTTCATCAAGGCATTAGGCATATTCATACCAGCACGATCTTCTCCAACCATGATGACGATATTATCATAACGTGGCGGCTTACCTGGTAGTGGGTTAATTAATTCGTGTTTGACTTTTTGTATCAGTTGTCCACCTGCTTGTACGGTACTGATATTTTTAGCGTATTCGGGATATAATTTATGCCATGTCTCTACTTTAACCGATGGTGGAATAGGATCGTCAGCACCTTCGGCATTGCCAATAAACAAATAAGGATCACCGCCCACTGATTGAGCTTTCTTGATTGTATAATCAAATAGTTCTTCGTGACCCTTATGACCAATGAAACTACCAATGGCAACTACTGCGGTCTTGGCTTCGCCTCGAGGACGCTCTGTTCTTGCAGTTGCCTTGGCAGCATTTTTAGCAGTGATAACATCACGTTGTTCTTGGCTGGTAACTTTGATAGGACCCAGTCGGCTGTTGATAACGATACCTTCGTAATCTTGTCCCAACAAATCTTTACCGACGATGTTAGGATCTTCAATTATGGCTTTTTCTAGTGCTGCTGCTACTGGTTGTAACGCTGCCTTGACTTCTGCTACTTGATCACGCTTGCGACTAGCCAGCATTGCCTTAAATTGTTCTATGTTTTCCAATGGAGGAACTAATGCTGTAACATCTAATCCTTCTTTTTGTGTAAGACTGTTATCAATAAACATTACACTACCCGATTGCCCAACACTGGTCAACTCTTTTATAAATTCATTTGAGTTGGGTAGATCCTCGCCTGTTGTGGCATCTACGACACGGAATGGTACCAGTGCCAGTTGTACACCTTCTGGAAGTCGATCGTAGTGTATACCTACAAACTTTAATTTACCTTCTGGTGTTTCTGTAGCAAATGGTAGATATAATACTTCACAGGTCACTTGCTTGTTTACCAAAAAGTCTGAACCTAACTTACCATCGACCGATTCCACTGCCGTCATCATTTCTTCAAACAGGTCATCAAACAATTTTGCTCGACCTAATACTTCTGGATCGGTAGTACCTTTCTGTTGATGATATGCCACAAAACCAGCTTGGTATCTTGGTTCAGTTCTACTGGTACCCATGAAAGGTTTGCCATCGGCATTTTTACCAAATCTACCGCCAAAGCCGTCTACTTTGACATTTAAAGGAATATTCTCTAGTTTAAAGTTACCATTACCGTCGTGAATCTCATCTAGCAAATCTAGCAGGTCAGCAGGCTTAAGATCGTGTAGGTGTGGCATACCTTTGCGTAGTTGTGCCTTTACCTGAGCAGGTTGTTCTGTGTCGCCTTCTGCTTCGTCCAGTGCTGGAGAATCTACATTTTCTGCCATGGCCTCGCTGGTCATTCTGTAATTTGATTTATATGTATTACGCATCTGTTCTAGATTGGTAGGACCAGTGACCTTCAACTTAGACAATATTAAATTGACTGCAGCATTTTTTTCATCTAAATCTCTGTCTGGATCGTTTTTATATAAACCCTGAGCTCCGGGAGCAAAACATTTATCAATAAAAGCATCTACTACCTTTTCTTTTTCTGTTTGATCAAAGATGGTATTCATTACATCGATCAATCCTGTGAATGACCAAAACTTAGATTGTAGTTTTTTCATCTCTGCTGGTTTTACTCTTGCTCCAAATAGGCTACTGAAAATCTTTCCAATATCTTGTTCGTAAGCTTCTGGCGGTAGTGCCCTCATCACAGGTACCCCGTCAACTACTAATGGTTGACCTTTTTCATCTAGCACCGGTTCATACTTGGCACGTAGTCCTCCGCCTTCTGTGCTGCTGACAGCAAAACTTACCATGTTGTCAGTTGTAGGTACATCTTGTTCGGCTCGTGCTTTTCCTCGACCGACTAATTTACGAAGTAGGAATTGTTGCTCACTCAGTGAAGCAAATGACTGAATCAACCACTTGTGGAATACACCTTTGATTCCTTCTTGTATGTCATCCCAACTGCTGCTGTGACTAAATTGACTCCATTCGGTTGGACTCTTGCCTTTGTCATCAAATTTAACAAATTCAAGATCGATCTGGACTTTGATAGGAGGATCGGTCAATTCCCATAAACTACTATATTGTTCATTGCCTTTACTAAAACCTAAGAATTTAGCATTGCCTACGATTTTGCCCTGTATGCTGGACAGATATTGCTCTAGGTTAGCTTCGTTGGCTTTATTAACCTGCGTATCGATATCGCCGACTTTGGGCTTTACTCGTTGGAAATCATCATCTGATATTCCAGCAGTATTGAAAAAATGCAAACTACTTCCACTTAAAAATTCTTGGCTTTTTAATAGTTTAGGATTCCACAAGGGTTCCTGATATCGTTGTTGATAGCCGTTATTGATAGCATTCAATAAACTGTCTAAAACAGGTACGATGTATCCACGATTATGAACCTGAAGATCGATATGCTGGGCTTGTTGTCCACCAATTTCTAAGTTACCACCTTCTTTGAGTATGGTTGATGGTCGAATAAAATCGCGTAAATTCATATTATTGACCTACTTTATAGTGGCCTTTGATAAGATCTTCTCGGTAATGATCAAATAGTTTCTCGCACATATCTTTACGCAGTTCTTTATTGAATATTTTTTCAGGATGCCCTTCCATTTTCTCATGGTGATAATATTCCATACAACCTTTTTTGACCATGGGCATGAATTCTTCTTCCATTTCGTCCTTGTTAAGTTTATTTTTTTTGTGAGCATCTATCATCTTTTTAGCGATAGGGTGGAAGTAGTCTTTGTGTAGTCTATCATGATCTACGATATACCAAAATAAATCGTCGCCGATTTCTTTAGAATCGCGATCTTTTTCTAGTTCTTTAGTTGGGTTAACGGCTTTACCGAAAAATTCATTTAATAGCATAGTTGTTCCTTACCATGAACGGCATCTCGTGGCAATCCATAATACTCTCGTATAGAGTATTTATTACACAACAACCAAATGGAAAATTAGTGATTATACAGTATAGACTGTACTGTGCCGCGATCAATTGTTACCTGCCCGCGTACCCAAACAAAATTACCCGTGAAATTAAAGTAATCAACTGTGCTTTCGGTTCTCTCGTTATCTTGGTAACTAACCGAAGTAGAATCAACGGTAAACCAGTCGGCTTCGATAGGATTTGTTGCCAAACTGGCCTGCATGGTTATAGTACCATTAAAATCAGGATTGGCTGTGTACAGCACAGTGTGTAGACCCACAGTAGACCCATAGTATCCACTGCCTTTTTCTTTATAACTATTGTATACCTGTGTGGTAGAGGTATTATTTGGATATATTACGGCTACGCTACTGGTATTGTTATATATAGAAAATTCGAGTCCTCGACTTAGTGCTGACATGTTTGTTCCTGATCTAGACAAGTATTTATGCCATCTCGTAGTATAAATTCGTCTACTTGTCTAACATATCCGCTGATCTTCAATCCTACCATGGTCATGGTTTTGGCATCTTTTACATACATGAATGGATTGTATGCCCAATCGGATCCTCCCATTAACCATCTTTTACTGCTGTAGTTTACAATGATGTTATCTGGATAATTTTGAGTCCACTTAAAAAAAGACAGACGTTCATCTGCAGGCCACAGGTGTTTGAAATAGATTTTGTACTGATACTCACGATAGGGTAATACATCACGCAGAATCTTCTTATGTCCATTGTCCAGCATGAAATCAAGCTCTTCATCTGTGGTAGGACCCACTACTTGCCGAACCCATGGTTTCAGCGCAATGTGGATAGTTTCCAGCAATACTATATCTTTACAGAAAATATTGTAAGTGCAGGAATCTGCTCTAGTCTGTAATTGATCTTTGAGTTCTAAAAACGGTTCTATAGCATTAATAAACTTTAACAGATTATCCTTCTCATCCTTATCTAGAGCACGAGTACGATAAGTACGCTTACCCTGGACGTTTCCAAGGCAGAATTCCTTAGCTAATGCCATTCCGTTATAAGATATCCTATTGGCCCCTATTACCCGACATTCGAGCTTATAGGGCCATTTGTTGTAGAATAACTTACTGGACGACAGTTTCTGAATCTTCATCTTTATCCACTACTTTAACTCGTTCTACTGGTAATAGTTCCAACACATTAAGTTTCAATTGAGAATCTTCCACGATGATTTCTACAATGCCACCGTTTGTCAATTTACCAAATAAGATTTCTTTACTCAGAGGCTTTTTAACCATGTCGTCAATAGTGCGCTGTAGGGGTCTTGCCCCCATCTTGCTATCAAATCCTTTGGTGATTAGATATTCCAAAGCATCGGCATTGGCTTTGACACTGATATTTTTGTCCTTGATCAATGAATTTAATTCATCAATAAATTTCTTAACGATCTTGGTCATGGTAGGTTTATCTAGTTTACCAAATCTGATAATACCATCTAATCTATTACGGAACTCAGGCGCGAAGAATCTATTGATGGCATCTTTAGGATCGCTATCGCGCTCTAAACTACCAAATCCTACTGAATTCTTTTCGGCATCAGCAGCACCTAAGTTGCTGGTCATGATAATGATGGCATTACGACCATCGGCTTTCTTGCCATTACTTCCGGTAATAAATCCATTATCCATTAACTGTAGTAATACTGTCAACACGCTCGGATGTGCTTTTTCAACTTCATCTAATAGCAATACGCAGTTGGGATTTTCTTGTAGTTGTGTGATAAGCTGACCTGCGTTGTCTTCGAAACCAACATACCCGGGAGGAGCACCAATGAACTTGGCCACACTATGTTGTTCTTGGAATTCACTCATATCAAATCGAACCAGTTTAACTCCTAGATTAGTTGCTAATTGTTTAGCAGCCTCGGTCTTACCTACACCTGTGGGTCCTACGAACAGGAAGTTACCTACTGGTTTATTAAGACTCTTTAATCCCGACTGTGCGATGAATACTTTATCAAGTAGACTATCAATGGCCTTCTCTTGACCAAACACTTTACTTTTCATGTTCTTTTCTAGAGACACGATGTTTGAATTTTCTTTATTGGTAATCTGTTCCAATGGAATATTGGCAATTTTGCTGACCTCAAACATGATTTCGTCGTGGTCAACAATACCGCCTTCTTCGTCACGAATTTTAAATCTAGCACTGGCACAATCAATTAAGTCAATTGCTTTATCGGGCAATTTCTTATCTGTCATGAACTTAACACTATACTTGACAGAATCGATAATGGCTTGATTGGTAATCTTTACACCGTGATGTTTTTCATAATACTTCTTAAGACCTTTGATGATCTTGATAGCAGTTGTTTCATCTGGCTCATTGATAGTCACACGTTGGAAACGGCGCATCAACGCACGATCCTTTTCAAAGTGCTTGCGATATTCTTCCCAAGTGGTACTAGCAATAACTTTGATACTGCCTTTGCCCAGGGCCGATTTTAGCATATTGGCCATGTCATTGCTACCACCACTGCTGGCACCGGCTCCGTTCATCATGTGTGCTTCGTCAATGAATAGGATACAGTTCTTTTTCTTTTCTAACACATTGATAACTGTTTTTAATCTTTCTTCAAAGTCGCCGCGATATTTACTACCTGCTAGTAGAGCACTGATATCTAGACTGTAGACACTATGATTCTGTATAAACTTTGGTACATTCCCTTCGAGAATTTTACGAGCCACACCCTCGGCAATGGCTGTCTTACCTACGCCAGGGTCTCCTATCATGATAGCATTGCTTTTTGTCCTACGTGCCAGGATCAATTGTATTTCTTCAATTTCGGCATCTCGTCCGATTACTGGGTCAATCTTTTTGTTCTTTGCTCTTGTTGTGAGGTTCACACAATATTGTAAGAGCATTTTCTCTATTTGAGGATTTTCTTTAACGTCGGTTTCCTCGTCTACAGTACTAAGTTCTTTCTTGACAAACTCAACAAATTTATCTTTATCAACATTTGCTTGTCTTACAAAGAATGCGGCATGACTTTTCTTTTCAGAGAACATGCTAATAAAACAGTCAACTGGCTCAATTAAACTTCTTCCGCTAAACAATACCTGTGTATAAGTACGGCTCAACATACGCTCAACAGTTACGGTCTTGCGTGGTTTGTTCACGTTAGGATTTACAATTCCTGTTAACTCGTTTGAAATAAAGTTTTCAATAGTATCTTTAAGTACAGGAACATCTGCTCCAAACTGTGTTAATACATCTGAAAAAGATTTATTATTCAGCATACTGTATAAGAAATGTTCTAGAGTTATATATTCGTGATTGTTTAAGCTGGCCAATTGGACAGCATTTTCAAAAATCTGTTCTAGATCTTTATTAACTTCTAACATTATGCGTATTTCCTTTTATTTGTTTTCTTCACTGCCATAGCCCATTTTAGAGTACTAACTCTATCCTGGAACACAATTCCTTCAAGATGATCGTATTCGTGTAAGAAGCACTTACAGTTATAGCCATCAAACTCACCTTCTTCGAATTCACCCCGACTGTTTTGCCAACGTGCTTTGATCTTTGTAGGTCTTTTAACTTTAACATAGATTCCAGGAAAACTCAAGCATCCTTCCTCCATGTCGGCAATATCTTCTGTATTTGCTGTGACAACAGGATTAAAGAAAGCCTGTGCTGCTTCTGGATTATCTCTGTGTCCCATTACAAACACACGAGTTTCGATGCCTACTTGATTGGCAGCAAGACCAATTCCGTCCAATACCAACATGGCTTCGATCATATTTCGTTCGAGTTCAACTGGATCCATTACTGGATTGTCAAAATCAAATTCTGGCATACGCTGCCTAAGTATAGGGTTGGGAAATTTTACTATATTCATAATGATATTTAATGGAATATTTCTCTTAGTTTTGTTCGTTGTTCATTGGTCAGATTGTTGGGAATTGTAACATTTACATTTATAATCAATCTGCCTTTATATCTATTGTCGCCCATTTTAGGCATACCATATCCTGCTGCAGCTAACATTTGTCCGTGCTGTGTTCCGGGTTGGATACTAGTCTCCAATGTCTTGCCGTCGATGGTATCTATGAATATGCTCTTACCTAACATGGCATCAATACAAGAAACATCTGCCACACACAATAGATCATCGCCTTGACGTTGGAAACGATGATGTGGTGTTATGTTCACTGTTAGATGTATATCACCTCTCGGTGTGTTAGGCACACTATCATCGCCCATGCCTGCCAGTCTCAATGTAGTCCCATCTCCTATTCCGGCTGGTATTTTTACTTCGATAGTTTGATCTCTACCACTGGGTAATCCCAATGTGGCAATCAAGTCTTTGCCGTGAAATGCGTCTTCTAACGTGATAGAAGTTTGTATGTTTAATGTTCTATTTCTAGGAGCCTGTTGCTGCCTAAACATGTTGCCAAATGGATGTTGACCTCCACCAAACATTTGGGCAAATATATCTTCAAATCCCGGAGGTGCTCCATTAAATCCACCTCCTCCGTGGAATTGAGGTTGGGGATTGTCATATTGGGCTCGCTTGTCCGGATTACTCAATGTATCATAAGCAGCTTGTATTTCTTGGAATTTGGCCTTGTCTCCGCCTTTATCGGGATGATGTTGACTGGCCAACTTACGATAGGCCCGTTTAATTTCGTCGGAGCCTGCGTTTTTATCTACGCCTAATGTTGAGTAATGATCCATAATAGAAAAAAGGTATAGTAGATTATACTATACCTTTTGAGATGTGTCAAGAATTTTTATTTCTTAACCGGAACTGCCTCGGCGTCCTCGAGTTTTTTGTGAATTTTGATTTTCTTACACTCTTGGACAGGTGCTCCATTCTTCATTACAGGCTTGCCGGTCTTGTCCATTTTATCGTGGCATACTTCCTTCATTTCGCCTCCAGCATACGCTGTACCGACTACTAAACTCAATAACAATACTTTTAATAGTTTACTCATACCAACTCCTATTTTAATTTATCTATATACTTTTGTAAGTATTTTTCTTGTAGTATTTTAGCATAAGCAGGCTGTGGAAAATTCCATCCTATAAATGCTCCTACGATGATCCAAAATAATATTTCTAGCATACCTACTCCTTATAACATTGGTTGTGGTAGTTGTACAGGTGCTGGCTTTCCTCCGAATCCTGTAGTAACCGCAGGCGCTCCAAAGCCTGGATTGCTATTAAAGCCTGTTGATGCCGGTGAACCAAATCCGCCGGAGTTGCCAAATCCTCCTGCTGCCGGAGAGCCAAATGCTGCCGGACTGCTTGTTTGTACATTGAATCCGCCATTGTTCATTCCTCCTGCTGGTGTTGACCCCGGTGGAACATAGGTTGTTCCGGCATTAGATGGCATTTGTATACCACCATTGTTGGCACCACCTAGTTTTTCCTGTGTGCGTCCGTAAGCAGCGATACCCAGCACAGCGCCCATGGCGATATGGAATAATCCTGCACCCTGTAGTGTTAATGGTTGCCATTGTGAATTAACTGTGCCATGACTAAGACTTTGTAGCAGACTCCATAGTATAGGAAACAACATGAAATCGCACATACATACAGCCATGTACATCCAACCCATCATCGGACGCCATTTTGAATTCATCCAATCTTCTTTCTTCTTCTCGCTTGCGCTCAATTTAACTGCTTCGTCTGCCATAGTGTACTCCGTTAAGTGTACTGATATTTATTATCTTTTGGATTAAAATCTCATTACACCATCCAGAGCCAAATACCTTGACTCATCAGTACAGCACCGATGAAACCAACTCCGATACTGGCCCAGAACATGCCCATGCTAACTGCCAGTATGGCAGCAGACAATAGGACAATGCTGAGTTGGAAAGATGATCCAGCGAATGTCAACCACGGACTGTGAAGTTTAGCCTCGTCACGAGCTGCTTCCAGTGCCTGTGCTTTGACAAACAGTTCTCGCTTGCCTTCGCCTTTTTCGGGATCGCTTTCATAACGATTGATTTTGGCGGTCAATGCCGCTACCTTTTTATCATCATGCCGTGCTTCGGCATCATCACGTGCTGCTTCTGCGATAGTTTGTTTGATGCTTTTGGCCTGATAGAAATTCCATGTATCGTTGGCCTTGATAGTATTGGTCAATACACTACCACTATATCCGTTGGCGAGATATGTGTTCACGGCCAACAATGCTGCTACAACTGTGATCACCCAACCTGCTTTATCTTTGATGTGTGCTTCTCTTTCGCTGCGTGACTCCATGTTATTCTCCAATGGTTATTAAGTAGACCCCTCACTAGGTCCCTCAGTCGATTCTTCTTTCTTTTGTAAATGCACTATGCCTGGGTTATCTGGATCCACTACCCATTCAGTATCTTCACTCTCGATTAGTCCGTGTAATATTTTTATAATTGGTTCCATGTTATGCTCCTTTATCTTTTGCCAAATACTTTGTATTCAAGTAAATCAATACGGCTATCCAAATCTGCACGGGCCAAAGCCGAGTCTTCACGGATTTTTGCTCGGGC
>Ga0209084_1001088_pt1 | contig 23763 bp, 21 predicted proteins | sample C_130820_MF_Meta_FD_187309 | JGI IMG/M metagenome (GOLD analysis project Ga0209084, IMG submission 187309) | Freshwater microbial communities from Lake Croche, Canada to study carbon cycling - C_130820_MF_MetaG (SPAdes) (version 2) | ecosystem: Environmental > Aquatic > Freshwater > Lake...
TTCATATATAAAGAACCGCGGACGGCCTGTACCAGTCAGTACCCAGTAAGGAACGATGGCATTTTGCAATTGATTTTTTTCATATATAAAGAACCGCGGACGGCCTGTACCAGTCAGTACCCAGTAAGGAACGATGGCATTTTGCAATTGATTTTTTTCATATATAAAGATTTCCGCTGGGGTTCGGGTAGGGCAAAAAGGGTAAGTAGGGCAACCTCCCGACAAAGTGTTTTCATTCCACCCCCATGAGGGACTTTCACCAAACCTTGCCCTACTTGCCCTACTTGCCCTGTTCTGATATTGACTGCATTTTTTTTTGATTTTCGTAATTGGTATAAGGATTTATATGTTATATATAATAGGAAGGAACGAGTACTGGAATAATAGAACAAATATTTTAAAATGGAACAATATCTGCAGTAAGAATCCAGTACGGAGAAATTGGCATGTTGCCACTTAATTTTATAACTGCAAGAATATGGTCGGCTTGTTGTGAAATTATTTCACCAAGTTTAAACACCTGTGGGATTGTATCTTTTGTATCATAATATTTAAACCCGATCTTGATGTCAGATGAGTCAAGTTTGTGATCGGTTTTTATTTTTAACATAATAGTATCAAGGCACTGGGTAGGAGAATATCCATATCCATAAGCTCGGAGTCCCTTTAGGGGCATCTCTATGTCAATGTATCGTTTTTCATTTGGCAAAAACACTTGGGGGTAATCTGGTTTGCCAAAAACAAGATTACTTTTTGTAAGTACCTTCTCTGCTTTGACTACATCAGCATCAACACTCTCAAATGTAGATGTAATTGCTTTCACATCGTGTGATACAAAGTTCCCAGTGTTTATGATTGAGTTTGAATTGAATGCTTTAGCAATTGTAATACCATACACACTTAAATTATCACCAACTTCAAGTGATTTAATTCGGGCATGGCACTCACACTCAAGACAATCCATAAGGAAAGTTGAACCTGAAACTTCATCAAGAACTGCCTTTCCCGAATTAAATAATCCTTTAGATGATAATGTTTTTACATATGCATCACCTTCTACATGAAGGTCGTTAGTAATGTTGCCTGTGTTTGCCTTAAGATTGATACAAGATAAATCACTGACATCTGCTTTATTCATGTGAGTGTATCCAGCTAAATTATTATCACTATAACCAGTTTGGATGAGCTTGTTAATCTCTAACATATCTACTTTAAAATGGTCTTTGACATGAAGTTTATCTGTTTCTACTGATTGTGTCTTGATTGTTTCGGCCTCTACAGACTTTAGATGAAGCTCATTGCTAAATCGCAGGCAATTTTCGTCCTCCCCTACAACAAGTAAATGGTCTTTGTGATTTTGGTAATGATGTGGTACATCGGCTAAACCTGTAAAAGTAATTGCATCAGCATTGACAAAACTACATGTTCCATTAGCGTTGATATAGGCATTCACTTCAGTTTCACCATTAACTATTGTTCCACATTCAAATATATGTGTTGAACCAGCAATCTGTCCTATATTAACAAACCTGTGGATTTCGTCATTGATTGGGTATGTATGTAAAGATTGACAACTGATTTTCTGTGATGTCATTGTTTATATACATAAAAGCAATATTTTAAATTGCGGTTATTTTTATTTTATTTTTGGGATTTAATCAATGGTAAATGAGAGGGTGAGTTTCAGATATGCCGTCCCTGAAGCAAATACTGGTGAGACAGATGATAAAGGGTTTATAGAAAGAGTAGTTCCGCTAAAAGAAAGATGTGGTGCTGAAATATTTGGTGCTGTGCTAAATGATGCTGATGCTACAGCCATGTTTGATCCTACGACTGAAAAGGTTGCTGGGAATGTTGCTGGGAGTCCAGTTATAGTATAAACCTGTGTAATTGCTGTAGCAGTTGTAAGAGGACTATAAAAGATGTATTTGTTAATACCTGCTACATACGCAGTTGTTGCGGTTGCTGATGGTGAGGCAGCACTTCCTATAGTTATTTCATTTTGAGAATAACTGGGGGAAAGCATTTGGTTATTAGCAATTAACACATTTGCTTGAGCCGAGTATCCGAGATTTGTGATATTGCCTGAAACAATAGACATTTTGTTTGTATAACTAATAATAACATTTTATTTTGGTAAAAAATAATTAATTGAATTGCTTAATACATACTTGCCTGATAAAATGGCCGTTGAGAAAAGTCAGCTAATCCAAGTGGTCCTATACGATCGTGTAAGTTAATTGCAAGTTTAGACAAAGGATTTGGAGGAATTGCCGTATAAGGTTGTGCGAAAACTCCATGCTTGCCTGCTTTGTGAGCGAACATCTGTGCCCCAGCATCATCTTCTTTACAAGGAGAAACCATAAACGCTCGTTGAAGAGTCATAGGGTCATGTTGAAAAATTGTATTATCCTTGTGATAATTCTTTAGAATTACTGGGTCAAATGATGCTGGAATCATATTAGGTAAAAATATACCTGATAATCGGTCTTGTCTTCCGGCATCTTTAGTGCTAAAGCGTTGTTGTCTTGATGGAATACTCTTTCCGTAAGTAGTATTGTCATTCATTTTTTTGGTTGTTATAATATAACATTTTATTTTTATTTAAAAATCAATTGCCAGAGATCTGCCAATTCCAATCTTGAGCTGTGCGGTTGTCTTAACCACAACAATGTTGTTGTAAGAAGCAGGGAGAGTTGCTGATGGGATGTTGTAAAGACTCCAAATCATTGTGCTATTCACACCACGAGAGTTGTACCCAGAGCGAACTGAAAGTCCCATACCAGAGGGGTGGTTAAGAAGCAGAGGAACTTGGAAAAAGCCAGTCTTAAAGTTAGAACGAGTTGTTGGGATAATACCATCAGACATCTGTCCCACTTTGTCCCACACAAATGCTACATCACAGGCCGCATCTTCAATGGACTCAAGATACTGGGGCATGAGAACATTGTTAATGGAATACTGGGATTGAAGATTGCTGACTGGTGTGCTGACATCAGTGTCTGGATCAAAGCACCGGTATGAAAGGTAATTACAAACATAACCACCTGTATTAAACCCATCAACTGCTGTAGCAGGTTGTCCGTTTGCATTGTATGTTGATGGGCGTAATGATCCGTAGATCGCGTCTATGCTGCTGCTCGCGAGCGCAAAGCGATTCTGAAGAATGTTTGCTGCAAGGAAGGTGTAGTACTCACAGAAATTGAGTTTAATCATTGATTCGCGTGTAAGCTGTTGGGAAAGCATCTCATTGTAAGCAGGGCAAACGCTAATAGCATCAACGCTAAAGCGAATGTTGCTGACTTGGTAAGACATTGTTGCCGCATTAGTGATTTGTCCGGCAGTAAGAGATGTTGGGATTTGGGCGTTGCCTCCTACAACAATGGCTGGGACAAGCACAGCGTTGTTGGCAAGAGTAATACGGACTTGGATCTGTCCCATGAGACTGGTTGGAAGAAAGCGTGTGCTTAAGTCATTAAGGAAACCATTCCATTCAGAAACACAAAGATTTGCAACTTGAGCTTTGCTGTCTGCTGTAATGAAAGCATTGTTTGTAAGCTGTCCGTAAGAAGAATTGCGGTCGTTAGAACTTTTACCAAGTTTTATCATACGAGCCATTGAGTTATATTCATTCTGTCCTGATGAAACCTGAACTCCATTAAGATAGACTTCTAATTTCTGGATCAGGGTAGTACCTCCATCGTCGGGCAGACGAGCATAGACAGCATCTGAACCTGCTCCAGTGTTGTTTTGAGAGCAAGTTGCCGTAAAGAAAAACCGAAAAGATTTCATATCAAGTAAGCTCGCTTCTGGAAAATTGACTGAAATAATCTGTCCTGCTGAAGCAATTGTAGCACTGGTTGTGTCAAGTCTGTACCGATTGCGAGTGTAATCGGACATCTGGGTTGTTGCGAAGACGAGATTGGGAGAAATGCATTCGTCCATTTTGTTTGTATAATCTATAATAACATTTTATTTTGGAAAAAAATAAATTAAATTAAATTAAGGTTGTCTTGGAAAAGCAATAAGCCGATCTTTTACATTTTGAATTGTTGGAATAAAAGGATTTGCGGCATCCTTTAGAATAACCTCCCATTTTATGGAACATTTAAAACTCATCATTCCATTAACTACCTGTCCTACAGCAACATTTGGTATTGGCCGGTTTTTGTCATCCGTTATGTAAATTGTAATATTATCCAATTGTTTATTCCCTACAACAATCTGGAAAGTGTCATTTTTGTCTTCATAACTAATAAATGGGTCTCGGACATCAAGTGTTTGTGAAAGTAATGGAACACGAGCCATAATTTGAGAACCTGTAATAGTATTCTGAAAGATAGTTTGTGCGAAACCATAGGTGCTGTAATTGAGTGTCTGAAGATTTGTGCGGACATACAACGCTTCTTGACTATTAAGCTGTGCTACATAAGGTGAAACCAGTGTTAATATTCCCGATGCTACTGAACCTGCTGAACCCATGGCATTCACTGGAACTACCGATGCTGATGAATATGTTCTCATAGGTATTGCTCCGAGTATTTCGTTAGTATCCACGAATGTATAAAGTGGTGATACTCCTGTAGGAATGTAAGTAGCAAGTCCTTGAGGGATTGCTAAACAAACAATGTAGCTATTTGCAGTTATTGTTCCATTGTTTCCTGCAGCAGAAACATTCAGTCCTATAGAAAACTTGCGGGTTATTGGGGAATAACTACATGTATTGCCTGATCCAATTCCTGCTGCGTTAAGTGCTGTCTGGATTGCTGGAGCAAGTCCTGTAATAGTTGTTGGTGATGCTACATCAGGATTATAGACCCTGTCAAGGAAATCATAATATGTACCTGCTGATATTTGAACTTGATAAAATGTTCCTGATGCCGAACCTGCTGATGTAGGTGTAAAGACATAGAACACATTGTTGTATTGGTTTATGTTATACCAATTTGTTCGCATTTCAAATGTAGAAAGTGTAAGTCGCATTTCTTCATCTTGAGAGCAGTAGAAATCATTAGGAATAAGATTGACACTGACCTGTATCTGGTCTTGAATCGTATTGGTTTCGCTGTCTATAAAGATATTGCGGGTTTGCTTAACTAATTCGCTCATTGCTGTATAACATAAACTAATATTATTATTCTTGATTTAATTTTATTCATTATTTGGTAAAACACTTCTTGGAGAAACTGGTGGAGTCTGTTCTGGTTCTGGCAATGTTGGTTCTGGTTCTGGTTCTGGTTCTGGTTCTGGGTCGCTTACACTTACATTACCAAGGAGTACATGACTACTGGCTGGTGGTGTTTTCCACATTAAAGAACAACTCTTTAGTTTCTCCATAAGGTCTGGAGGACACTTCAATAACACAGAACACATTAATGGATCAAGTAATGGGAATTGTTGATTGAGTAGTCTTACTCGTGTCTCATGCATTCGTTCTTCGTCTGAAACTTCGGGTCTTGGTAAATCTTCCATTTGTTATATATACTATAAACATTTTTTTAAATTGGTTTTATCTTTCCTTAATTACTTTTTTAGGGCAAAAAGGGCAAGTAGGGCAAGGTTCGGTGAAAGTGTTTTCATTCCACCCCTATAGGGGACTTTGCCGATTTGTTGCCCTACTTGCCCTATTTGCCCTAATTTACCCTTTTTAAGGATGAGTATTCATTTGAACTCTTTGTTCTGGAGTTATACCTTGAGATTGGTCTTGTTGTTGTAATGCATCCATTGCATCCCGTCTTTGTAGATAAGCCATTGTACTATTCATATCCATAGAATTGTAATCAGGTGGAACATAATATGGATTGACAGCTGGGTGTTTAATTTCGTCTATTAATGTTTCACCAAAATCTTCTGCCTTACTTGCTACATAACCAGCAGCACCTACTACAGCACCCAACCCAAGTCCTATAGCAACTGATACTCCTGCTGTTTCTGGTGCTAAAAATGCCCCAATTTCACCACCTGTTAATGCTGCTGCTCCTACACTTGCTCCAATTCCTACTACTGCTGTTGTAGCACCTCCTACTGCTCCCCCTGTAATAGCACTGACTGACTGAATTGTGTCTTCATTTGCTCCAGCGTCTTTAAGTGCTTGAGCTACTGCCTGCTGTGTTTCATACCCTGCTATAGCACCTCCAGCTCCTGCTACAATTTCTGGTAATAAAGCAGTTGCTGTTAATGCCTCTGTAGTTCCTGCTAATGCGGCACTTGCTAAACTTGTATTGACTGCTCCGAGTGCTCCTCCTAATGTAGCAGTACCTACACCTCCTAATGCTCCACCTGAAAGTTTGTCTATTAAGTTTGCTTCTTCAAATCCAGCTATACCACCTGCCAGTCCTTTGAGCTGACTTACAGGATGTAGTGCTTCTACTAACATTTCTGACATTTCTGGGCTTGTTCCTGCAATTGTAGTTTGTCTAACCATTTCCTCACGAACGGCATTAGCATCTTGACTAAATCTTGAAGATGTTTCCAGAGTGTTTTGCATGTTCTCCATAGCTGTGTCAATAAGTGCTTGACGACTTTCATTATCAAGTGAAGCATAACCAGTTCTTTCAGTTCTTGTTGTTTCAAAAGGTCTTGAAGTACCAATTTGATTCTGTGATATAGCATGTGCTTCTTCAGGTGAAAAAGTACCTCCAAGATCTTTCCAAAGTTCTGTATAATTACTCCCTTGATATACCCTTGTTGTTTCAGAAAGAACGGAGTCAGCAGGATTAACATTTTTCATATAATCTACAAAAGTTGCCTGTTTTTCCACATACTCAAGCATCTCTTTCATCATAGTGTATTCACTAACTTTTGCTCCTTGTTGGACTATACGATTATTAAGAAGTTCCTCTATACTGGTTCGGCGTGGTGTATCATTTGTTAATAATTGTGTAAGGTTGTGTTCGCTCCAAGCGTTAAGTGTATCCTTGAGTGGTAAAATACTTCTTACTCTCCAACGACTACCAGCTTTAGTTCCTTTTGCTAAAAATGATACAGGGTCATTCCTTGTGCGAAAGATTTCATGGAAACTACCAGTGTCTTGACTCTTTACAAGTGATGGACTGATAAGTGGATTTAATTCAGTTGTTGGTATATTGTATTCATTTCCCAGATTCATTGACAAGACACTGCCTCGTGAAAAACCAACAAGTTCTTTTGGTGTTCCATAGAGTTCCTCTACTGCTTCAAGCTGTTGTTTTACTTCGGCGTATTCAATGGAGTATTTTTCTTTACCAAAAAGTGCAAGAGCGTCTGTTAAAAGGTCTTTAGGGTTATTAACATCTGTACCACGATATGCAATCATGGTTTCACCTGTTGCGTTGTCAATTAAAACAATTGATATATCTGATGACAATTCAGTTTCAATTGTGTAAGGTATTTTGTATTTGTCAAGATATTCTTGAGCTTCGGACAAGCCGTCTGTTGAATACACCCTTGATGCTTGGGCCATTCTTGCTTTCATAAGTATATCATCAGGTATTGTTTGTTCCGTAGCTGGTTGTGGTTTGCCTTTTGATATTTTTGGTAAAGATAAAAGCGGTTTAGCATCTTTGTGTTCTTTACCTTTCATTGTAAAATTATGTGTTTCTTTAACTTTTGGTTGTTTTTTGGGAACTCGTGAAACAATACTTGGATTTTTAACTCGTGCCCGATTAGGTATAATAGGTGTATCAAAATAAGCAAGGTATTCACCATCTGTTGAATTATGCTGATTGTAGTCATACCAATGTTTATGCTGTTTTCTGTACGCTTGGTTCAGCATCTTTACTTAATCCATTTATTTTTATTTCTTCTTTTTCACTAATTTCTTCAGGTAATAATAATTCGTCCCACATACATCTAAATCTGTATCGTTCGTCTTTGGGATGAAAGTCTATAAACAAAAATCCAAATGGTTTTGATGTTGCATAATCGTACATTTTGTAAAAGATTTCTTCACTGATTTCTCCAGAACATTCTTGTTGGATGTCCTTGAGTTCGTTTTCGTTTTTACTTTTAAACAACACCAGACTGGTCGTATTATTTCTGATACACTTACTAATTCCTCCTGCCTGTGCTTTGTAAGTTTGAATTAAAAAATACAGACTTGTGCCTACAGCACCACCTTTTTCACTGAACGGGGCTATGTGCCTGTGGTAGATCGTGAGCTTATTCAGTCTTCGTATTCCTTTAGTAAATAACATTGAACCCACTACATCATCAAATAATATTGCAGTCATAGGAACTCGTCCATTATATTTATGTTTAGGTTTGTCAAACTCCCGTGTGATAGGATTAAATAAATCCAACAGGTCCTCATCCTCAAGATCGTTTAACATGTACCCTTCGTTTAATTGTCTGTTTAATTTCTTCCATCTGGCAAGTTTATCCCAGTATTCTTCAAGATCGTCTCGTTCCTGTTCTATTTTAGCAATTACACGATCTATACAGGTAATGTCATCTACATCGTCTTCAATGTCATCGGGATTTAAATTGAGCCTATCCATGTATTCCTTGTTGGATTTTACCGATGGTGATATAACAAAAATGCGATCGTATTTCATTTTCTCCAAAAGATTTACACAGCTCAAAGTTTTACCACTGGCTCTTTTTCCTACAAACAACATACTTTGATGTGCTTTAGGAAGGTCTGGTGGTGTGTCAAATGCAAACCCTTTTGACTTACCAGTACTAATATCAAGCCCTTTCAATTTCTCTGTCTTCATTTTTATGAGGGTTTCTATCTAAACCCGTTATTTTAATTTCCTCAAGTTCTATTTGTTTTTCTTCTATTTCTTCTTCTGCTTTCGTGTCCCTTACACACGCAAATAAACCACAACAACAACTGACATTGCTACACTTTGATTTATTCATTGCTGTAATAATTACTACTACAAAGGCAGATAAACTCGCACAAATAGCCAACCAGAAAGCACCATTAAATTGTGATGTATCCATTAACCTTAACCAATATTTTAAGTGTTTCTCCCTGTAATAGAAATTGTTCCATTTACTGCTGTACCTACAACACTCCAATACATTGAAGGGTATGCTGTTGTTGTAGTATTTTGCCCTGTCATTATATGAGGACAATTCAAAAAGGTTGTTCCATTAGCAGAACCATTATTAGTTCCTGAAATTACTTTTGCTCTCGCAGTATTAGGGTGTGATATTGTTATTTTATAAGTCATCCAATTTCTATTAAAACAATAAGCAACTAATGCTGTGGTAGTCCAAGGAGTTTGTGAATAAGTATCACCAAGAATTGCAGTGCGGCCAGAGTATCCTGTCAAAAGAACATCACCTACACTATTAGCAAGACTGAATGACAATGCTGTATAAGCAGTTGGTGATGAACTAAACATCCATGTAATATCATAATAAGTATATCCACCAGTAAAACAAAGTGGTTCAACTACACCAACTTCACTTGTAAATGTTCGTTGATAAACCAAATTAGTGTAATTTGAAGTAAGATAATAAGGAGTCATACATGGTTTATTAATTAAACCAGATTTTACCATACTCAAAGCAGATACAGCAGCATCAGCAGTATTAAATGTAATACCAGTTCCTGTGTGTGCCGTATTCAGATTTAAAGTAAAACCAGCACCACCATAAGCACCTGTAAATGTCCCTCCACCTGATATTAATGTATATGTCAAAGTAGCAACCATTTTAACAACATAAACATCGTAGGTAGGTATTCCATCTACTATTGCTACATCGGTTGGTGAAAGTGTTAAATTAAGTTGAAAGAATGGTTGTGTAAATGGTCTTGCTGCTGTTGTTGAAAATGAATAATCAAATTGTAAAGGAAGAGTAGGTTTATCGTAAGCAAAATTAGTAAAACTTGTTCCATTTCGTGTCATAGTAATTGTAATGGCAGTCATATTTACATAAATCCTATTAACACCAGCAATTGTTCCTGTCAAAGTTCCGGATACATTAACAGGTGTGGAAAGTTTAATTGTTCTATTTGAGGGATTAACTGATTGTATTGAAAATGTTGCTAAAGCACCTGACGCTACGCTTGTAGGATTTGTAATAGAAACAAAACCTGCGAAATCATTAGCATTATTACTTACACTTGTTGTTGTTAATCCACTAATTCCTTCCAGTGTTAAAGAACTATCCATTTCAATTCCCAATCCAGTTGGAGAATAAGCATAATTTCTTTGATTATAAGTTAATACACCACCTCCATCATAATTTATACTCAAAGGTATAGCAAAAGGTGATGTAGTTTGATTAAAATATAAATTACCTGAACTACTGCTTATAGTCCAGTATTTAGTTCCGTCTGTCTGATCGTAAATAAGAATATTACCTTGTGGAATTGTAAGGTAAGTAATAGTCGCATTAAGAGAAGTCATAGTTCCTGCTTGTTGTGTATTACCATCACCATCAACATACCAACAATCAGTTTGCCCTACTCCATAAGGTGCTAAACTGAAAATAGTTGAACTTGCACCTGTGTTGTATCTTGCACCCATAAACCATGAATTATAATTTGCGCTGGAGTGTCCCAATTGAATATTATTATAAGTACCATTAGCAATAGTATTTTGTAGCATGGCAAGTGGCACACTAATACCAGCAGATACATATCCATCAGTATTTCCAATATACAACGGATTAGTCAAACGAGATATACCAACAAGACCACCTAATACTCCAGCAGTACTTATTGTAATTTGTCTTATTCCTGAATTGTAATCAAATGTCAATGCATTACCAGTTGTTGTGAAAATGTCCCAAAAGAAACTTGTAGCATTAGATCTATCAAGCATTCGGTAAGAACCCCTATTAATCATTACACCATTTGTTCCTGAAAGATACTGATAAGACACTATACCAGTATAAAGTGTTTGTCCGTTTGGTTGTGATGTTGTCAAAGGGGCAAGAGTCAGATAGTAAGTTCCTGTTGTTTGCTGTGTAGTATCAATTAAGGTTGCAGAACCAGTCAAAGAACCAATAAAACTCGGTGCGGTTATAGGTAAAGTGGTTGTGATACGAGTTCCATTAATTTGAAATAAAAGAGTAGTAATAGTGCTGTCATAAATTGCTATGACATCAGTAGCTCCAGCATTACAAATCATACTTAACCCTACCACACCTGATCCTGAATAAGCAGTTCCAACAGATATACCACTTGCTACTGATATACCATTACCACCAGTGAATGAGGTTCTACTTGCTGAAGCACTAATTACTTGTGTGCCACCTATTGTTAATTGAACCCCACAGGCAATATTTGGAACTGCTAATGTGCTTGTTGAGTTTGTATAATTAAAATTGATGTTCGTCCATGGTATTTGATTTGCTGTGTTTCCAGATGTATTTACAAAAATAGGGTAAAATATACTACCAATCATTGTATTTGTATTAATGTAATTTGCTCCACCATTGAATGTGCTTGCTGTAAGTGTATTCGTTCCTGCTGCGTAAGATAAACCAGTATCAACATATACTATTTCAGATGTAGAACCAGTTCCAGTATCAACCATTGGGAGGTAATAAGTTAAAGCACTTGCTGTTGTGGTGTCAATGGTATTTGCCCGAGACGATATACTTGCTGTTCCAGTCAAGTTTGCTGTTATAGTTCCTGCACTGAAATTATTGGTTGCGTCTCGTGCTACAATGGTTGAAGCTGTATTTGCAGATGTAGCATTTGTTCCAATTGTTATGCTGGTATTACCAGATTGATTTGCCGTGAATGTTCCTGAACCTGTCATAAAAGTTCCATTTGTGATCGTAAGTGTTCCATTACCAATAGTTGGTAATGTACCCCATGCTATACCTCCTGATGCTTTTGTGAGGTATTGTCCCGTAGTTCCATTTGATGCTGTTGTATCAGTTATTTGTGTTGGTATAATACTTGTTGCTGTAATAGCACCCGCACTGAAATTATTGGTTGCGTCTCGTGCTACAATGGTTGAAGCAGTATTTGCAGATGTAGCATTTGTTCCAATTGTTATGCTGGTATTACCAGATTGATTTGCAGTGAATGTTCCTGAACCAGTCATAAAAGTTCCATTTGTAATTGTTAGAGTTCCATCACCAATAGTTGGTAATGTACTCCATGATATACCCCCTGATGCTTTTGTAAGATATTGTCCTGTAGTTCCATTTGATGAGCTGATGTCAGTTATATTTGTAGGTTTTATAACTGGAACATTCAGAGTGCTGTTGCTATTTGTAAAAGTCATAAAATTAGTCATTGTAGTCCCATTCCAATATTCCCATGTTAATGTTCCATCATTAATTGAATACCACCCTATCCAGTGTGCGGAGTTAGTTCTATCCAAAACTCTAAATGATGGTGCTGAACCATTAAGTTGTAATGAACCTGCTGGTTTTAGCTGTATTATATCTACTATAGCTGTTGGATAGTTAAAATACATTGTTCCATTAGAACTTCCAATATCCCATGTGTATGGAGTTGTAATTGGATCTACAATTTGTAATAAATTATTTGTAATTAAATTATTATTAGCCGTTATATTACCAGAACTATTTATAACTGCTTTAGTTGTTCCGAGATAGTCAAAGTTTAAATTAGTGCCTGATGGTGGATCTGTAATATTCCAATAACTCAATGCTGAACCTCCTTTATTTCCTACATACCTCCATAATACCATTGTTATAGGTGTTGGTGGTAAAACACTCAAACTTAATGGATAAAATGTTAATATTCCTGCTGCGTCATCATAATTCCATGGATAATCTGTGTATGTTGGACTTACAGGAGTCCCATTAGCAAATACTTGAATGGTATAACTTCCTAAAGGATCAAAATTAAATGGAATTGTATCACGACATATATTTGTATTTATTGGATCATTGACATCTGTAGAAGCATACCAAAAACTTTGGACTGGTGATTGAATAATACCCATTGTAAGTGTATATTTTCGTATCCATGGATATGCTGTAGATTGCTGATATGAACCATTTGTAAATGAAACTACACTTCCTAAAGCAGTTGGTGCTGTTGCTGGTATAGTACTACTCCATATTTGAGTAATTGGAATAATTGTTGGAAAAGCATCACCTACAGCTTGATTAGCAAGGAATGTTTCATTTGGGAATGCAGTTGGTAAGTTTTTGTATTTGTTAAACAATATTTCCGTTTCATTCATCTCTGATTACACTTAACAATTATTTTAATTAACTTATATTTGCTGACACATATGTAAATCCACCACTACCAGATGGTATTCCAACACGAGCATAAATGACAACATTGGTCGTACTTACACTAAACTGCCTACAAGGAAACAAAACAGGTAATGTCAAAATACCACCAGCATAAACAGCACCTGTATCCAAACCACCACGATAAGTTGTAATCGTAGCACCAGCGGGGCTACTATAATTTGCGGCTGATACATTTGATGAATTACCATTTACACTTTGAGCGTCGCACCACACACTACTTATATATGTTTGTGTTCCATCAGGAACTGGTGAATTGCTGTCTTCAACACGATAATATAATTGTAATGCCGATCCATTGATATATGCTATACCTCCAGAGATTGTAATAGTTCCAACTAAACCATATACATTAAATGAAAGTGTTCCATATAAACCAGCGTAATTTGCTACTTGCCATGCGAATGTGCTGTATCGTGTTATACTTGATACAGCTGAATAATTTGCAGTATTGAATGTTGAAACATAATATTTATACCCAGTGTAATTTTTCCATCCATTTGTATTTCCATTATTACATAATACACCATTAGCACATTGTAGTTCCTGTCGTTGATCTTGAACTCCTGCTGATGGTGTAGCAGTCAATAGCAATGCATTGTTGTAAGCCTGTGTAGAATACCTTAACGATCCAAAAAGATAAGCAGGTAATATTCCCAAATAAACCACTGCTCCACTATAACAACGGAAGCCAATGGTATAACTACCTAACGATGTAGTCGGTAAAGTTTGAGAAATTACATTAAATATTAAATTGTAAGATGGTCCATCTACCACAATTGTAAATGGTGTTGCCGATGTATTAGTTGTTGAAGAAAGTACATTTGCTGCTATAATATTTGTCAAACTTGCATTGCTTGTTGATACACTAAACGCTGTATTTAAACTTGAACTTGTTATATTGTCAGCTACGCCTAATGTTCCCATAACCCCTGCTGTAATACCTGTAATACCATTTACATTTGTGCGTATTTGCTGTGTTGTAATACCACCAATACTGATATTGTATGTAATCAAGTTATTACGATAAAAGTAAGTTCCCATATTACTTATTGAACTTGTAGATCTAAATAACGGAGTTCCAGAAAATACATAAACACCAGAAATCTGTGTTGCTGTTGTACTTGCTCCACCAAAGTCCCATGTCAAACTTGCTACACTCGGTGTTGATGGAGCAGTGTCATAATAATAAGTTAATGTTTGTGAAACACTTGGAGGTGTTTGCGTAGCTGTAAATGTTGTTAAATAAGGACTTGCTACAAATAACGCACTTCCAATTGTAAATGTTGTATTAGCATTCAAGAAGAATCCTTGTTGTGGAGTAAGTGTGTAAGCGTCAGTATTAATTGTTGGTGTAATAGTTATATTATTAGATGTCAAAGTTGCTGGTGTTGTTATTGGAAATCCTGTAAATGTTCTTGTAGGCCCAGTATTAGTTATTGCGTTTCGCAATGTTTGCGTTGTTAATGTTGTTAATGTGCCTGTACCAAGAGTTCCTCGTGTTGCAGTTGCGTTTATATTGAATTGACTTGGATTTGACACCCAATTTGTTGATGTAGTTGTTAAATTACTTATAGGTATAGTAGCGTTTGTATCAGATGCCGCATAAGCCGTCGCTGTAAAGCGGGATGGAAATGAAAGTGCCTGAAGTGATGGTGGTTGTGTAAGACTTGCTGTTGTTTGAGTTCCCACCAAAGCAGGACTATAACTGGGATTGAGGTTATTGAGAGCAAAGACATTGAGTGTATAACTTGAGTCAGGATATAATTGTACGCTCAATGCATGTGTTAAAACATTACCATAAATGTCTGTTTGTAATGTTTGTGCTACTGCTCCGGAGTATCTGATTGTTGAACCAGATGTAAGGTATGTTGCTTTGTATCCTATAATACTTGCTGGTGTAGTTGTCAAGTTTGTTCCATCAGTGTAAAGTGGTGCTGTGTAGCTAATTGTCATACTTGTACTATTTACAACAGAAAATACAAGTATTCGTGGTGCTGATGGTGGCCCAGCTGGTTGAAATGCTGGTAATACTACAAAAGAGTTATTAACATTCACATTGTAATTTGAATAGAATGTATTAAGTTGGTTATTTACATTGTAAGGAAGATTCAATAAACTCGGATTTGAAAAAAGGCATACATTTCTGGGGACTGCTTCACTTGGGAATGTAATTGTTGTAAAAGTTGTTCCAGCTGGAGCTATAGCAGTTAATACCAATCCTGTGATATTTAAATTAGCTGTATTAGCTGTTAAAACTGCTTGAGGATTCCAAGCCAACGAAGGAACATACAATTGTAGCGTTTGTGAAAGTATAAGTGGTAAATATTGTGCCATAAACCCAACATTGATTTGTGTTGGAAAAGTCCATGGAATGTATAAATATCCCGTATCACTTGTAGGTGTGCCGTATATTACTGCTGGAGGTGGATCAATTAAATTGTTCTGTATCCAAGGTGAAACATTTGGGGGGTTGAAAGTTGTAATGCCAGTTGTAGAGTCAATACGCATTCTCCATGTATCATTTACATTGTCATATATTTCAAAACTATTACTTCCATTGAGCTGAATGGTATATCTACTTGTTCGTGTAAATACACTTGACAAGTCCGTTCCTGAAAAAAGTTTGAATGATCCAAGAGTATCTACATTACCATTTGTTTCAAGGACAATCTTTTCAACACCTGAATTAGAAAAACTGGTTGGTAATTGTATTGTAATCTTTCCAGTCTCATCATAATAAATATTATCAACAAACAATGTTTTAGTCTGTGCTGAATATCCTAAATTGGTTAAGTTCCCACTCATCTTTAATTAAAGTGTATATTTTATTCCAAATTAAAATGTAGATATAGATTATAACAATATGGAAGTCTGCATTGAAAACTTCACACCAACTGGAAATAACTTAATGTTTCGCAAAGACTTTGAAAATTACCAAAAGGAAAAATGTAAAAGCAAAACAATGGCTCGTATGGAAAATACCATCCATTACAATCGTATTCTTGATGGTCTTACTGATAATCGTAGTATTGACATCCTTAACGATGCTTCTTTAGAGAACATCAGAAAAATGGATACACGGGAATATATCATTAAATACATTCAAGAAAACAAAAGTGTTAAAACACCAGAACAATTAGTCATGGGTCTTGCTATTACTTTAAATGTACCTGTAGCAAATAATGCTGGTATGAAAGTTCTTTACAATATGGTTTTAAGAGAATTACAAACAAACCCCCCTACACTTGCAGAAATATCTATAGCTGTTGATGGTGTATCCGTTCCTATTATAGCAAATGATTTTGGAGTCAGAGCAGGAGCAAACAATTTTTCATTTCAAGGCATACCTTCTCAAAGTGTAGATCAAGAAACAGGAGAACTTTCTGCTGTGGAATGGTCGGGTGATAATCAAGTTCCAGTTCGTAATTTTACTTTTCTTGGAAATAATTCTGGCAATAGAATAACTGAAGTTCCAGCCCAGTTTAGCTTACCTTCTAATCTTCCACCTCCTATGATGCCTGTAGTATATGATAGATTAGCATTACCAGATACTAACATTGTTGAACCAGCAATTTATCCTACAGCCCAACGAGGACCTAATTTAGATTTACTACGGGGTTTGTTTGCTCCTGAACCAAATAATATGGCAACACAGACTGAAGGTGATTATCCTCCAAGTGTTTTAGAAATGACTAAAAGTAATGTAGCAACATACACTACTTCTAAAAAAGTAAATAGTGGTAGATTAACACAGACAGCCCAGACTGGTGAATCTGGTATGATTGCAACTCCAGCAATGAGAAACAAATATCCAAGTGGTGGATATTCTGGAAAGGAACGCTTAAGCACACCACGAGGTACTCGTCCCGATTATGATGCTATAAGTCAAGCAAGTAGCACTGCTTCTGGAGCAGTGGTCTTCAGTCCATTTAATCTATATGATAATTAACTTTGATAGAATTACAATTAATTGATAGAAAAAAATATCTATTAAGTGTATATACTCTATCAACATGGACGCAGAACCCGAAATCCCAGAACCCGAACCTTCCAAAACACCGGCCAAGACACGAAAGAAGCGTGAAATGACACCAGAATTGTTAGATAAGTTAAGATTGGCTCGTGAGCGTGCTTCAGAATTAAGGAACTCTGCTAAAGATACTAAAAGTAAATTACCTGATAATATCCCAGAAAAAGAAAGATCAAAGGTTGCAATGTACCTTACTACTCGTAAGGCCATAAAAGAAAAAATAAAACAAGAACTTGTTGAGGAGATTGAAAAAACCCCCTTAACAAAATCCAAAACAAGCACCGATCACGAAGTTGATGCTAAAGGATACTCATTACCGACTAAAAGTACCGAACCACCTCCACCACTTCCTAAAAGTGAAGCAATTGATATACCAAAGAAAAAAGTAAAAGAACCAGAACCAGAATCAGATTCTGACGATGAATACACTACCATAAAAGTACCTAAAAAAAAGATTATCAAATGGAAAAATCATGCTGAAAAACCAATTATTCCCCCCACACAACCAGAAAAACCAAAAATAAATTATCATACTCAACATCTTATAGGACTTGCTAATTTAGGATACAGGTTTCAAAATTAAAAAAAAGTAAAAAATAAAAAAAAAAGTAAAAATAAAAAAGGGCATTTTAGGGCAAATAGGGCAAACAGGGCAACAAATCGGCAAAGTCCCCCATAGGGGTGGAATGAAAACACTTTGACAAAACCTTGCCCTACTTGCCCTTTTTGCCCTAATTTGCCCTGAACCGATTTTTTAATTATCCGTTTCGCTGTCGGAGTCATTTTCCGATTTGAATGCAATACCGACAAATCCCATTACACCTCTTTTAGTTTCTGGAATACCAATTTTCTTGATAAAATCTGCCTTAAAGTTTTTAGCTGTAGGCATCCCTTTTATGCCACTCATTTTACACCAATTACTAAAGTCTGGGTAAAGAGTACTACTTGGTGTGTGTGTTTTTGCCTTGTATTCCATTTTATCTGCAAACCATCCTGTAATGAGATCAGTACCTTGTAAATACCTTTTAGTAAATTGAATACAATTGGGAGACTTGGCAATTGTTTTCCCTTTGATAAGCTTGTAGTTTTCCACAAGCCACCACATGCCTGCTTGTCTGTATTGAATGTCTTTTTCAAATGTAGGTTTTAAAGTTTTATCAACCGGTTTTTGTAAAGGGTTATTGGGATCGGGATCTTCGCAAAACTTGATTGGATACTCAAGAGCATTGATACGACGAACTTCGCTGTCTAATACATTCTGAATATCAGGCATTTGATTACACTCACAATGTAAAGTAAATTGAGGTTTAAATGACACATCACCTTTATACAACTGCCTTGCGGAAACATTATCACCACCAGTCCAAGCTTTAATTTGGTCCATTTGAAATGCTGAATTATTCGCTGGTTCAACTGCAACTACATACCTTGCTCCTTTGAGTTTAGCCACTTCAGGCTCTGCTCCGCTCCGAGTACTTTTTGCTATAGTAAGCATTGAGCTATTCATATCTTGGTAGTACTCACCAAAGACTAATTTCATAAGGTCTTTGAGTAAGCCCTTGCCATTACCACCATTTCCGTTGTGAATGTAGAAATCTTCTTTGACAAGACTACCATCTAATGTTTTACTCATGATATTTAGCCAGAACTCACCATCTTGTTTATCAGGCCAGATACTTTCCACAAGGCTTTTAATTTTCTCTAAAACTGCCATGTCAAAGTCCAGAATATAATCATACCCAGTACTTATACTGATTAAATCATCAGGCCGTCCATCACGAAACTCAAAGTTTTCAAGGTCAAGCACACCATTGGTAAATCCAATGAGATGCCCTTTTGTATCAAGGAGTGCGTCAAACTTTGTATCATCGGTAAAGATACATTTGCATTCAGTCATAATATGATTACGATATGTAGCGTCTTTGAGATCCCAAGCAATTTTACTACTAATTTTTACTCGTTTTTGACAAGTTTCCAGATAATCAATATCGGGAGTTTCTTTAGAAGCTTCTTTAGCTGATTCCTTGGCCCAGTAAGAACTTCTTAACATAAATTGTGCTGAAATCTGAATTAGATTTTTACGAAGTACATTACTATCGTCGTTTCTTACCCATTTATGCTTTTTAGTATCGTAATGAAACCAAGTTTTATTGTTGAATACAAACTCACCATCATAGAACTCCTTGACTATGTCAGCAACATCGGTATGTGCTCCTACTGACGCAATTGCTTTCTCAAGCTTTTGTTCTATGTTAGAAGTAATGACTTCCTCGTATAACACAGGATTGTCTTGCTTTGCATACCATTTAATTGTTCCAATTGTGGAAGTACCGGTAGTCATTTTGCTCCATTTCTTTTGACATTCGCCTTCAACAAACTTACTGGATTTCTTGGAGAACTCAATCCATAGATTTGCATTTTTTGGATCAATGTTATACAATGCAAAGCCGATACTCATCCATTCGGAGTAGTCATCACTTCTTGAATTGTGAATGCACCCCAAGAGTTTTTGAATGAAGCTTGTATTAGTAGGAAAGACAACCTTGGTAGGTTTGACTTTGACTTTGGTTTCTTTGGGTGGATTTTCTTTCTTTAGTTCTTTGGGTGGATTTTCTTTCTTTGGTTCTTTGCTTGGGAGCATGAAAGTAATATCTACTTCCTGAATATCATTTTCACCATTAATAACAAGTTCATCTTTACGAACCCAAGCCCATTGTCCGGACAAGATGTCAATGCCTTTGTATTCAGCATTACATGCAGGGTGTTGATTAGGCATTGGTGTTTTAGACTTGATAAAGATGTGGGGCATCTTTTTAGCACTTGACAGATAGTAAGGCATTGTCTTCATGTATTCATCAAATATAGGATTGTAGTCTTTGACATCAATGTCAAGTTGCTGTAATTGCCAAGTATCAATAGCAATGTGATCGTAGTCGGAATACTTTTCCTTACGACTTGCAAGTTCAGCGTCTGTGATGGGTTTCTTTGGATTAAAATCATTTGTCTTAATAATTTGACTACAAGCTGTTTCTATGTTTTTTGTTATTTTACCACTTACCTCATCAGTGATGAACTCCAATTTGATTGGCTGGTACTTAATGTTGTGCTTGTTAAGGAACTCAATAATATTCACGCCGGCCATTGTGTATATGTTATATATATACAATATTTTATTTCCTTAAGTAATTTTTATCTTTGCGTTTTATATGCTAAATATAAAAAGTAAAAATAACAAATCATTTTTTCATGTAAAATGGGTTTCCTTAAGGAAAAGTCGTTTCCTTAAGAAAAGTTTATTCAATTGTCTGGGTGGATGCGTCTTTTCGTAGGTAATTGGTTTGTTCTGCTACACTATTCATCATCTTCTTTGCAATCTTTTGCTTACGCTCTTCGGTCTTTTCACCCTTGCGAAACTCTGTAAGGTAGATATGACGGAGCAGATCAACAGACATATTCTTATCAGTAAGTTTCTTAAACACACTTCGGAGATACACTCCGAATGTTTCAGGGGAACTAAATGCATCACCGCCTTTCTTCTGAAACAGGTGAGATTGGCTCACTGGAAGCTTCAGAATAAGGTCGGTGATAGGCTTGGGAAGACGCTCATTAAATATCCCGTAAGTTTTAGAGGTCTTGTATTCATTTAACACAAGGTCAGTGTATGTCCTGCCGGACTTCTTGTAAATCCTGATGTAGTTCTGTTTCTCGGTAATGCCCTCCGGTCTTTTGGTTTCAGGGTCAATAAAGGCACTCCGGATAATCTTAACATCGTGAAGATCCAAGCGAACAGGTGGCATGAGAGTATAACATGCAATCAGGAGATTGTCCTGCTCGTTAAACTCAAGGGTCTTTTCTTTAGCAAGTTTCTTAAGAGTTTTAAGTGGAATCCAGTTTTCTTCCTCTTTCTCCGTTTTGTCTTGCTTGGGATTACCTTTGATCTCATTCATAACTTCTTCGTTTTGTTCGGTAATAACTTTAATAATGTCCGTTCCTAATGCTTCGGCAAATGTAGGGCTGTGTTTTGCAACTCCCATAATAGCAATTTGATATGCAGACTTGGTGTTGATATTGGTATATGTAGTATTTATAAAGTCATTAAGTTTATCATTAAGAACCTCTTGCTTCTCAAGATACTTGACTTTTGCGATGTAAGTTTTTATAGTTCCTTCACCAATTCCAATGTACTTGTTGGTTTGAACTTTGGATTCTTTGAGTTCGTTGGCAATTTTATCAAAGTCCATTTTATCTTTCCCTATATATGTAATATATATTTTATTTCCTTAAGTAATTTCATTTTTTATGCAAGTTTAAATAAATAAAATAAAATAACCAGCCTTTATAAGATGGCTCGTGGTAGTGCGAATGTACCATCTAATGTTAGATACATACTTGGTAATAACGAAACTCCTAATCAACCTGTCAGTGAGTTCTTGGCTAAAGAGTTTGTAAGATTAAAGAAAATAGCAAATGAACCAATGGATTGTTCTATTTGTTTAGATGCTATATGTTGTCAAAGGTGTTGTGTTGTATTACAATGCGGTCATTACGGGCATTTTATGTGCTTACAAAAATTATCAATATGCCCTTTGTGTCGTCAATAAATAACTTTGTTTTTAAACAGAATAATATATTTATATAAGGTAAATGAAATTAATATCAGTCCATCCTACACCAGAAGACTCAACCAAAAAGTACATCGGGGTATTTTGCGAATGTAAAGGGAAAACAAAATGCAAGCCCCAAGATAGAAAGACGATACAATTTGGAAGCAAAACCAGTACAACTTTTGCAGAAGGGGCATCGGAACAAAAGCGGGACGCTTACATAGCTCGTCATAGGGTTAATGAAAACTGGACTACAGCTAATGCTGGTAGTCTTTCACGATGGGTATTGTGGAGTGCAAAAAGTATTAAACAAGGTATTGCTAATTTCAGGAAACATGTGGGTTGCTAATTTGTTTGTAATAAGAATCTAAATCACCGATAAGGTCATCAAGATATTCTGGAGGAAACAAGTCCTTTACATTATCAATAAGTTTGTCTTCTGCACGATGATAATTACTCAATTCTTCAAGTAGGAAATTAATCTTATGACTTCTGATAAGGTAGGGCTGAAATAATTCCTTTGCGAGTGCGTCCATTTCAAGTGAGTTCATTGCTTTATATACTATATATATCCCTAATTCTTTAGGTAATTTACATTTTTGCCTTTTCTTTCTTTGGCGTAGAACATCTTTTATATAATCCCGTTGCTTTTTCACGGCACACATAGATAGGTGTTGGTTTCTCTTTGGGTTCTCGTTTTTTGCGTACTTTTACTGGAGTATCAACAACTGGTTCTTTAGGTTTAGTTGTCCGTTTCTTACGGGGTTTCTTTTCTGATTCTGGGGGAACACGAACTGGAGAAACAGAGCGGGATCGTGCTCCTTCAGGTTCTCCGACCTCTCGTTTTTTTAATATAGCTTTTTGTAAAGCAACAGGTAGATTAGCTTTTTGCTTGGGGGTAAGTCCTTTATTTTCCATTTAAAAGGTTCTTAATAAGAACCGATATTTTATTTAAACTAAAATTGGATCTCGGAGTCCTGAAGGATATTTATTTATTGTATTTGTATATGTCCTCATAATTTCTGATTCTCTTTGCCGAAGCTCACTTACATGGTTATATTCAAATCGTTCTAACATATCATATACACAATCTTCATATTTAAGGATTTCAAAAGAAGTTCGGTAATGCCGTGTTCCATTTAAAAATCCTTTATAGTCATATACATGCTTTGATTTCCTTCCAGATAAATACTTGTTGGTAGTACTACCAATATACACATTTTGGGTGTTAGGGGACGATATTTTATATATAAAACCAAAGGGCATTTTTTTGTCGTTTCTTATAATTCTTAATAATTTTTTTTTTTGCAATTAAACGCATTTAATTTATAACCAGACAATATCTTTTGGGAGGCCGATTTTATAACAATAATAAAAGCAATCAAAGTTGCAAGCATTCTTCCATTTATCTGGAACTTTACCATCAACAAGTTTAACAAAATGTATCCGTTTCTGTGGAATAATAATTTGTATTTTATCCTTGAATACACTACGAAAATATTGTGTATTTAATTTTGATACAGGCATTATCATAATAAATGGTTTATCAATTTCAGCAAGTCGTTTAACAACAGCTTCACTAATACTATAAGGTGGGTTGCTTACTAAAACTTCACCAAGATTATTATCAAAGAAATCAATTTCCTCATGTATGACATCAAAATTAAGGTCAGTAAGATATTTTCCACTATCACCATTACCATAAAAACATTCCCATATAACTTTATCATTTGGTATGTAGTCCTTGATTGCTTCCCAAGCACTCTTCGGGGTCATATAGTCATCGTGCTTTTGAAATCCCTTGTTGGTAAAAGCTGCCATATACACTAACCAAATATATTATTCCAGTACTCGTTCCTTCCTATTATATATAACATATAAATCCTTATACCAATTACGAAAATCAAAAAAAAATGCAGTCAATATCAGAACAGG
>Ga0209084_1001090_pt1 | contig 23707 bp, 24 predicted proteins | sample C_130820_MF_Meta_FD_187309 | JGI IMG/M metagenome (GOLD analysis project Ga0209084, IMG submission 187309) | Freshwater microbial communities from Lake Croche, Canada to study carbon cycling - C_130820_MF_MetaG (SPAdes) (version 2) | ecosystem: Environmental > Aquatic > Freshwater > Lake...
CCGGCGTAGCCACCCCCGACGACCACGACATCGCTCGACGCCGGCAGCGGACCGCCAGCCACCGAGGGGGCGTCGGCGTCGACATGCCACAGAACGGATTCGGTGAAGACCTCGGACCGGCGGGCGACCATCACCCGAGCGTAGAGGGGGCCGGCCAACGAACGCTCCGTATGGTTTCGGTGGCAGAATCTCCTGTGCCCACCCGTTCGGGTCGGCACTTCGAGATCCGGCTGCGAGCCGGGGAGAGAACCGATAGCCGTGTCCTCGCACGCAGAACTGCTGGCCCGTCACCGCCGGGCGCTTCCCGACTGGTTGGCGCTCTATTACGGGGAGCCGATCGCTCTTGTCGACGGCGAGGGTCGCCATGTCGTCGACGCCGAGGGCAACCGGTACCTCGACTTCTTCGCCGGGATCCTCACCACCATGACCGGCTACAACGTGCCTGAGGTGGTCGAAGCCATCCGCGAACAAGCCGGGCGCATGATCCACACCTCGACGCTCTATCTCATCGAACCGATGATCGAACTGGCCGAACGCCTCGGTGAACTCTCGGGCATCCCCGACGCCAAGGTGTTCTTCGCCACCTCCGGTTCCGAGGCCAATGAGGCAGCGCTGCTGCTCGCTTCCACTGTGCGTCGATCCAATCAGGTGCTCGCGCTGCGCAACAGCTATCACGGTCGTTCGTTCGCCACGATGGGCGTCACCGGAAACCGGGGCTGGTCGGCGTCGAGCCTTTCGCCGTTCAGCGTCTCCTATGTGCACAACGGCGACACGTTCCGTTCGCCGTTCCGTGATCGCGACTCCAAAGGATTCGTCGACGCGATCGTCGAGGATCTGCGCCACATAATCGCCACGACGACGTCTGGCGATGTGGCCTGCATGATCGCGGAGCCGATCCAGGGCGTGGGTGGTTTCACCGTGCCGCCTGATGGTCTTCTCGGCGCATTGCAGGAGGTGTGCAATGAGTACGGCATCCTCTGGATCACCGATGAGGTCCAGACCGGCTGGGGTCGTACCGGTGAGCACTTCTGGGGTTACGAATCCCAGGGTCTGCGTCCCGACATGCTCACCTTCGCCAAGGGTTTGGGGAACGGCCTGTCCATGGCGGGTGTCATTGCCGGCGCCGAACTCATGGATTCCATCTCGGCCAACTCGGTCTCCACCTTCGGTGGCAATCCGCTCGTCTGTGCCGGTTCCCTCGCCAATCTGTCGTATCTGCTCGACAACGATCTGCAGGGCAATTCGCTGCGTCAGGGCGTGACCATGCGTGCCGCTCTCGACCCCTTGGTCGACGAACTCGCTGTGGTGGGCGATGTTCGCGGCAAGGGTCTGATGATCGGCATCGAGCTCGTGGAGTCCGACGGTTTCACGCCGAACGCACCGGCCGCAGTCGCAGTGCTCGAAGCCTGCAAGCAGCGCGGTCTGCTCATCGGCAAGGGCGGCCTGTACGGCAATTGCCTGCGTATCGCTCCGCCGATGAGCCTCACTGATGAGGAATGTGCGCACGGCGCAGCGATGCTCGTCGACGCACTTCGTGAGGTTGATTCGACCCGAGGTACTCGATGACCTCTTCGCCAATTTCGGCCACCCCCGCGATCGATGGCGTGACCACCGGCGTCATCGGCCATTGGATCAACGGCGCTCGGTTCGCCGGTTCGCCCGATGGCACGCTGCCCGTGTTCGATCCCGCCACGGGAGCGGTGGCCGCGCAGGTCGCGCTTGCGTCGGGGCCTGATCTCGAAACTGCGGTGGCGTCATCGCGTGCCGCGTTCGAGTCCTGGCGTCATTCATCCATCGCCACCCGCACCAAGGTGATGTTCGCCTATCGCGAGATCCTCAGCGAGCGTCGTGAGCAACTGGCTGCGGTCATCACCGCACAGCACGGCAAGGTGCTCTCCGATGCGGTCGGCGAGGTCGGTCGCGGCATCGAGGTCGTGGAGTTCGCGTGCGGCGTGGGCGAACTGCTCAAGGGCACGCATAACGAGCAGGTCTCCACCGATGTTGATGTCTGGACGGTCCTGCAGCCGGTGGGCCCGTGCGTCGGGATCACCCCGTTCAACTTCCCCGCCATGGTTCCGTTGTGGATGCTGCCGGTGGCCATTGCCTGCGGAAATTCGTTCATCCTCAAGCCCAGCGAGCGCGATCCCGGGGCGTCGGTGTTGCTGGCCGAATGGTTCTCCGAAGCGGGTCTGCCCGATGGTGTGTTCAACGTGTTGCAGGGCGATGCCACTGCGGTGAACGGCCTGATCGATCATCCCGCTGTGAAGGCTGTGAGTTTCGTGGGCTCCACGCCCATTGCTCGTCATGTCGCCACCTCAGCCACAGAGCAGGGCAAACGCGTACAGGCGCTCGGCGGGGCCAAGAATCACATGATCGTGCTGCCCGATGCCGATCTCGAACTCGCCGCCGACGCTGCAGTGAGCGCCGGGTACGGCTCGGCGGGCGAGCGCTGCATGGCCATCAGCGTGGTCGTGGCGGTCGATCCGGTGGGCGACGAACTTGTTGATGCCATCGTCGAACGGGCCAGGGCACTTGTTATCACCGACGGACGCGACAGCGCTGCTGATATGGGTCCGATTGTCACGGCCACGCATCGCGATCGTGTGCGCTCGTATGTCGATCTCGGTGTCGAAGAGGGCGCGACCCTCGTGCTCGATGGTCGCGACATCGTCGTCGACGGGCGCCCCGACGGATTCTGGCTCGGGCCCTGTCTTTTCGATCATGTCACCACCGAGATGCGCATCTGGTCCGAGGAGATCTTCGGTCCGGTGCTCGCGGTTGTTCGAGTGTCCACGTACGACGAAGCAGTGGAACTTGTCGAACGCAGCCCGTTCGGTAACGGCGTGGCGTTATTCACCCGTGACGGTGGGGCGGCCCGACGTTTCCAGCAGCAGGTTGAAGCCGGCATGGTCGGCATCAATGTGCCCATTCCCGTGCCCGTCTCGTATCACTCATTCGGCGGTTGGGGTGCCTCGCTGTTCGGCGATACCAAGGCCCATGGCACCGAAGGCGTGCACTTCTACACGCGTGCCAAAACCGTCACCGCCCGCTGGGCCGATCCCGCTACCCGCGGGCCCGACCTCGGCTTCCCCCGCAACACCTGATCCGGAGAGAACCATGACAGACGTGACCCCCATGCGCATCGGCGCCGACCTCGTCACCACCGAGGAGAGCATGGCCGTGCTCTCGCCCTACGACGGCCATGAGGTCGGGCGCGTGCCGGTCGGCACCGAAGCCCATCTCGATGCCGCAGTTGCGATCGCGGTGATCCGTCGTGATGGCGAACAGCTGCCGGCCTGGCAGCGGGCCGAGATCCTCGATCGTGCTGCAGTGCGACTCGCCGAACGTCATGAGGAATTCGCTCAGCGCATCGCTGGCGAGGCGGCCAAGCCCATTCGCACGGCGCGCGTCGAGGTCACCCGCGCCATCGACACCTTCCGCTTCTCCGCCGCTGCGGCCCGCACACTCACCGGCGAGACCATCCCGATCGATGCCTCGGTGGCCGGTGGCAACAAGATCGCCTTCGTGAGCCGGGTTCCTGTGGGTGTTGTCGCGGCCATCTCACCGTTCAACTTCCCGGTGAATCTCGTCGTGCACAAGATCGGCCCGGCCATCGCGGCAGGGTGCCCTGTGGTGCTCAAGCCGGCCTCGGCCACACCGCTCTCGGCGCTCGCGCTGGCCGAGATGCTCGTCGAGGAATGCGGTCTGCCTGCCGGTTGGCTCAATGTGGTCACGTGCAAGGGCTCGGTGGCCAACCATCTCGTCGAACATGACGATGTTGCGCTCATCACGTTCACCGGCTCACCGCCTGTGGGTTGGGGTATCCGGGCCAAGGCTCCGCGCAAGCGGGTCGGCCTCGAGTTGGGCAACAACGCCCCCGTGATCGTGGAGCCCTCGGCCGATGTCCTCGGCACCGCCGACAAGATCACCGCAGCGGCCACGGCCTTCGCCGGTCAGTCGTGCATCTCCGTGCAACGGGTGTTCGTGCATCGCGCGATCGCCGAGGAGTTCACTGCCCGACTGGTCGAGGGGTTCTCGGCGCTCGTCGTCGGCGATCCCATGGACGAAGCCACCTCGGTGAGCGCCATGATCGACAGCGGTGAGACCCAGCGCGTTGCCGGATGGATCACCGAAGCAGTGGCCGATGGGGCCAAGCTTGCGTTCGGTGGGTCGGTCGACGATAACGGTGTGCTGCAACCCACCGTGCTCGTCGATGTTCGTCCGGAGATGGAGGTCTGCCGCACCGAGGTGTTCGGTCCGCTGGTCGGCGTACAGATCTACGACGATGTCGACGATGCCCTGCGGATGGCTAATGACAGTCGCTATGGCCTGCAGGCGGGCATCTTCACCGCCGATCTCGACACGGCGATGAAGGCCGCCCGCCGACTCGACTTCGGTGGTGTGCTCATCAACGAGGTGCCCACCTGGCGGGCCGATCAGATGCCCTACGGCGGTCTGCGCGACTCCGGGAACACCCGTGAGGGCCCGGCCTACGCAGTGCGCGAGATGACCGAGGAACGACTCGTCGTCATCCATTCGCCGTCGTTGTGAACCGAATCTCGGTCCGAGTTTTCGTAGATCCTGCGGGTTAGCGTCGGCCCATGAACATGTCGGTCATGGTCGCTTCAGCCATCGCCATAGCGGTACTCATGTTCGGTACCTGGCTCGTGAGCCTGCCGTTGAAGAACGCCTCGATCGTCGATCCCATCTGGCCGCTCGGATTCGTCGTGGTCGGCTGGGTTGCGGCGCTCGTGGGCGACGGTGAACCGGTGCGAGTCGGACTGCTCGTGGGCATGGTCTCGATCTGGGGGCTGCGACTCTCGTCGTATCTGTTCCGCCGCAACATCGGGCACGGCGAGGATTTCCGGTATCAATCGATGCGCAAACGGATCGGGCCGCGTTTCGGTCTCGTGAGCCTCTTCACCGTCTTCGCGCTGCAGGGAACGATCATGTTCATCGTGTCGCTGCCCCTGCAGTTCGGCATCGGCATCGAGGGGTTCGACACCGGCGCCGTCGTGCTCGTGGTGCTCGGCGCGGTTGTGTGGCTGGTGGGGTTCCTGTTCGAGTCGGTCGGCGACGCCCAATTGCGGGCGTTCAAGGCCGATCCGACATCGGCGGGTCAGGTCATGGATCGGGGACTGTGGCGCTACACCCGTCATCCCAACTACTTCGGCGACTCATGCGTGTGGTTCGGCATCTTCCTCGTGGCGGCCTCCGCTGGCAGTTGGGCGTGGGTAGGCATCGTGAGCCCCATCGTCATGACGTATTTCCTGCGCTTCGTGTCCGGTGTCGTGATGCTCGAGCGGTCATTGGTCAAGCGGCGTCCGGCCTATGCCGAATACATGCGCACCACCGGCGCCTTCTTCCCGCGACCGCCGCGGAAGTAAGTGCGATCTCCCCTCGAACCAGAGAGCGGACTAGCCAGCGAATCACCCTGCGAGTGACATCGTCGTGGCAACGGTGACAACTACGCTCTCATTCCTGTGATTGTGCTGTCGGATGTCCCGAAGTGAGTGAGTTCCATCGGTTCGTGGTGGACGGCATCATCGATCCTGCCGTCACATTGGCGGCATTCGCCGAACAGGTGGGATTGAGCGAGAACGAGGCCGAGGAGTTCGACCGACGATTCTTCGACACCCCCGACGGTCGTCTCCATGCGGACCAATCCACACTCGAGGTTCGCAATTCGGTCGAGTTCCCCCTCATGTGTTCCCTGGTGTGGTTGAAGGGCGGTCAGGTCCTGGCCTCGACCAGGGTGGAGTCAGGGTTCTCCCCCGACTTCGCTGATTCACTCCCGAGTGGCCCCGCCTTCGATCGCCTGCGCGAACTCGTTGAGATGCGTCGGTTGCTCCCGGTGGCCACGGTGCGATCACGAATCAGCTCCGGCGGTCATCTCGACTCCGAGGAGAAGACCACCGCCCGCGTGCATATCGACCTGCCATCGCTACCCGATGGCCAACCACTTCCTGCGCTGATCGAGGTTCGCGCGGTTCGTGGCTACGAGGCCGAAACCGCCGGGCTGCTGCGCTCCATGCGCGCGCACGAGGCGTTCGAACCCTCCGATCTTTCGACTGCTGATTTCGCCCGTGCGATGGTGGGCGCCGAGCCCTATCTGCCCGGGAAGCTCTCGTTGCAACTCGATGCTTCTGCGAGTGCCGATGCGGTGTGGCGAGTGGTGTTGCGTGAACTCCATGACGCCATGATCGCCAACTTCCGGGGCACGGTCGACGATATCGATTCCGAATATCTGCATGATTTCCGCGTGGCGGTCCGCCGCACCCGCTCGGTGCTGCAGGAGGGTCGCGGTGTGCTCACGCCCGCCGCTCGCGACCACTTCCGTGACGGGTTCAAGTGGTTGGGCGATGTCACCACGCCAACACGTGACGCCGATGTTCACCTGCTCGACTACCCCAACATGATCGGCGCGCTCTCGCCGGAGTATGGCGAAGCGCTCGCGCCGCTACATGAGCTGCTGCTCTCTCGTCAGCGGACCTGTCAGGCGCAACTGGCACTCGATCTCCGGTCGGTGCGTCGGGCCGAGCTCGGTGCCGAATGGGCGGAGTTCCTCGCCGGTGAGGGCCCTTGGGTGAACACCACGCCCGTTGGGTCCGATGCGGCACCCGATGCTTCTCGCTCGGCGCGTGATGTGGCCGCTGAGCGTATCGAACGGGCGCATTCACGATTGGTGCGCGACGGACGAACCATCGATGGTTCCTCCGAGCCCGAGGCGCTGCACGATCTGCGCAAGGACGCCAAGCGACTTCGGTATCTCCTCGAATGCTTCGGTTCGTTGTTTCCAGCCGAGGATCTCGCGGTGGCAGTGAAGCCGCTCAAATCCCTGCAGGATGTGCTTGGCGAGTTCCAGGACACCGAGGTGCAGGCCCATGCGCTGGCCCAATTCGGTCGGCAACTCGATGTCGAGGGAGCAAGCACCGACACCATCCTCGCGATGGGTGGGGCCATCGAACAGCTCAGCGTCCGGCAGGCTCGTGCCCGTCGCGAGTTCGCAGCACGCTTCGAATCCTTCGACAGCCGCGAGGTGGAGAGCGCCTACGACTCGATCACCGGGGTGGGGACGACGAAGTCGAAGAAGCGGAAGAAGAAGAATCGATGAGCCCCCGATGAAGATTCTCGCCACCTACAACATCAAAGGTGGAGTCGGGAAGACCGCATCAGCAGTCAACCTTGCTCATGTCGCCGCCAGTCGGGGTAACCGCGTGCTGCTGTGGGATCTCGACCCCCAGGGTGCGGCCACCTTCTATTTCCGCGTGAAGCCCAAGGTGAAAGGCGGCGGCGAGGCGCTGCTCAGCGGACGTCGTGAGCTCGCCGATGTCATCAAGGGCAGCGACTACGACAATCTCGACATCGTCCCCGCCGACTTCTCGTATCGCCATCTCGATCTCATGCTCGATGACGCCAAGAAGCCGCTGGCCCTGCTGCGCAAGGTTCTCTCCGGCGTGGCTGATGAGTACGACTATGTCTTCCTCGATTGTGCGCCGAGTATCTCGCTGACATCGGAGAGCGTGTTTCGAGCGGCCGATGCGCTACTCGTTCCTGTCATTCCCACCACACTGTCGATCCGAACCTTCGATCAACTCGATGCATTCGTCGCCGAGAACCCCGACATCGTGCGCAAGCTGAAGATCATGGGGTTCTTCTCGATGGCCGACAGTCGCAAGCGCCTGCATCGTGAACTCATGGAAGAACTGCGCGAGCAGCGCCCGGACCTTCTGCCGTCGCAGGTGCCCATGGACACTGATATCGAACGCATGGGTGTGCACCGTCAACCGGTCACCGCGATGTTCCCGAAGTCGCGACCAGCCCGGGCGTACCAATCGCTCTGGGACGACATCGTCGAGCGGCTCTGAACCAAGCGATGCCCGACGGACGGTTCGCTCCGAGTCCGAGCGCTCGACTGCATCTCGGCAATCTGCGCACCGCCCTGCTGGCTTGGCTGTTCGCCCGGTCCACGGACAGTCGGTTCCTGCTCCGGATCGAGGATCTCGACCCTGCGTCGTCGCGCATCGAACACGCCGAAACCTCTCTCGCCGATCTTGCTGCGCTCGGACTCGACCACGACGAAGAGGTGATGTGGCAGTCCCACCGACGCGAGCACCACGCCCTTGCCCTCGCCGCGTTGGTCGCGACCGGCGAGACCTACCCATGCTTCTGTACCCGCAAGGAGATCCTGGCCGACGCCGAAGCGGCCGCTCGGGCCCCTCATGCCCCGGCGTTCGCCTATGTGGGCACCTGTCGCAATCTCAGTTCGCGCGAGCGGGCCGAGCGCGAGGCTGCTGGTCGTCGACCCACGCTGCGGGTCCGGGGCGAGGGGCGGAGCTACGGATTCGTCGATGCGGTGGCCGGTGACTACTCAGGTGAGATCGACGATTTCGTGATCCGGCGGGCCGATGGTGTGCCGGCCTACAACCTTGTTGTCGTTGTCGATGATCACGCCCAGGGCATCGGCGAGGTGGTGCGGGGCGATGATCTGCTCGACACGACACCGCGCCAGCTGTTCCTTGCCGAGCTGATGGGCGTGCCATCGCCGGCCTATGCGCATGTTCCGCTGGTGCTCGACGCGAGTGGCGAGCGACTGGCCAAACGGCATGGTGCGGTGACACTCGCCGATCAGGAGGCGATGGGTCGCACACCAGCCGATGTTCTTTCGCTGTTCGCGGTGTCTCTCGGGTTGGCCGATGCGGGCGAGCCGGTTCGCGCAGCGGATCTCGTTGAACGCTTCGACCCGGCATCGGTTCCGCGCTCACCATGGGCGATGCCGGCCTCGGTCACTGCAGCTCAGTAGGGCTGGGGTCGCCCGCGTTCGAGTCGACGCAACTGCGACACCACATAGGGACGGGCGCGGCGCTGACCACCGCGTTCGGCGATCGCCTCTTGGAGCAGATGCAACGCTCGAAGTACTGCGTCACGATCAGGTTCCAGACCGCGGCGTTCGAGTTCGTCGATCCAGTCCGCCGGCGTGCGATGGCCGCGCTCGCGGTTGCAGCGGGCGCAGGCCGCCATCTCGTTCTCGAACCATGAGGGGCCGCCCTTGATCCGCGGCACGAGGTGTTCGGTGGTGGCCAGAACTTTGTCGGTGTCGATCTCTCGTCGACACCACACACAGCGAGTTCCATCCCGTTCGAGGATGAGGCGCATCCGTGCGCTGCGCGACAGGTTGCGATCACCCGGGGAGTCGGCGTCGCGATCGGGCGCCGATTTTCTCGCCATGGGGAGTTGCTACGCCCCAGCCATCGCCCGTGCCCGGGCGAGAGCATCGATCGGCGAGACGCCGGCCTTGGCGGCGAGATAGCAGGTGAGCGGAGCGGCGAGGCGCTCTGATGCGTGCGCCGCCACACCAGCGAGGTCGAGGAGTGCCTCGACATCGGTCTCGTTGAGCGGTTCGAGTCCGAGTTCGGCAGCGAAGGCGATGATCCAGTCGTTCCCAGTCATGGGGCCAGCGTAGAGGGTGACCCTCGTAGGCTTCTCGCCGTGGAAAATGCCGACGATGCGCTGCGAGTCACGGCCAGTGTGTGCATCCCCGCGCATGAGCTCGAATGGCGTTTCGGGCCGAGCGGCGGGCCGGGCGGACAGCATGCCAATCGTGCCCACACCCGGGCCGAGGTGCGTTTCGATATCGAGGCGTCACCATCGCTCACCGAGGGTCAACGGAACCGTCTCATGAAGAAATTCGGGTCGGTCGTGGTCGTTTCGGCTGACGACGAGCGATCGCAGCTTCGCAACCGTCGCCTCGCCGTTGATCGGCTCCGTCTCCGTCTCGCTGATGCTCTCGTGATCGAGAAACACCGGCGCCCCACCCGGCCCGGTCGTGGTGCGGTGGAACGGCGGCTCGATGCTAAACGGCGTCAGGCCAGCCGCAAGCAGGATCGCCGCAAGGACTTCGACGACTGACTGCATCGAAGGTGCTGCGCTCGTCCTGGTGTGTCCTCGCCGGTGGTCGGTGACCCTGATCGGTAACGTGGTGTCATGCGCTTCGGATTCAAGACCTCACCGCAGAACACCACCTGGCAATCGATGCTCGATGTGTGGCGCGCTGCTGACGACATCGAGCTGTTCGAATCCGGTTGGAACTTCGACCACTTCTATCCGATCTTCTCCGACTCCACCGGACCCTGTCTCGAAGGTTGGTCAACGCTCACCGCACTCGCACAAGCCACCTCTCGTATCCGGGTCGGTGTGCTCGTCACCGGTATGCCGTACCGCCATCCAGCGGTGCTGGCCAATATGGCGGCCACCGTCGACATCATCTCCAACGGTCGCCTCGAACTCGGTCTCGGTGCCGGATGGAACGAGGAGGAGGCCGATGCCTATGGCCTCGACCTCGGCTCTTCGCTCACCGAACGCTTCGATCGTTTCGATGAGGGTCTCGAGATGATCATCTCCTTACTTACCAACGAGACCACCGATTTCTCCGGCGAGCACTTCACGCTCACCGGTGCCCGCTGCGAACCCAAGCCGATCCAGCGTCCGCATCCGCCGATCTGCATCGGTGGAACCGGCACCAAGCGAACCATCCCCGCTGCCGCTCGTTTTGCCCAACACTGGAACCATCCCGGCGGCAGCGTCGACGACTGGTTGGCGGCTCGCGAGGTTCTCTGGGCCGAATGCGATCGCATCGGTCGCAACCCCGCCGAGATCACCACCTCGATCCACCTGCTGGCCGATGCCGCCGAACCGGGACGCACGGCCGAACAGGCCGCCGCGTTCGCCGAAGCAGGCCTCGACCTCGGCATCGTCTACGTTCCACCCCCGCACAGCCCCGCCGTGCTCGAGGCCCACGCCGTGGTCCTCGAACCACTGCTCGGCTGAACGCCAACTCACCTGATTTGTGGGGCGGAACGTTTCCGCCCGATCGCAGTTCTCATTCAGATCGTTCACTCAGATCGCTCAATCCGATCGACCAATCCGATCGATCAACCCGATCGCTCAACTATTCAAGGAGTCACCATGGAACTCGGACTGTTCACCCAACGCCCGACCGTCGATGCCACCATCGCCGATGTACACGCTGCCGCCGAGGCCGGGTTCGCATCGGTGTGGATGCCGCAGATCTTCGGCATCGACACGCTCACCACACTGGCCATCGCTGCCCGTGAGGTGCCGAACATGAAGTTCGGAACTGCGGTCATCCCGACCTTCCCGCGTCATCCGATGATGCTCGCCGCGCAGGCCCGCACCGTGCAGCAGATCGCCGGCGGTCGGTTCACGCTCGGTATTGGTCTGTCACATCAGATGGTCATCGAGAACATGCTCGGAATGTCCTGGGAGAAGCCCGTTCGCCATCTGCGCGAGTACCTCGATGTTCTACTGCCCCTCGTGCGCGGTGAGGCCGCCGACGCCACCGGAGAGACGCTCAGCGCCCATCTCGAACTCGACATCCCCGACTCCACGCCGATCGAGGTGCTGGTCGCCGCTCTCGGCACCCAGATGCTGAATGTCACCGGCCGTCTGGCTGAGGGCACCGGCACCTGGATGACCGGCCCGGAGACCATCCGCACCCATATCGCTCCCACCATCAACGCGGCGGCTGCCGGTGCTGGTCGTCCCACCCCGCGCATCGTGTGCTCGCTGCCGGTGTGCGTCACCGATGACGAAGCCGCCTCCCGGGCCAAGGCGGCTGAGGAGTTCCTCGTCTACGGCTTCCTGCCCTCGTACCGCGCCATGCTCGACCTCGAGGGTGTCGAAGGGCCGGCTGATGTCGCCATCGTCGGCGATGCCGCCACCGTGCGCGCCGGTATCGAACGAATCATGGAGGCCGGTGCCACCGAGTTCGTGGCCGTTCCGTTCAGCAACCGCGAAGCCACCATCGAGGTCCTTCAATCGATGATGTAGATCGCGCCCGGATCGCAATGGTCCGGTTCGCACTGACGCATCGCTGTGCGCGGCCGGTGGCCGCGCACAGTCGCGTCAGACCGGTGCCTGCGGGCGCAGCTCCATGGTGGATTCCACGAGGTTGTCGAACAGATCGGCCAGAAGATCGGCCTTGATGCCCTGACGGCTCGGGTCATCCCAGAGGTTCACCCGCTGCAGGGGATCGGCGATGAGGTCGTAGAGCTCACCTTCGGTGCCGTCGTGCATGGTGCCGGGTCGGTACATGGTGCACACCAGGTTGTCGCGCACGATGGTGCGGCAATGCACATCGGTGCCGTCGGGCTGACAGGAGTCCCATTCGACGAGCGACCGCTCGAAACCACGGGCATCGGCATCGGCATCGGTGACGGGCAGCGGCTTGCCCTCCATCCACGCCGGCGGGGTGACCCCGGCGATGGCACAGAACGTGGGAGCGAGATCGAGCAGGCCAACGGGCTTGGACACGCGCTCCGGGTCCTGCTGCACCGCAGAGGGAGCCGGTCGCCAGATCAGCGGCAGTCGGGCCAGCGCATCGACGTGGTACGGGCCCTTGAACAGGAACCCGAAGTCGCCCTGGAATTCGCCGTGGTCGGTGGTGAACACGATGTCGACATCGTCGCCCCAGCCCTTGGCCTCGATATAGGCGAGCACCCGGCCGATGGCTTCATCGATGAGTTCGTTCTCGACATGGGCATACGCGTTGACTTCGCGGATCTGGTCGGGGGTGAGGGTGGCGGGAACCCACTTGGCGGGCGCCTCGTAGTTGCTGACCAGTTCGCCGTCGTACCACTTGCGCCAATGGCGGGGCTTGGCGTCGATGATGGCTTCGCGCGCGGCGCGATCCTCGACGTAGTTCTCGGGAAGATCGAGTTCGCGCCAGTTCACGCGGTGCATCTCAGAGGCCGGCGGATCCCAGGGGTGATGCGGATCGGGGAAGCTCATCCAGCAGAACCAGTCGTCGTCGGTTCCGATGCTGTCGAGCCATGACATCGTCTGACGAGCGACCCAGTCGGTGTGGTACCACTCGGGATCGATCGGGTTGACCTTGATCTGCGGGGCGCCGGTGTCGCCGCCGGGCACACCGCTCACTTCGAGTTCACGGTCGAGCACCTGGAAGAACCCGCCCATGGCCTCGGGATGGTTCTTCTGCATCCATTGGGCGTAGTGGTTGAAGCCGGCTGCTCCGTGGGTGGCGAGCTCCATGAATTCGAACCCGTGGCTGCCGGTGGTCTCGCCCAGCATGGCGTGCTTGTTCTCGCCGAAGCGCAGGAACGGATCGAGCAGCGGTTCGAAATGGCTCTTGCCGATGAGCGCCGTGCGATAGCCGGCCTCGCCGAGCACCCGGGCCACGCTGGCCGACTGCTCGGGCAGGGGTACGCCGTTCATCCAAACGCCATGCGTGCCGACGTTCTGGCCGGTGACCATGGTGGCCCGCGACGGCATGCATACGACGTTCGTGGGCTGGGCCCGGTCGTAGCTGATGCCATTGGCCGCAAGGCTGTCGATGACCGGGGTGCGAGCCACGCGGCCGCCATTGGCCCCGATGGCGTCGTAACGCATCTGGTCGGTGGTGATGAACAGAATCTTGCGTCCCATCAGCTGCGCTCCTCGGCGTGATCGTTCAGGATGGAGGCCAGGTTGGCGATGGCGGTGGATGTGGCGCCGTCGAGCACGAATGACATCGGGTCGGGCATGATCTCGGTGCTGTAGACGAGCAGCGTCTCGGGAGCATCGGGAGAGCCGATGTCGATCACGTCCATGGTGGCCAGATGGAAGTTCACCGGTAGCGGTCCGGTGATCTTGTACTGGAAGCGGCGCAGACGATGGTCGATCGTGACGATGTCCTCGTGCACGGGAAGTCCCGAGGCCATGACGATGGTTCGCACATCGCCGTCCATCGACACACCGGTGATGCCGGGGAACCATTCGACGATGCGCATGGGGTCGCGCAGGACCGCCCACACATCATCGGGGCTTCTGCTGATCCGTACCTGACTGCGACTCGTGGCCATCTGCTTCCTCTCTATGACGGGCGTCACCTTATTCCCAATTGGCAGAGTGACTGTCATTAGAGGGTTTGGGGCGCCCGCACTAGCGTGCGCATCCGTGCCCCGCGCTGCCCAAATCAACTCACCGTTCAATCGGTGGACCACCTCGCTCATCAACCGGGCATGGGACAAGATCCGGGCTCGTGGGGCGGTCAACTGGCAGCATCCGCTGGCCCGCAAGTACGGCTCGATGGGCGAGGGCAGCTATCAGGCCTTCCCGCCGGGCGACTGCACCAATCCGCACGCCATCCACATCGGTCGCAACTGTTTCATCGGCGCTGGGGTCACGTTGGCAGTGGGGATGCCGACCGAGGTGTACGCCCCCGATCACGAACCAGTGATCGAGATCGGCGATCGCACCACCATCGGCAAGAACTGCTGGTTCGTGGCCCGGCACTCGATCGTGCTCGAACACGATGTCACCGTCGCCCCCAACGTGTATTTCACCGATCACAACCACACCTACGCCGATCCATGGCTGCCGGTGGGTCAACAGGTGCTGCAGGGAAAGCCCGTGCGCGTCGGAACCGGCACGTGGATCGCCACCAACGCGGTGATCCTGCCCGGCACGACCATCGGGGCGAACTGTACGATCGCCGCTGGAGCGGTGGTGCGCGGCGATATTCCTGATCATTCGGTGGTCGGAGGTATCCCCGGTCGGGTGATCCGTCGCTGGACCCGTGAAGAGGGCTGGCAGCCGCCGTTCACCGAACCGGTCGTGGTGGTCGAGGGCTGGCCGGTGGGCGTGCCGCCGGAGGACTATGTCCCGCCGGAGAACTATGTGCCGCCCACCCCGGCCTGATCAGCGCGTGTTCTTCTTGGCTCCGAAACTGCTGGCCAGCATCGGACCGGAGAAGGCGTCGCCGACTGGAAGCCCGACCGCGTAGCGGTACAGCGCAGTGCGGAAGATCGCCCCAAGTGCGGCAAGCACGGTGAACACGACAGCCAGATAGATCAGCAGCAACGGGATCCCGACAACGGGGAGCACCGCGCTGAGCGCACCGAACACGAGCACACCGGGCACGATGAGCAGAAGTCCGAGAAGCCCGAAGCCGACCTGGGCGATGAGGTTCTCGCCCCACTTGGCCTTGATGAGCACCACCGAGCGCTTCACTGCGGCGAACGGGCCGACTCCCTCGATGATGATCACCGGCATCACGAGCCAGGTGGCGATGTTCCATGCGGCACCGATCAACCCCACGACCAGATCGCCCAGGAATCCCGCCTTCTCCTGAATCGCGGAGAGCACGGCGCCCACCGTGGCGTTGGTGGCGGTCCAGCCGGTGATCGGGAGCAGCCGGGAGAGCGCTTTGGAGAAGGAACTGCTCAGTGTGGGGTTGCCTCCCTCGAGTCGCTCGTTGGCGCCGGCGACCAGCGCACCGGCGAACACCTGACTGATGACGGCGACGATGAGTAGTCCGATGATGAGCAGCAGGATCGCCGCCGGGTTGGCCTGCGTACTGGTCTCCCCGGTTACGGCATCAGTGGTGGTGCTGAGCGTGGAATAGACCACGAGACCGATGGCGGCGGCAATGACGCCACAGACCGCAGCTCCGATGACCGGGATGGCCATGAGCTCCTTATCGGCTTTGAGGACTCCCCAACTGGCACCGGCGAGCTGCTTGCTGTTCGCGAATCTTCCCATGGGCGCAGAGCCTAGGAACGCCTGCGGTACCGGTCAGGGACCCGCCTGTTGATAGCGGCTGGTCGTGGTTCAAGCCAGCGTTGGCTCAGGCGGGCGTTCGCTCCTATCGGCGTTCGTTCAGACGGGATCGATGTCGATGGTCTCGGCGGGTGCACCATCGGGGATGAGCAGTTCTGCGAGTTCGGCGCAGAGGCGATCGAGTTGCTCTGCGGTGCGCTGGTACACGGTCATGCCTTCTCCCACGGGGTCGGCGATCTCATCGCCACCGAGACCGGGCGGGCGGTTGGGGAGTCGCAGCGAAGCCACCTCGGCACACCATTCGCGAACTGTCTGTCCTGGTCGACGCGGCCCGACTTTGCGCCCCAGCCGAACCACTTCGCCCATCACGAATGTTCGCTCTCGGGCGGTGGGGTCGTGGTTGAGCGAGCCGGTGACGTGATCGCGGGTCATGCCCAGAACCAGATCGGCGTCGGAGACGATCGGTGGGGTCAGACGCCGACTCTCATGGCCGGAGAGGTCGATGCCGCGTTGGGCGAGGATCTCGACCGCATGATTGGTGGCGGGTCCGCCCCAACCGATGGTGCCGGCCGAATGCACACGGGCGTCCATCCCGCGTCGTTCGAGATGATGCGCGAGCAGACCCATCGCCATGGGCGATCGGCAGGTGTTCCCGGAGCAGACGATCAGGATTTCGATGAACCGATCCTAGGAGTTGGATGCAGCGGCACCGTTCGGCGACCGAGTTCCAACGCGCTCCGAGGCGGTAGCGTCTCGTGCTCATGGAAGCATCTGTCGAGTCGAGCAGAGACCGATGACCGCGCTGATCATCGGCGACACCGGCATCGCTCATTCGATCACCCAGGCGATCGCCGCCGGCACCCACACCCCGAACCAAGCAGTCACGGCCCTCACCGACACCGACGTTCTCGATGATCCGGCACTCGCGGCCCGCGCCCTCGCAACGCTCATCGGTGATGATCCGGTCGAACTGGTGGTTCTCGCCCATCTCGACCCCACCGGATTCGTCAGCGCTGCCATCACCGATATCACCGAAGATGCTTGGGATCAGGCCTGCGAGCGGTCGCTGCGTCAGGCGTTCGTTGCCCTGCAGCAGGTGCATTCCCTCGTGGCCGATGGCACGCCGGTCGTCGTTGTTCTTCCCAATGTTGGCGCGGTGGGCGTTGCCGGTCTGGTTCCGTTGTGCAGCGCGGTCGAGGGCATCCGGGTGATGGCCAAGGCAGTGGCCCGTCGATGGGGTGCGCGCTCGATCACGGTGAACACCATCGAGGTCGATCTGGCCACGTTCATGCTCGGCGGCGCCGATGATCCTGACGCCGCGGCCCTGCTTCCACAGGTGCCGGTGCTCGGAGCGCCCGCTCTGCCGGCTGCACCGATCCTCGACGATGTCATGGGCCTCATCGGGTTCTTCGCATCGCCCGCAGGGCGGGCCGTGACGGGGGCGTTTCTCATGGCCGATAGGGGCACGGTGATGCTCCCATGAACACCCGGGTGCTCGAGGGGCAGGTGGTGCTCGTCACCGGTGCTGCTGCCGGAGTAGGTCGCGGTGTGGCTGTGGCAATGGCCCGGGCCGGTGCGGTGGTGGGAATCGGTGTTCGTCGTCCCGAGGCAGCCGACGATGTGGCCGATGAGGTGCGCGACGCTGGTGGCACTCCGGTGCTGCTGCGCTGCGATGTCACCGATGCCGTCCAGAGTGCGGGGGCCATCGACCAACTGGTGGCCCAACATGGTCGGCTCGATGCGCTCGTGCACAACGCCGTGAGCAACCGTTCGAGCGAACCCACTGATTTCGAGAACGCTTCGCTCGAGCTCTGGGAGGAACACGCATCGGTCACGGTGCGGGCCACCTGGCGTCTCGCCGTGCAGGCCCATCCTCACCTGCGGGTCACGCAGGGGGCGTATCTCCTCATGACCTCGCCGGCAGGCATCGAGGGTTCGGCCCCGCTGCCCTTCTACAGCGCGGTGAAGGCTGCCCAGCGCGGATTCGTCCGGGCACTGGCCCGCGAATGGGGTCCTGATGGCATCCGTGTGAACAGCGTCGCTCCGTTGGCTATCTCGCCGGCACTCGAGAATCTCAAGGCCACCGATCCCGAGCGCGTGGCTCGTATCGAAGGGCTCGTCCCGCTCGGTCGTCTGGGCGATCCGACCACTGATATCGGTCCTCCCTCGGTGTTCCTGTGCAGTCAGGAAGCTCGGTACGTGACCGGCCAGACCCTTGTGGTCAGCGGTGGTCGGTTCACGTCGCTCTAGGGCATCACCGAGACCGCACTCTCACCAGCCTGCACGCCGACGAGAACTGCAGGCTCACCAGTTGCCCGAACTCACCAATCGCGCAGGCGGGCCCGGAGTTCTTCGTTGTGCACGAAGACCGGCAATTCGTCGCGATCGTTCACCGTGGGCCGCACTGATGTGCCGCCGTCCACGCACAACACCTGACCAGTGACGTAACCCGCCAGTTCGGAGATCATGAACAGCACCGCAGCGGCGATGTCGTCGGAGGTGCCGCGGCGGCGCATGGGGATGACCTCGAGATCGGTGCCGTCGGTATCGCCGGGCTTGCGGTTCGAGGCGCTCTTGGGTGTGGCGATCGAACCGGGGGCAACAGCATTGACACGGATATCGCGAGCACCCCATTCGACTGCGAGTGATCGCGTGAGGGAGAGCACCGCGGCCTTCGCCGCCGCGTAGGCCGAGCCATACGGCATGGCGTTGAGCGCGGAAACCGTGGCGATGTTGACGATTGAACCGCCCTGACCTTGCTCGACGAGGCGACGGCCCACCGCTCGCACGGTGTTCACGGTCGAGCCGAAATTGAGATCGACGACATCGTCGAAGAACTCGTCGTCGCTGGCGAACGGCGCCCATTGCGGCGGCCACATCCCGCCGGCCACGGGCACACAACCACGCAGTGGTCCGAGTTCACATGCAGCATCAACGATGCCGGCGAACACGCCACGATCACGGCCATCGGCGATCAGCCCGACATGACTGACCCCAGCGGCGGTCAGTTCATCGGTGCACACTGCGAGCTTGTCAGCGTCGATGTCGACGGCCACGATCTGCGCTCCGGCCCGGCCGAGATGACGACAGACCGCGGTGCCGATGCCACCACCACCGGCTCCCATGACCACGACCGATTTCCCTGAGATCCCCCATACGTCCATGGGCAGACTCTAGGGGCGCGAATTGTGGCGTCGTGCCGGTCTCAGACGTGCATGGCGTCGGGTTCGGTCGGACGATGCCAACCACCCGCGGCCCAGTTGCCACCGTCGACATGGATGGTGCTGCCGGTGATGAAACGAGACAGATCGCTGGCGAGGAACAGCGCAGTGGCGGCGGAGTCCTCGGGGGTGCCGAAGTAGCCGAGCGGGGGCATGAAGGCGGGCAGGAACTCCGGATCGGAGGCCAACATCGCGAGGCGCGCTTCCTGTTCGCCGGCGCTGGGTTGACCATCGGGGGCGATCGAGTTGATGCGGATGCGACGCGTGCCCAACTCGAGAGCCATCGATTTCGAGAAGCTGGCAACCGCTGCTTTCATGGCGGCGTAGATGCCGAACGCAGGCCCTGCCTGATGAGCTTCGATCGAGGTGAGGTTGATGATGGACCCTCCGTCGGCCATCACCGGGGCAACCCGTCGGATGAAGTGGGTGACCTGGGTGAAGTTCTCGGCGATGATCGAGGCCTCGCCCTTGGGCGCGGTGTCGAGGAACTGCGAGACGAACGTTCCACCGGCGTTGTTGACGAGGATGTCGACGTGTCCGAACTTTGCGACTACTGCTTCCACGAACGTGTCGACGGCTGGGGCATCACGCACATCGAGTTCGGCGGTGATGACCGGCCGACCCATCGCTTCGATCTCGGCGGCCACTGCAGCCATCTCGGGACCCTGACGGTCGCACAACGCGAGCGATGCCCCGCAGCGGGCGAAGAGAAGCGCGGTGGCGCGGCCGATGCCCTGGGCGGCGCCGGTGACGATGGCGACGCGGTCGGTGAGCAGGATCGAGTGTTCGTCGAAGAGATGAGCCATGCGGTCACTCTCCCACACGCGCTTCAGCGGTCGGCGCTACCGAGGGATCGACGCCATCCCCGCCTCGAGGCCCAGATTCCCCACGCCACGGCGCCGGTGGGGATCTCGAGCAGATAGGTGAAACCACGGAAGAGGAACACGGCAGCGGTGGCAGCCTCCGCATTGCCGCCGAAGGCGATGAGGGTTGCGGCGGCGCCCGTCTCGACGAAGCCGACGCCGCTGGGGGTGATCGGAATGGTCTCGAGCAGCCGGGCGAACGCGAATGCTGCGAACACCTCGATCCAACCGAGCTGATCGGTGTCGAGGCCGATCGAACGCACGCAGGCGAGCAGCAAGAGGTACTGGATGAGATTGAACGCGATCACCCACGCCGTGATCCAGAACCAGCGCTGGCGCAGTAACCCGATGCTGCGGTGACGGAAATCAAGTATCGATCGGGTGATGTCGAGTTCGCCCAGACGACGGAAGCGACGACCGATCGGATCAAGGATGCGTTGCCCGATCGCGCCCACGCGGCTCGCGAGAGCCTCGCTACGCATGATGAGCGCGAGGACCACAACGTCGGTGATGAGCACAACCACACCGAGGATGGCGGGGATCACGAGTTGCCCGGTGTCGCGGCCCGTGCCCAGCAGGAGCACCACTGCGATCACTGGCACGGCCAACTTCACGAACACGTTCCACACCCCCGACACGAGGATCGAGAGCGTGACGGTCGGTGGGGAGAATCCCCAGGACATATCCATCGCGTAGGTGGCGCCAACCCCGACCGCTCCACCGAACGGAACCACATTGGACACTGCGCTGCTGGCGAGGTTAACCGTGACCGCCTGTCGTCGTCGCAGTCCCGGAAGGCAGTTCACCATCACGCCGCTGTAGGCCAGCACGGCGAGCGCCCAGATGCCGATGAGCATCGCGAGCGAGGTGATGGAGAGCGTGGTGATCTGGTTCCAGATCGCTGAGTAATGCGAGCCACTCACTGCGGGAACGACGAACAGGAACATGATCACCGTGACCGACAGCGATAGCGCTGCCTCGACCAGCCGGCGTCTCGGTGATTTTCTTTGCAGCTCATGGGAGACCGCGGCGACGGCATCAGTTGACTCGTCGATCGGGTCCTCGGGTGAGGATCCGCCGGCCCCGGGTTCGGAGTGAGTCTCCGATTCGGAGTGGGTCCCGGGTTCGGAGTGGGTCACTGGGTCACCGGGGTGAACAGGGCGGCGAACGGTTCGGGAATGGCCTGATGGCTGACGAACCACTCGGTGGCGAAGGCGATGGCGAAGATGTCATCAGGCAGCCCGATGAACACGGCCAATGTGCGCACTGAATCGGCGGACTCGCCGCTGGCCTGCGTGGCGTGCGCGGCCATCGACGCCCGCTTGCGGTCGAGGGTGCTCGATACGTCGACGGAATGGGTGAGCTGTGCGTGCGGGGTGTACCAGTTGGACAGATCAGGTGGAACGAAACCTTCGGGAACCTCGAGGCCGAGGCTGGCGGCGAGATCGATGCCGCCGGAGAGGAACTCCCGATCAATGGTGACCTCGATGAACGGAAGCCCGAGTTCTGCCGACGCGGCCTGCGCGACGGCATGCACACGGACGTGATCGGGATGGCCATAGCCACCAACGGAGTCGTCGGCGACGAGGAGACCCGCAGAGTGTTCACGAAGGATCTTGACAAGGCGTTCGGTTGCTTCGCCGGGAGTCGCGGCACAGAGGGCACCAGCGGGCCAGTCGTCGTCGGCCGGTGGTTGGAGTCCGGAATCGGCGAAGCCGAGGAACAGCAGTTGGTCGACCCCGAGGGCATCGGCCGAGACCTGGGCCTCACGTCGTCGGCGGTCGGCGAGCGTTTCGCCCGAACCGAGCAGCGAGGGATCGAAGGTCCCCGCGCCACCATCGGTGGCCAGCACGAGTATGACGCGATGACCGGCATCAACCGCCCGGGCGATGGTGCCGGCACTGATGAGCGCCTCATCATCGGGATGGGCATGGAAGAACACGATCGTGCTGGTCGTCACCCGCCCATTGTGTCAGGAGCGTTCTGCGGCGGGCGTGAAGTACCGTGAAGCCTCGTCGAACGTCGCAGGGGGAGGTGAGCCGTGGCCGACATCGAACCCACGATCAACGGCGACAGATCACTGCGCATCGGCCTCGTCTCCGATTGCTATGTGCCCCGACTCGGTGGCATCGAGATGCAAACGCATGATCTCGCCAGAGAGTTGCAGCGAGCAGGCCACGAGGTCGTGGTCATCACCCCCACGCCCGGCCCCTCCATCGTCGACGGCGTCCGGGTACAGCGGATCGATGTGCCGCTGCTGCCGTTCGATATTCCGTTCACCCGTAAGGCCTTCCGTGCGGTGGGTTCACTGCTGCGCAGCGAGCGGGTCGATGTGGCGCATTTCCAAGGGGGTATCGCCAGCCCAATGACCTACATCGCCGCCCGTGCTGCGCAGCGAGCCGGTGTGCCCAGTGTGATCACGCTCCACTGTGTGTGGGGTTACGCCGCTCATGGATTCGCCCTCCTCGATCGGGCCACGGGCTGGGGGAGTTGGCCGGTGGTGCTCTCCGCGGTGAGCGATGTTGCCGCCGAGCCGATTCGACGTATTGCCGGTCCCCGACACCCGGTGCTCGTGTTGCCCAACGGCATCTCGAACGAGGCGTGGAGCATTGAACCAGCCCCCCGTTCCCCTGGTCGCGTCACGTTGGTTTCGGTGATGCGCCTCGCTCCGCGGAAACGTCCGATGCACATGCTGAAGATGGTGCGAAGAGTCGTCGATCAGATCCCCGCAGCGATTGATCTGAAGGTCGTCATCATCGGTGAGGGCCCCGAGCGGCCGCAGCTCGAGAAGTACATGCGCAGCAACGGTCTCACCGAGGTGGTCGAGCTCGTGGGTCGTCGTTCACGCGACGAGATCCGCAAGATCTTCGCCACCGCCGATGTGTTCGTGGCGCCGGCCAATCTCGAATCCTTCGGTATCGCGGCGCTCGAAGGACGATGTGCCGGGCTACCAGTGGTCGCGAAGGCGCAGACCGGCATCCGCGAGTTCATCACCCACGAGCGCGAGGGGCTGTTGGCCACCTCCGATGACGACATGGTCGTGCAGCTCACCCGCATCATCAGCGACCACGAGCTGCGCTCCTCGATGGCCGAACACAACCGCATCACGCCATCGCCGGTGGACTGGGATGACGTCGTCATCAAAAACGTCGAGGCCTACCGGCTCGCAATGACGCTGGTCTGAGGCCCTGAGCCCCGCGCGTCGTCCGGCTGGCCGGTGCGAGGATCGTGCCGGCGATTGCGGTTGCGGGCCAGAAGCTGTTGCAGAATCCGTGAGATTCCGTAGCCGGCGATGAAGATCACTGCGCCGCCCACAGCGTCGAGCCAGTAATGGTTGGCGGTGATGATGACGACGAAGATCGTGACCACCGGGTAGAGCACGGCAAGGGTCTTCGCCCACCAGGAACGGACCCTCGGATAGAACACAGCGGTTCCCCACATCGCCCAGCCGCAGTGCAGCGAAGGCATGGCGGCGAACTGATTCGAGATGGACTTCATGCCCTCGGAGTCGAATGACCAGAAGGTGGGGTACTTCACGAGTGTGTCGATGAAGCCGTAGTGGGCGCCGCCCATGGAATCGAGCAGGCGGGGCGGCATGAGTGGGAATGTGGCGAAACCGATCAGCCCGAGCAGGGTGCCGATGAGCAGCGTGCTGCGCCACAGCGAATAGTCATCTGGGAATCGTCGGTAGAGAAAGACGAGTGCGAACAGGGTCGCGGCGAGATAGATCGAACCGTAGAAGTAGTTGGCGAGAACGATGAGCGGGGTGAAGTTGAGAGCCCACTGCTGCATCTGGTGCTCGTGCCACATGCCGATCACCTGTTGCCAGTCGATGAGTCGTTCCGCGTTCGCATATGCCCTCGCCGGGTTGGCCGACGAGAAATTGCGGATGGTCTCGTAGACGATGTCGACCACGACGACCAACAGCACCTCGCGCCACCAGTAGAGCTTGGAACCGTCGGTGAGAGTACGCCCGCGACGCCAACGGGGCGAGGTGGATGGAACGCTCGTCGGCGCCGAGGAGAGCGGGCCACCAGTGGTCGG
>Ga0209084_1001094_pt1 | contig 23682 bp, 20 predicted proteins | sample C_130820_MF_Meta_FD_187309 | JGI IMG/M metagenome (GOLD analysis project Ga0209084, IMG submission 187309) | Freshwater microbial communities from Lake Croche, Canada to study carbon cycling - C_130820_MF_MetaG (SPAdes) (version 2) | ecosystem: Environmental > Aquatic > Freshwater > Lake...
AGTTCACCCCTCATTCCCGGCGAAGACAATGCAAGAGTTCATTGCATACGCCAGAGCCAATCCGGGCAGAATCAATTATGGTTCGGCTGGCCAAGGGACCCCGCAGAACTTTGCTTGCGAACTTTTTAAGATGATGACCGGACTGAATCTGGTTCATGTGCCCTACAAAGGTGGTGCGCCTGCAATTGCAGATCTGATCGCTGGTCATGTGCAGGTGGTTTTCGCGCCCGTGTCGGAATCCATTCAACACATTAAATCGGGAAAACTGCGTGCCCTTGCTGCCACGACAACGTCCCGTTTGAACGTATTGCCTGATGTGCCAACAGTGGGAGAGTTCGTCCCAGGCTATGAGGCCAGTGGTTTTGCTGGAATTGGAGTTCCAAAAAATACCCCTGTCGACATTATCAATATGCTCAACAAAGAACTTAACTTGGGGCTAGCTGACAGCAAAGTTCAAGCTCGGATTACTGACCTTGGCGGAACCGTGCTGGGCGGTACGCCCGCTGAATTTGGGGCCATCCTCTCCGAGGCCACAGAAAAGTGGGCAAAGGTGATTAAGTTTGCTGGGATCAAGGTGGAATAGGTCAATCGACTTTAGCGCCTGAACGTCTCACGACCTCAGACAACCTGGGAATGTCCTTCGCCACCAATGCGGCCAGCTCTTCAGGTTTGCCGCCGCCAGGCTCAAGCCCCATTTCAGATAGGCGTTTGACGTTATCGGGTTGTTTCAAGATGTCCGCTACATCTCGCTGCAAGCGGTTGACGATAGCGGATGGCGTGCCTGCTGGCGCAAACATGGCCTGCCAAGAACTTAATTCAAAACCGTCCAGGCCCGCTTCTTGAAGTGTGGGCAGTTCCGGTGCGGCCTTGGAGCGCTTGGCGGAAGTGACGGCCAGTCCAATGAGTTTTTTACCTGTGATTTGCGGAATCGCGGTGTTGCTGTTTTCAAAGCTAATCTGGATCGTACTGGCCAACAAATCTGCCATCATGGGGCCACTGCCTCGGTAGGGAACATGCTGCATTTGCGTACCAGTTGCCAGTTTGAACATCTCTCCGGAAATATGCTGTGATGTGCCATTGCCCGCCGAACCAAAAGAGTATTTATCGGGATTGGCTTTGAGCAAGGCGATCAGCTCGGGCACACTTTTAACGTTCAATGAGGGATGAACCACCAACACATTGGGCAGTGCGGCCAGCAAGGTAATCGGTGCAAAATCCTTGATCGGGTCATATGCCAATTTGGGATAGAGTGACACATTCAAAGCATGTGAGCTGATCGTTCCACCGCCCAGCGTATAGCCATCGGGCTTGGATTTAGCCAATTCCGCAGACCCCACAGATCCGCCCTGCCCTGCCTTATTGTCCACCACCACCGATTGATTCAGTGACTTGGACAACCCTTGCGATACCATGCGCCCCAACATGTCTGTCGCACCACCAGGGGCAAAGGGTACGATGTAGCGAAGGGGTTTGTTTGGCCAATCTTTTAGTGCATCTTTGGATGCATCCTGCGCCAAGGCGAATGGACTGTGAGTTAGCGCAAGCGCGAACAAGGAGCAATTTATCAAATGGTTGTGGCGCATGAGCTTCTCCTAAAAAGGTTGACCAACACATTCAACTATGCACCGTGATAATAAAGAATCGAAGGGTGTAAACCCTCAAAATCCTGAAAAGGTGGCTCCTGTAATTGTTTCACTGCATCTCGCAGTCAACCCGGCTTCTCAGGCGTTCATCAAAGTCAACTCTTTAGTGCTTCACTTGCGGTCTCAATCCCGGACCTGACGGGCCAAAGTCAGGTAAGTGACAGTTTGACGCCATAGTTTGATAAATACTGATTTTGAGATTAAGAAGGTTTAAAACATTTTTCTCAGGTTTTTTTGAATATCAGTTTTATACATTTACCCCGAGCGCAATCTTGAATCATTTCAATGAATTAGCCCCAAACGGCATACTTCGCGCGGGCATGAATCTTGGCAATACACTTTTTACACGCCAAGATGATTCAGGTCAATTGCATGGGGTCAGTGTTGATCTAATGGCAGAGTTGGCTAAGCGTTTAGGCGTTCCACTGGAGTTCGTTACCTTTGCCCAGCCTGGTCAAGTGGCTGATGCATCAACAAAAGACACTTGGGATGTCGCCATTCTGGCCATTGAGAAGACAAGAGCACAAACCATTTCATTCTCTCCCGCAATGACTGCGATTGAAGCAGGGTACGTCGTGCATCAAAATTCTGTTCTATTGCTTACTGAACATGTAGATGCCAAAGGGGTAAAAATTGCCGCGCCAGAAAAAGCTGGATATGAACTGTTTCTGACGAGCTCCTTGAAAAACGCTTCGATTGTTCGCACCCCGAACTTTGCAAAATCACTGGAAATTTTCAACCAAAAAAATGTTGATGTTTTAGCAGGCCTGAAACCTAACCTCATTGAATCAATGCACATGCTTAAAGATGCTAAATTATTGGAAGGCAAATTCATGACGGTCAACCATGGTTTCGCAGTGCCACTCGGACGCGAGGCAGCAAATGCATATTTAAAGAGTTTTGTTAAAGAATTAATCTCATCCGGATTTATTTCTCGCTCCATTGAAACCCATCAAATTAAGGGGCTAACCGCAATCAAAGAATGAGCCGTCCATTTCAATCCATCAACTTCAATTTTTACCATGATCAAGTTTTACTTTAATGCCGCCCCTAATCCAGCCAAAGTCGCTCTGCTACTCGAAGAGCTCGGACTCCCTTACGAAACCATTCCTGTAGACACTCGAAAGGGAGAACAGCACGAGCCGAATTTCACCAAGGTCAACCCGAATGCCAAGGTACCAGCCATCATTGATGGCGATGCCGTTGTTTTTGACAGCAACGCCATCCTTCTTTACCTTGCTGACAAAGAAAACAAGTTTGTACCTGATAAATTACAAAACGCTTCGCGTGGTGAGATGCTCTCTTGGCTGATGTTTATTGCCAGCGGTATTGGCCCCTACTCTGGCCAAGCTGTTCACTTCCGAGTTGCAGCACCAGAGCCTAAAGAATATGCCATCAATCGCTATGACTTCGAAGCCAATAGGCATTGGAAAATCATCGACGATCGACTGGCCTCACATCACTACATGCTGGGCGATAACTACAGCATTGTCGATATGGCTCTGTGGGGTTGGGCACGTCTGGCGCCGTTTGTTCTGGGTGGTGACGATACTTGGGCAAAACTGCCTCACGTTAAGCGCCTGCTCGACGAGCTCAATGAGCGGCCCGCGGCAAAGCGCGTCGAAGTTTTGCGGACGTCATTTCAATGGAAAACAGAAATGGACGATGAAGCAAAGCGAGCGATGTTCCCTCAAAATGAACGACTCAAAAAGCCCGTTTAACCGCGTTGCAGACTAATTCAAACCCTTGATGGCCTCGGCAAACAGCGCGTTCTGATCTTTGAGATACTGCTTGTAATCTTCAGGATTCAGTAACTTGATTTCTGCACCGAATAATTTCAAATTCCCAGAAATTTGCGAATTGTATTTTTCAACTGTTTTCTGAGCTGCTGTATAAATTTGATCAATTACCTCTTTGGGTGTTCCTTTGGGGGCAGAGATGCCGTAGTAGGCTGGGCCAGCGATTTTGTAGCCTAGCTCTCTCAGGGTTGGAACATCCGGCAAGGACTTCAATCTCTGGAGACTGAAAACAGCCAGAGGTCTTAATGCCCCTGATTCCACTTGAGGCTGGACCGCACCCACGGCTGCTGAGGACAATTGAACGTGTCCGCCAAGCAAAGAAGTAATGGCCGGCCCACTGCCCTTTTCCGGGATATGGGTCCATTTGATCCCAGCTTCTTTGCTGAAAATTTCGGCCAGCAAATGGGTAATTCCCATTGCGCCTGAGGTCGTGTAGTTGATTTTTTCGGGGTTCAACTTCGAATAATCGACCAATTCTTTAAGTGTTTTCCAAGGTGCATTTTTTGAAACCACCAGCATCATGCCACCTTCAGAAAGACTCGCAACAGGCTCGAAAGAGTCAAGCGAATACTTGATTTCTTTATTGGCCAGTGGCACCACCACAATGGACCCAGGTGAAGTTCCTACAAGCGTTGTTCCATCGGGTTTACTGAGGGCCACAGAGCCAGCGCCTATGCCACCACCGGCACCCGGTTTAAAGTTCAACACCACTGACTGCCCCAGAAATTCACCCATGCGATCGGCAAAAGGCCTGATCATGTTGTCCGTATCGCCAGGCGCAAACGGGATCACTATTTGTATCGGCTTAGTGGGAAATTTTTCGGCAGTCAGCGCCAAGGGGCTTATCAGGATCAAAGCTAAAAATGCATACAAGGCTAATGAACCGGGTGAATGTTTCATCCATTTTTTCAGACTGCAAAGATCACGAAAATTATCGATAAACACTTGATTCATTTTTTGCTCCTGCTGATTAATCGCATTTTGCTGTCATGCCGCCATCGACAATCAGCTCCGTACCGGTAATGAATCTGGCTTCATCAGAAGCCAAAAAAAGTGCCGCATTAGCGGTATCTCGACCATCGCCCATAAATGGCATCGGAATACGTGCTTGCCTGCGCTCCAAAAGCGTTTGTAAATCCCCTGCGCTTTGGGTTTTGGCCAGAACGGCATCAACCAATGGGGTGTGCAACTGGCCAGGTAAAACAGAATTTATTCGAATGCCTTTCTTGGCATATTCAACGGCAACAACGCGACCAAACTGTATGACTCCTGCTTTGGAGACGGCATAGCCTACTTGGGGTGCACCGCTGAAACGTATTCCGGAAATCGAGGCAATATTCACAATCGCGCCGGAACCTTTTTGCGCCATAACGGGGATCACATATTTGCAGGTCAAAAATACGGACTTCAGGTTCAAGTCGATTTGGGCATCAAACAAAGCTTCCGACAGGGCAACCGGCCCCCCTGGGGCAGGCCCCCCCACATTGTTGACAAGAATATCAATGCCGCCATGCTGGGCTAAACAAGCATGGACCAAGTTTTGTACAGATTCTGTTAGGGTGACATCGGCAACATAAGGTGTGAAATCGCCACCAAACTCACGGATCAAACTTTGTGTCTCTGTCATGGCATCTGGATGGATGTCCACAGCGAAAACTTTTGCACCCTCCTGAGCAAATCGCACTGCAATAGCTCTGCCATTACCCCAACCAGGACCAACGCAACCAGCGCCGGTAATGATCGCCACCTTGTTCTCTAATCTGCGTTCAGGTGCATGCATGAAATTTTTATCTTCTTCTGTTTAGGGCGTAGCGGAGGTCAAACCACCATCCACCACAATACTCTGAGCCGTGATGTAACGGCTTTCGTCACTGGCCAAAAAAACCACTGTATTGGCAATATCCCAGGCATCTCCCATGTAACCTGCCGGCACTTGCTTATGGCGATGCGCAACAAACGCCTCGAACTGCCCGCCTGCATATTTGTCTGCCAAACGTTTAACCAATGGGGTAAAAACCAAACCGGGCACGACACAATTCAGCCGGATACCCTTGTTGGCATAAAGCACTGCCGTGGTTTTCGTTAATTGCATCAAAGCTGCTTTACCTGCAGCGTAGGCAACTTGTGGCTTGCCCACGTAGCGCAGCCCAGCAACTGAAGAAATGCTGACCACCGAACCGCTGCCTTGCTTTTCCATAACCGGAAGTACCGACTTCATCGTCAGGAAAGCCGTCTTCACGTTCAAATCCATTTGTCCGTCCCAGGTCTCCTCGCTCATCTCAACAGGGCCGCCAGGCTCGGATTGCCCAACGTTATTGATCAAAATGTCGATACGACCAAATTTTTCCAGGCAGGCGTCCACCATGAATTGAACTTCTTGGGCTTGGGTCACGTCAGCCGTAGTGACATGGGCGGTACCGCCTTCATCTTGGATGATTTTTTGCGTGACTTTGGCTGCATCAAGGTCACGATCAACCCCAAAAATGGTTGCTCCCTGGCGGGCTAGCAAAACCGAAATCGCCTTGCCATTGCCCCAACCTTCGCCTCGTGTACCGCACCCGGTGACCAAAGCAACTTTTCCATCGAGTCTGAACACGGCATCTCCTTGAGGGAATGTACAGAGGGTATTGTCAACTTAGGTGGTTTTTAGTGCAAGTCGGTCCCGCAAAGCAAAAATACTGCGGTCACCTCATAATGGTGAACCTTCCATTTGGAGATATTCAGCATGATTGAAGAAAACATTGATATCCAAACCGCCAATGGCTCAATGAACACATTTGTCGTATTCCCAGAAGAAGACGGCCCTCATCCCGTCGTCTTTTTTTACATGGACGCTCCCGGGAAACGTGAAGAATTACACGACATGGCCAGAAGGCTTGCCAGCGTAGGTTATTTTGTTGTTTTACCCAACCTCTATTACCGACGCAATCGCGACTTTTACCTTAAAGAACGTACGCCCGAAGCTCTAGAAATCATGTTCGGCCATATGGCTACGTTAAACGCGAGCACAACGCAAATAGACACGCAAGCCATGCTCAATTTTGTTGATCGACATGCTATGGCCGATCAGTCGCGTATTGGTGCAGTTGGCTACTGCATGAGCGGCCCCATCGTCATGTGGGCTGGCGCACAATTTCAAGACAGGTTCCAAAGCATTGCCTCCATTCATGGCGCCAACATGGCAAGTGATGAACCTGATTCACCACACCTCATGGCACCCAAATTGAAATGCGAGTGCTACTTTGCATGTGCAGAAATTGACAAATGGGCACCGCCCGCAGATATCCAAAAATTAGAAGTTTCACTTTTGGCGTCCAAAGTGAACCACCGAATCGAATGGTATCCCCAAGTGGAGCACGGCTTTGTGTTTCCCAGACGCGAAGGCATTTACAACGCCCCCGCCGCAGAACGCCATTGGGAGCGCCTGTTCAGTTTGTTTGATCGCACCCTGAAATTCTGATCTTGTGATACTTAAAAAACCGGAAACAACCATGACTTTGAAAGTTAACCCTCGTCGTTTATTTACACGGGCACTTTGCGCAATAGCCGCAGTGGCCGTAACGCCATTGAAAAGTTGGGCGCAAACCGCATTTCCAAGCAAGCCCATGACCTTTGTGGTGCCCTACCCCGCCGGCGGTGCCAATGACATGCTGGGTCGTTTGATTGGCCAGAAGATGTCTGAAGCACTCAGCGGAACATCTATTGTGGACAACAAACCAGGCGCAGCAGCGCTTTTGGGCGCAACGGTGGTGGCACGCGCTGCGGCCGATGGCCATACCCTGTTGATCGGTGGTTTAGCCACCCATGCGGCCAGCCCCTACCTGTTGAAGGCCGACTATGACCCGCTGAAAGATTTTGAATCGGTGGGCATGATCGGCAGCGCGCCCATCATTGCCATCACCTTTAATGAGTCCCCCTACAAAACCCTTAAAGACGTGGTTGATGCTGCGCGCAAAGATCCCAAGGGGGTCATGTATGGCTCCTCAGGGAATGGCTCACCATTGCATCTGGCCGGTGAACTTTTTACCTCGCAAAACAAGATCGACATGACGCATGTTCCTTACAAGGGTGGCAACGCGCACATCATGGACTTGATCGGTGGACGCGTGCCGGTGATTTTTGACACTGCCACCAACTGCGTGCCTTTGCTCAAATCCGGCAAAGTACGCGCCCTGGCAGTGGGTGCGCCCGCACGCTTACCCGACTTTCCGAACGTACCCACTTTTGCTGAAGCTGGATTTCCCCAGTTCGACTTCTCGGCGTGGTACGCCGTGTTTGCGCCTGCAAAAACGCCTAAAGATGTGGTCGCCAAATTGTCCAACGCCTTGTCTGTGGCGCTCAAGAACCCCGAAACCATGAGCAAGCTCAATGGGGTCGGTGTCACGCCTGGCAATGGCAATGCCGCTGATCTTGCGCGCTTTCTGCCCATTGAAAACGAACGCATTGGCCGTCTGATCAAAACCGCCAACATCAAAGCTGATTGATGAGAGGGCACTTACATAAACACCCTGAGGACTCCCAGCGTGTAGTGGCCGATCTGCCGGCGCCCCGCATTCAGGCCCATGCCGCGAATCTCACGCTGCTGCCAGATGGAGCTCTCGCATGCGTGTGGTTCGGCGGCTCCATGGAAGGGCGCGCTGACATCAGTGTCTTCAAGTCGCAACTCGAACCCGGCAGCAAGCAATGGAGCGAAGCCGTTCAGTTGTCTCACGACCCGCTGCGTTCAGAGCAAAACCCCGTACTCAGTGTCATGCCTCAGGGTGTACTGTGGTTGTTGCACACGGCCCAAACTTCGGGCCACCAGGACACCTCGGTGGTGCGTCGACGCATCTCGCTTGACCAAGGCCAGACTTGGGGCCCCACTGAAGATTTGCCTGGCGTGCCGCGCGGCACATTTGTGCGCCAGCCCATTCACTTGCAGAGTGAAGTCAGCTGGTTTCTGCCCATTTTCAGATGCAAACCGGTCCCAGGCAAAGCCTGGGATGGAAGCTTGGACGACAGTGCAGTATTGCATTCAACAGACCAAGGCGCATCGTGGTCACTGATCGAAGTGCCTGGCAGTCTGGGCTGTGTGCATATGAACATCGTGACCGCTAGCGATGGCCATTTGCTGGCTTTTTACCGAAGCCGCTGGGCCGATCATGTGTACCGCTCCACCAGCCAAGATGGCGGTATGACATGGCAAGCCCCTGCCCCAACGATTTTGCCCAATAACAATTCGTCCATCCAGGCTTTGCGCTTGCAAGATGGCCGTTTGGCCATGGTCTTCAACGCCAGCAGTGCGGCCAATGCCGCCGAGCGCCGAGCATCTTTGTATGACGATTTAGACGACTTGGCCGATTTCACTGAACCTGCTGATTCAACCGCCTTGGCACGGCAAGCTTTTTGGGGTGCCCCCCGAGCCCCCTTGACCCTGGCCTTATCCGAAGACGATGGCCTGACCTGGCCCTGGCAACGCAACTTAGAAACTGGTGACGGCTGGTGCATGAGCAACAACTCGGAGCAGCGGCTGAACCGCGAATATTCGTACCCCTCCATTGCCCAATCTGAAGATGGCGCCTTGCATGTGGCCTACACCATGTTCCGACAGCATATTCGATATGCATGCGTGATGCCCGATTGGGTTCAGCAAGCCTCTTGAATCAACTTCAACGGCAACGTGAACATGCACACTTTGCCACACAACATTTTTAGAGACAGCGCGTGCAGTGGCCGCTCAATTTGGTTTAGCCTGATTTCCCGCGATCGACACCCCTTCCATCAATGAATGTCGACTCGACGGTCATTAGGCGGAATGTTCAGGCTTTTGTAGAGTGGTATGAGTTCTCTGCGAATGCGTGAAAAATAATGCGCAAAGACCAAACTTGCGCACAAACCCATGCATGCACACAGCGCTAAAGCTTGGGGACTGCCCAGGCCATGCGCCAACCAGCCTGAAAATAAAGATCCCAAGGGCGTCATCCCCAAAAAGGACATTACATACAGCGCAGCCACCCTGCCCCTCAACTCATCGGGCACTGTGCTTTGAAGCACAGTGTTGGTTGCTGCTGCCGTCAGCATCATGCCAAGCCCCGAAATAAAAAGCAGGGGCAAGGCTAACCACAAAGAAGAGGCCATTGAAAAAGCAATCAAGGCCACACTGGACACGCCGGCACTCCAGCCCATCAGCTTGAATAAACCGCGAATACTTGACCGCGATGCCAAATAGAGCATGCCGCAAACTGCGCCCATCCCTGAAGCGCCGTACAGTAGCCCTAAAATTTGCGAGTCGCCATGAAAACGTTCGCTGGCAAACCAGGGCATCAACGAACTGTACGACTGCAAGCTGAAGCTGCTGATGGCCAAAAGCAACAGGGCACAGCGACTCGGAAAGAACCCGTAGGCATGAACCAGCCCAGCCATCAATTGACGCACCATTCCAGAAGTGGCTTGTTTCCGAATGTGAGCACCGATACGGGTGGCGCGCAAGGCAAGCAGAACTGCGAAGCGCATCAGACAGTTCATGACAAAGCTCCAAATTTCGCCAAAGCTTGCGGTGATCAAGCCGCCGATCATCGGGCCGATAAAACGAGCGCCATTCATCACCGTGGCATTCAAAGCGCTGGCATTGGTCAGCTCCTGACGATCGGGCAAGAGCTTGGAAATCAAGGCTTGGCGCGCTGGCGCATCGAATGCATTGCCAACGCCTAAAACCAAATTGCCCAGAACGATATGCCAAGCTTGTATTTGGTCAGTAGCGATCAAAATCAACATCACCAGAGATTGAGACATAGCCAAGATGTTGGTGGCATACAAGACTCGCCGAACATCCAGACGGTCAATTAACACCCCGGCAAAGGGTGTGATGAGCAGCAAAGGAATTTGCAGGGTAAAAGCAGACAGCCCCAGCATCAAAGTGGAGCCCGACAATCTAAAAACCAGCCAACTGGTGGCTACCAGTTGAATCCAATTGCCAATTTGTGAGGTGCCTTGCCCGATCAAAAACAAGCGAAAGTTGCGGTGCTGAAGGGCACGCAGACTGTTCGGAAGTTTCATGGGGTCAATCTTGGATAAGGATTAGGAGGCATTACTTTCATTTTAGTGGTCTCGACAGACGGCAAACTCCGGCGCACCGGAGAAATACGCTACGGGCTGTCCCCCTGTGGACTGACCCCCTAAAGAATTTGCTTCCAAATGGCAACTTGATCAGAACTTGGAAAGTCTTGCAGCATGGCATCTATATGGCAAAAACCCATCTCGATCGAGATTCTGATGGGCAATCACCACAATACCGCACCCGGCACTTTGGGCATGGAATTTATTGAAGTAGGCGAAGATTTTTTCGGGCACGCGTCCCAGTGGAATCACCGCACACGCCAGCCCTATGGCATCTTGCATGGCGGCGTGTCGGTGGTGTTGGCTGAAACCTTGGGGTCCTGCGGTGCCGCCTACTCGGTGCCGCCTGGACACCGCGCGGTGGGTTTGGACATCAATGCCAACCACATCAAATCCACCAGTTCGGGTTGGGTCACCGGCATCGCCCGCCCCGTCCACAGAGGTCGGACCACGCATGTTTGGCACATCGATATGCACAACGATGCCGGTGAACTGACCTGCGTTTCACGCATCACCATGGCAATATTGGCACCCAAGTCTTAATTCGCCGTCGGGGTTGGCAAGCAGACCTCATGCACTTGCCACGCGCTGCGAAAACGTGCGCTCGAAGATGCCTTCGGCGATGCGGTTTTTCAAAATCTCGATCGAGCCGCCGGCGATCATCCAGCCGCGGGTGCGGCGCACACAGTACTCGACCAGGCACTCCTGACTGAAACCGGTGCCGCCCATGATCTGCATGGCTTCGTTGGCCACTTCCCAACCGGCCACATTGCACGCGAGTTTGGCCATCGCGGTACTTTGTGCTGAAGGCAAAGCATGTTCACCTTCCAGCGCTGCACGGTACAGCAGCAATTGGGCTTGTTCAAGTTTCATGAACATGTCGGCAAACTTCCATTGCAGTCCTTGGAACTCACAGAGTTCGCGTCCAAATTGCTTGCGAACCATCGCATGCTCGCGCGCCACATTGAAAGCATGACGGCCCAAAGCCAACGCCCTTGAGGCATTGCCCAAACGCTCCACGTTGAATCCTGAAATTTGTTTTTTGAAACCTCCGGGGCCCAACAATAGGTTTTCGATCGGAATGCGGCACTCATCAAAAAACAACGGCGACCACCTTTCGCCATTCATGAAATGAGAAGGCTCCCCCACTTGAAAACCGGGGGTTCCTTTTTCAATCAAAACCGATCCAATACCGCCCACACCGGGGCCAAACCGAACATAGATCAAGAAAAGTTCAGCATCGGGACTGTGCGTTGAAAACACCTTGCTGCCATTGATGACGTAATGGTCTCCATCTCGCCTTGCGTTGGTTTTGAGTTCGGTGACCGCTGAGCCGGCATCGGGTTCACTCATGCCCAAAGAAATCAATTTTTGACCTGCCAATATGCTGGGCAAGAACCGCGCTTTTTGCTCGGGTGTGGCGTATTCGACAAAAGTGCGAACAGGCCCGAAGTTGCCCGCCTGAACGATGTCAGCGCTTTTAGGGCACACCAAGGCCACTTGCTGGATAGCCAGTACCGCGTGCATCAAAGTGCCTCCTTGACCGCCATCGGCTTCCGAAAAAGCGATCCCCAACAAACCCTGCTCAGCCAGCAAGGCAGCAGTGTCCCAAGGGTATTGGGGCGCATGCGCTCTGGCCAACGCACCGTCCTTGAGTTTGGCTTGTGCAAAACGCGCAACCGATTCGGCAAATGCCGTGTGTTCTTCGTTAAGAGCGAAATCCATAGGGTATCTGTTCAAGTTTGGAAACTGCATTGCATCATGCCTGCAAATGACAACGGCCCCTGTTGCCTAAGTGGCAGCCTGCGCGCCATACGTGTTGTATGGTCACGCCATTGCCGGGAACTCTATGACCATTGCACAAATTTTTGCCGAATTCGGCGCCAAATTACGGCCTCAAGACCTGACGCCCGAAGTGATTCATCATGCCAAAAGGGCTGTTATCGATTGGTACGCGGCTTGGCTGCCTGGGTCCATCGAGCCCCCTGCAACTTTGCTGGAAATAGCCATGAGCGATGACTTGGACAGGGGGACCGCACGATTGGCACAAGGCCGCTTGTCAACGCCCCGAACGGCGGCATTGATCAACGCAACGGCCGCGCACACGGTCGAGGTCGACGATATCTACCGCGAGGCGATTTACCACCCGGGTGCACCGACCATTGCAACTGCGCTGGCCATTGGACAATCTGAGGGCACCTCAGGTCTGGCGTTTCTAACGGCGGTGGTGGCGGGGTACGAGATTTCTACACGGATTGGGGCTGCCATGGGGCGTGAACATTACCGCTATTGGCACAACACGGGAACCGTAGGGACCTTTGGTGCGGCGGCTGCGGCCGCTCAGCTGTTGAAGCTTGACGCCAACCAATACACCCATGCGCTGTGCACAGGGGCTACCTTTGCCGCCGGTCTGCAGCAAGCCTTTCGCATGGACTCGATGTCCAAGCCACTCCATGCCGGCCACGCGGCGCAGGCCGGTTTGTTGGCTGCGCAATCGGCCGCTGCAGGGGTGACAGGTTCACTGGATGTCATTGATGGCGACGCTGGATTTGGCAAAGCCATGGGCCCAGGGCCGGAATGGGAAAAATCCGCGCTCACCTTAGGGACCGTTTTTCATATCAACAGCATGACCTTCAAGAACCATGCTTGCTGCGGTCATACCTTTGCACCCATCGATGGCGCACTGGCTCTGCAAAAACAAATGGAGATCCAACCCCACGAAATTCATCGTATCCACATTGCCACCTACCGGCCCGCCCTGGATGTGGCGGGCAACTTCAAACCCGTCACAGCCGCGCAGGCGCGGTTCAGTATTCCCTTTGTGGTGGCTACGGCATTGCTGTATGGCAGCGTTCGATTGGCTGCGTTCAGTTCTGAGCGTTTGGCCGACCCGACCATCCGGGATTTGATGACCCGCATCGAACTGAGCGTTGATCCCGTGTTGGACGCTTCGTTTCCAAGTCAACGGGCGGCCCATGTGCGCATTGAATTGAATGACGGTCGATCGGCATCGTTCTTTCAACCGACCCGAAAAGGTGATCCCGAGGCCCCTTTGACGGATGACGACTTAAGTAACAAATTTATAGAGTTGGTCACCCCCGTATTGGGTCTTTCTCCGACGACCATTCTGCTCAAAAAGCTTTGGCACCTCGAAGACTGTATCAATGTGGCAAGTCTGTGAGCTACTTTCACAAGCAATAATTTTGTCTTTGACATAAACTTCCGCAACTTTTTAAAGACGGAGCAAGCTCACGATGTCGATGGTTCAGCTGGCGCTTAAGCGACCTTACACGTTCATCGTGATGGCAATCCTCATTGTTTTAGGCACACCCTTTGTGCTCAAAAACATGGCAACGGACATCTTTCCGGAAATCAATATTCCGGTTATCAGCATCATCTGGAACTACAACGGCCTGCCTGCTCAGGAAATGGGCCAAAGGATTGCGGGTCAAACCGAGCGCGGTTTGACCACCGTGGTCAGTGATATCGAGCACATCGAGTCCACCTCGTTGGCCAGTGTGACGGTGGTCAAGGTGTTCTTCCAGCCTGGCGTCAACATCCAGACCGCCATGGCCCAAGTGGTGGCATCGGTGCAAACCCAAGTACGTCAATTGCCACCGGGCATCACCCCGCCTTTGGTGATCAAGTACTCCGCATCGAGCATTCCGGTCATGCAATTGGCTTTGTCGAGTCCGACCCTGCCTGAGAACGCATTGTTTGATGTGGCCGTGAATGGCCTTCGCCCCCAATTGATCACGGTGCCCGGTGTGGCCTCACCCTTCCCTTATGGCGGCAAGGTGCGGGTAATTTCAGTGGACCTGGACACCGAGGCTTTGCAGGCCCGCGGTCTGTCGCCCGCTGATGTGGTCAACGCGGTCAACACCCAGAACTTGATCTTGCCCTCCGGCACCGTGAAGCTCGGAGAGACCGAATACACCGTGCGGATGAACGGGTCACCCGGCGTGCTGTCGGGCTTGAATGATCTGCCTGTTCGCACCACCAACAGCATTACCACCTACCTCAAAGACGTTGCCTACGTGCGTGACGGCTTTCAGCCACAGACCAACGTGGTGCGCCAGGACGGTGTGCGCGGCGTGATGATCTCGGTGCTCAAAAACGGGGGCGCCTCCACACTGGACATTGTTTCTAACGTCAAGGCGCTGCTGCCCAAAGCGGTCCAATCGCTGCCGCCGGATGTGAAAGTAGCCCCCTTGTTTGACCAGTCGGTCTTTGTGCTGGCCGCCATCGAAGCGGTGGTCACCGAAGCCTTGATCGCTGCGGTGCTGACCGCCATGATGGTCTTGCTTTTCTTGGGCAACTGGCGCAGCACTTTGATCATTTCGCTGACCATTCCGCTGTCGATTTTGGCCTCCATCATGGCCTTGTTCGCTTTAGGCGAAACTTTGAACCTGATGACCTTGGGGGGCTTGGCGCTCTCGGTGGGTATTTTGGTGGACCAAGCCATCGTGACGATTGAAAACATTGAGCGGCACATTCACATGGGCAAGCCCTTGATTCCGGCCATCGAGGTGGGTGCAGAAGAAATCGGAGCGGCCGCCTTGGTGTCCACGCTGTGCATTTGCATTGTGTTTGTCCCGATGTTCTTCTTGCCGGGCGTGGCGCGATTCCTGTTCGTGCCGCTGGCCGAGTCGGTGGTGTTCGCAATGATCGCTTCCTACTTCCTGTCGCGGACCTTGGTGCCCACCTTGGTGATGATGCTGATGGACGGGGTCCACGAAGCCTCCCAGCAAGGCAAGCCCAGCTTGCTTCAGCGGGTTTACCGCAGTTTCGACGCCCAGTTTGAGCGTGTGCGCCGCGTCTACACCTTGTCACTGTCAGCCGCCCTCACGCACCGGGCACGGTTCATGAGTCTGTTTTTTTTATTTTGTGTCCTTTCGTGCGGACTTTATCCCTCTCTGGGACGAGACTTTTTTCCAAACGTGGACGCCGGTCAGATCCGGCTTCACATGCGGGCACCCACGGGCACCCGGATTGAAGAAACAGTTCGCATCGCCGACGCTGTTGAAACGGCTATCCGCGAAATGGTGCCCGAAGACCAACTCGAGACCATCCTGGACAACATCGGCCTGCCCAACAGCGGTATCAACTTGTCCTACAGCAACGCGGGCACCATCGGCACCATGGATGGCGAGATACTCATGTCGCTCAAAAAAGGGCACAAGCCTACCGAGGAATTTGTCACACTGTTGCGCAATGAGTTGCCCAAGCGCTTTCCGAATGTGGAGTTCTTTTTCCAGGCCGCCGACATTTCCACCCAAATTCTGAACTTCGGTCTGCCCGCAGCCATTGATGTCCAGTTTTCGGGCTCGGATATCGCTGGAAATTCTGCGCTGGCCGCAGAGTTAACGCGGGCGATCCAGAAAATCCCGGGCGCTGTCGATGCACACGTTCACCAAAGGCAGGACGGCCCGGTTGTGGACTTGCAGATGGACCGTACCCGCTTGCAGCAGTTTGGTTTGGGGGCCACCAACGTGGGCCAGAACGTGTTGATTGCCTTGTCGGGCAGTTCACAAACTGCCCCGGCATTTTGGTTGAATCCGCAAAACAATGTGGTCTACAACGTGGTGGTGCAGTCTCCCCAGTACAAGATCGATTCCATTGATGCTCTGCTGGGCCTCACAATTGGCTCCGCTCCCAACGCCAACAGTGGCGCCAACGGCGTGGCCCTGCCGACCACCACACCGCAATTGTTAGGTAACTTGGTAGAAGCCAAAGTCGGCCGCCAAATGCCGATCGTTTCGCGCTACAACATTCAACCTGCCGTGGATGTGTATGTCAGCGTGCAAGGCACCGACCTGGCCAGTGTGGCCAACCAAGTCCAAAAACTGGTGGATGAAATCACGCCCAAACTCAAACGTGGCAACCAGGTGACCGTTCGCGGTCAGGTGCAAACCATGCAGTCCTCATTCATTGGCCTGGGCGTGGGCTTAGCCATGGCCATCGTGTTGGTGTATCTTTTGATTGTGGTCACTTACCAATCGTGGACCGATGCCGCCATCATCATCACCGCCTTGCCTGCCGCTTTGGCCGGCATTGCCTGGATGCTGTTCATCACCGGCACCACCTTGAGTGTGCCGGCCCTGACAGGCGCCATCATGACCATGGGGGTGGCCACGGCCAACAGTATCTTGGTTGTCGCCTTTGCACGCCAACGCCGCGATGAAGGCGCCGCACCTTTGGCTGCGGCTCTGGAAGCGGGTTCGACCCGTATCCGGCCTGTGATGATGACCGCCTTGGCGATGATCATTGGCATGATTCCGATGGCCTTGGGCCTGGGCGAAGGCGCCGAGCAAAATGCCCCACTGGGTCGTGCCGTGATTGGTGGATTGCTTTTTGCCACGGTCTCTACGCTGTACTTTGTCCCTGTGGTCTATGCCTCAATTCACCAGCGTATGGTGCATCGGCAAGCCTCAAATACCGCATCGAAGGATGCGCCCGTTGTGGCGCAGGAGAATTGATTCATGTCTTCAGAACGTCATTCATCATTGGCTATTCATACTTCGGGCGTCCAAGATCCGCATGATCTTGTGCAGCGCAAGCAAGTGATCCGCAGCAGCAAAATTGCTGCGGCTGTCGTGGTGCTGCTGCTACTGGCCGGTGGTGCCAGAACTGTGCTGAGCCAGTCCCAAAAAATGGACCAACTCAAAGCAGATGTGCAGGCACGCAGCCAAATCTACGTCAAAACAACAGTGATCAAAGTTCGGGAAGCCGGTCAAAACATAGCCCTGCCCGGCAGTCTGCAGGGTTATGTGCAATCGCCCATCTATGCGCGTGTTCCGGGTTATGTCAAAAAATGGCACAAAGACATCGGCAGCCGCGTGCGCAAAGGCGAGGTGCTGGCCGAACTCGAGACACCTGAAACCGACGAACTGCTGTCTCAAGCCTTGGCCACACGGCAACAAACTATGGCGAGTTTAGAGCTGGCCAAAAGCACCGAAGCCCGTTGGATTGCGCTGCGTGCCAAAGACGCGGTGTCGCAGCAAGAGGTGGATGAAAAACGCAGCAACAGCACCCAAGCCCAGGCCAATTTGGCGGCAGCTGAAGCCAACATGCAGCGGCTCAAACAATTGAGCAATTTCAAAAGTCTGCTATCACCTACCGATGGCGTGATCACTCGCCGCAACGTAGACACCGGCGATCTGGTTGATGCCGGCGCAGTCGGTGGCCTGCCCCGAGCTCTCTTTGTGGTCACGCAAACCGACCCCTTGCGGTTGTTTGTGAACGTGCCGCAAACCTACGCCCAACAAATCAAACTTGGCCAAACCGTGAACGTGCGGCAGACCGAATTACAAGGCCAAAAATTTGAAGGCAAGCTGGCCCGCACCGGTGCCTCTATTGACCCGCTGACCCGGTCCATGCAGGTGGAGATCAGCCTGCCCAACAAATCCGGCGTTCTGCTGCCGGGCGCCTTTGTCCAGGTCGACTTGCCCTTGCAAACCAAGGCGACTCTGACCATTCCCAATAACGCACTCATCATTCGCGCTGGTGCGATCAAGGTCGCCGTTGTCGACGCAGAAAAACGCGTGAAGATGCAAGTTGTGACACTGGGACGCAATTTGGGTGAGCAGGTGGAGGTGACGAGCGGCCTGAAAGACGGTGCACGCCTGGTCCTGAACCCGCCGGATGCCTTGACCGATGGCGATCTAGTGAACTTTGCAATCGATGCGCCCAAAGAAGAAGGCGGCGCCAAAGAAGGCAGCACCAAAGACACGCCACCATCGGAAAAGGCCAAGCCGTGAAATCACTGCGCATTCTCACCGGCAGCTTGGTCACTGCAGCACTGCTCAGTGCCTGCGCCGTGGGGCCTGCCTACGTCAAACCGCAAGTTGACATGCCTGTCAGTTGGACCCTGGAAGCGCCTTGGCGCACTGCCCAGCCGTCAGACACCCAAGCCAAAGGCCCCTGGTGGGAGCGATTTGGTGATTCTGACCTGACAGGCCTGGTGCAAAAAGCCATGCAGGCCAACCCAACTTTGGTTGCTGCGCAAGGCCGATTGGCGCAGTCACGTGCTTTGGTGGCTGTCAGCAGTGCCAGCATGTTTCCGCAAGTCGGTCTGGGCACTAAAGTCTCCGAACTGCGGATCTCTGCCAACCGCCCTTTGACAAATTACAACGCACCTAACTGGTCCACAATTCAAAATGACTATTCGGCCATTTTGTCGGTCAACTACGAAGCCGATCTGTGGGGCCGTGTACAAAGTCAGGTCGATGGCGCAAGCGCATCGGCCGAACAAGCTGCCGCCGACCTCGTCAATACCCGCCTGATTCTGGGCTCCGATGTGGCGGTGAACTATTTCAATTTGCGCGCTCTCGACGTAGAGCTCGATGTTTTGGCCCGTTCCATCGATTTGCAAAAATCGTCTTTGGCTTTGGCCAACCACCGCCGTGACAGCGGGAATGCTTCCGGTTTGGACGTGGCTCAGCAGCAAGCCTTACTCGACACCACCTTGACCCAGATCGATATTCTCCAAAGGCAACGTTCGCTTTTTGAGCATGCGCTGGCGACCCTGACCGGTACACCCGCCCCCTTGTTTCAATTGCCACAAAAACTGGTACCGATGAATCCGCCGGTCATTCCGATCGGTATTCCCTCTGATGTGCTGGAGCGCCGACCCGATATAGCCTCTGCTGAGCGCGCCATGGCTGCGGCCAATGCGCAAATTGGTGTGGCCAAGGCCGCCTTTTACCCGAGCGTGATTTTTGGCCCCAGTTATGGCAACGACAGTCGCCGAATCAGCGCCCTTTTCAATCAAGCCAGCGTACTGTGGTCTCTCGGCGTATCAGCCACACAAACCATTTTTGATGGCGGACGCATCAACGCCAACGTCGACTTCACACGTGCGGGCTACGACATCACCGTGGCCAACTACCGCCGCGTGGTGCTCACCGCCATGCAGGAAGTGGAAGACGGGTTGAGCAGCGTGTCGGCGCTGGACCGCGCCATCACCCAAGCGCAACGCGCCATTGAAAGTAACCGCCGTGTCATGGAGATTGCCAAGGTTCGGTATGAGGGTGGCGTGTCCAATTACCAGGACATGATCATCGCGCAGCAAGCCCAACTGAACTCGGAACGCTTGGCTGCTCAACTGTTGGGCCAACGTCAACTGTCTTCTGTATTTTTAATCAAAGCCTTGGGCGGTGACTGGGCAACCCCAGGCACCGACACAAAACTACGCTGAAACTCGCTTTAAGCCTGTCACCCCGGACTCGATCCGGAATCCACGTCGCGTTTGCGAAGCGCTTTTCATCAGAGATACAACTGAGTAGAAAATCTTGGCGATTTCTCAACAGCAGTCATGTAAGCGTTTGTATTTTGAATCAAGGTAACGCCAGTCAAGTTAGTTCCGCTTACGGAATACCACCACATGCTGCCAAGGCAGCGTTCGCACAGTTCGCTCCCAATCCAGTGCGAAAACCGCAGCCTCACGCTTGATCTGCGCCTCGCTCATCTTATGCAACTGCTTGATAGGAACTGATGCGTCCTCGGCCTTGTACTCGACAAAAACCACTCGGCCACCGGGCTTCAAAGCCTTAAGAAGGCTGTTCATTACTTCGTATGGATAGGCTAACTCGTGATAAACATCAACCATGACCGCTAAGTCCACTGAGGAAGCGGGCAGCTTAACGTCGTCAACAACACTCTGCCTCGCTTCAATCTGCGTCAGCCCGCTGCGCTTTATCCCAGCCTGTAGAAAGCTGATCATCTCGGGCTGCACATCAACTGCCCAGACCTTGCCTCCAGGCATCACTGCAGGCGCCATGCGCCGAGACAGATAACCGGTACCAGCGCCGATGTCGGCAACTACCATGCCTGGCTGCAACACCAATGCACCCAGCAACAGATCCGTCCGCTCTTCGCGATCACGCTCCTGGCGCTCAAGCCATGATGCGCCCTGCCAGCCCATTACCGCCGCGATTTCGCGACCCATATAGCTTTTGCCGATCCCATCTGCACTGGCCGGTAATTGGCTGTAGCGCTCAACGTTAGCTCCGGACTGCGCCAAAGCGTCGATATTTGACATGATCAGTGCTATGCTGATACAGCGCAAAAAAGTAAATAGGTTCATTTGATTTTCGGCGAGACGGTTTTTACAGGAGTAATGAATACTGTCCACATCACATGGCGCAGCTTTTTAAGGCGTGCCGATTTTGTAGCAGTCAGCGGGATTGCAGCATGGATTCGCTCAAGTGCAGTCTTACTTAAAAAAGAAAATATCTTCATATGACTTAAGAGTCTTGCGCCAATGAATCAACGCTCTTTTTTTCAGCACGGGCAAAGCTGGAAATGTAATTGACTCGGGTGTCAGGAAACCAAGAGGCCAGATGTCGCAAAGGCTGGTAACGCATGCCCCGAAGATCCTGTTGCATCAAGCCATGAAGCGTCGACGCTGTTTTGAGTTCATCAGGTCGCACAAACATAGACCAATGATGTGTGCCTCGTGGGAGCACCTTGAGTATGTACTCCGCCCCCACAATGGCAAAAAAGTATTTTTTCCAAGTGCGATCGATGGTCGATACAAACATCATGCCGCCCGGCGATAAGTGACCGACGGGATCGGCAATAAAGGCAGGCATATCGTTGACATGCTCGACAACCTCATGCGTCAACACCTACGACAACAGCACCGAGTCTTGCCAACAGGCTTCATGATGGCGGGGAGTGGTGCACTGCAGTGGCGCAACCGCCATGCTCCTTGCCCGACTGACCCAAAACTGCGCGATGCTTGCCTGCGCACACGCAAAGTATCGTTTGCGGTGTACTTGGTCAGCGTGGCTTTTTACCTCATTGGCGGTTGGTTTGCGTTTGTTCAGCCTTGGTTGGCTAGTGACACAATTGACGGTAAGCTTGCAACTTTTGTATATTTCACGCTCATTTGTTAAGTAGACCGGCTGCTGGCGTCGATGCTTAGGCAGTTGTTCCCGCCGAACACGATTTGACCAGCTGGGGGCAGTGCCAATCTTAATGTGACCAAACCGTCCAGTGGGCACGCACTGGTTAAACTGAGATTGTTGCTTCTGATCAAATCTAAATTTGCCTCAACAAGCCCCATCAAACTCAGGGCCCGCCAATGGTCAACGCTCAAGTCTGGTACATGTCCAACAGTCCCACCGGAGCGCCAGGTAATACGCGCCCTAAACCCGATGTGCTAAGGGCGAATTGGCGTTGGACCACAGGGCCAATCAGTCGGCGAATGTCCAGGGTGGGTTTCAAATCACGACCATCCAGCAGGTGTTCCCTTGCCAAGCCGGGCCAGTCAGCTACGACCCGCCCGCCGGCGACCTCTCCCCCCGCCAAAAATGCAACACCGCCGGTTCCGTGATCGGTGCCACCCGAGCCATTGAGTGCGGCTGAACGTCCAAACTCAGTCATCACCAAAACCGATGTGGTGGCCCAATGCTGCCCCAGCGCGCTGCGCAGTGTCGCAAGGGCTTCATCCAGACTCGGTAGCAATCGGCCCAAGCGTCCCGCTTGTTGGGTGTGCGTGTCCCAGCCCCCAGCTTCCAGCCAAGCCACTCGTGGACCTTGGGGATCCGACAAGAACTTGCCTGCCTGATGAGCAAGACCCATTAGTCCGGGGCCTTCACCTGCCCCCATGGCCATTTGCTGCTGGCCCATGGCTTGGCTCAAGGCATTGGCCAATGGGACGTCATCGCCATACATCTGGGCGACCCTCAACATCAGATCCTGGTGGTTTGTTGTGTGGCCACCAGGAGTCCAAGTACTCGCACCGTCTGCACCGCGAAGCGCCAAAGGCATGGCCGCTGTGAGCGCCATCGCAGGCTGCCCCGTGTTTTGCAAGGCACGGCCTAACCACCCTGTGGTTTGCACAAAGGGGCGATCGCCGCCACTCTCGAGTAACTGCTGGGCATCGAAGTGTGAACGCTCCCTGTAAGGGCTGGCCACAGCATGAACCACCACAAGCTCCTTTTGTAAATACCACTGGTGCAAAGTCTTCAACGCCGGGTGCAGAGCAAAGGTCGTGTCCAAAGGCAACAGGGATGCCTGCGCGATTGCACCTGCGTCGGTATCAGCGGTGGCATGGCCACGCAAATGCGCCCATGCGGGATCACCCGTTGCGGGCACCGCTGCGAGCCCATCCAGGGCACCACGCAGCAAGACGACGACAAGACGCTGCGGGCTGTTCGCTCTGGGATTGGACGGCGCCGCAAAAGCAAGACGCGCCGGCATTGCACAAGCGATTGCAGCGGCACCCCACAAGGCGCGCAAACCTTCGCGGCGCGTCAGGAACAAAGGCAAATCTGAGGGGACGTGATGCACAACTTATCTCCTGAGAAATTCTGGACTGGCTAAAGCGAGAGCCAAGGCTTGAGCAGCGCTTTCAGCACGCTCAATGGCCTGCGCGGTAGGGGTGCTCAAGTCTTGCGCAAACGCCAAATGCATAAGTGAACGGGGATCAGTCGATTCGCGGTGGGCCTCGCCAAACCGATCTGCCCATTGCACCCGCTTGAGCAATGAGTCCGGTGACAGCCATTCTTCGCTGCGGTCTGGCCAACCTTGTGGCGAAGGTGTGCGCCCCAGTGATTGCCCCATTGCCAGCACAGCACCCACATTTTGCTCGATGGCCCGCAGTGGTAACTTGAGCATGCGGTGGGCAGAAATCACCAATTCTTCTGGGCGTTTGAACTTGGGCGGGTTGTCCGCAGCCCAAGCTGCATCATGGCTGAAAAGCGCCTTGGCCGTATCCACCAAGTCCCCATCAGACTGGGTAAATCGCTGGGCCACCGCCTGAATCAGAACGGGCGATGGATTGTCGGTTACAAAGTGGCGACATAGCTTGGCAGCCATGAACGTAGCGCAGGCAGGATGGCGTGACAAATCGTTCAACAAAGTGTCCAGTGCTTGTGGCCCCTCTGGGTAGGTTTTTCCGAGAATCACTTTGTTTCCGGGCTGGTGCAAAGCGGGAACAAACTCGCTCTTGCCGCCGGTTTGAAGACCGACAGTCCAGCCGGTCAACAGCATGGCCGTTTGTGTGACATCGAACTGGGTAAATCCGGCATGTGCGCCCAGCGTATGCAACTCCAGCAATTCACGAGCGAGGTTTTCGTTCAACCCTTTTTCGCGGCGCGTACCCGCCCTGGATTGCGGCCCAAAGGATTGGGCAT
>Ga0209084_1001097_pt1 | contig 23661 bp, 28 predicted proteins | sample C_130820_MF_Meta_FD_187309 | JGI IMG/M metagenome (GOLD analysis project Ga0209084, IMG submission 187309) | Freshwater microbial communities from Lake Croche, Canada to study carbon cycling - C_130820_MF_MetaG (SPAdes) (version 2) | ecosystem: Environmental > Aquatic > Freshwater > Lake...
CATAGGTCCAGGTATTGGCCGCGGTCCAGCGCCAGACTTCTTTGGCTCCGGCCACTGCAACACCCAGTTGGTTGTAGATCAGCACAAAGTCTTTTTTACCATCGCCGTTGTCGTCGACCACTAGGCTACCAATCAGGTCCGTGGCAGGTGCATTGTGGCTGGCCACTCCTGTGTTGTATTTCCAGTTCAAGGCACTGTCGTAAACCGAAATCACATTTGTACCTTCCACCTGATTCACATTACTGGTCAGGATGGCCACATCTCCAGTGGTGCTGTCGTGTATGACACTACAAGTGGCACCCACAAGTATGTTGGAATTCAATGTAAAACTTCGACCACCATTATTGATGTAGGCGCCCGAGCCGGTGGTAGTGTGAGTCACTGGGTCATAGTTGCCGCGCACCAGCACATCCAGTCGTCCATCGCTGTTCAAGTCATCCACACAGGCTCCGTGAGCACTATGGTATTCGGGTAATTCTTGCTTGGTCATCACACCGTGTCCACCGGTGCCCCACAAGAAGAAGCTGTGAACACCACAGCCCGGACTCACAGTACAGCCTTCGTTGTAGCCGGGTACAAATATGTCGGCTTTGCCGTCACCGTCAAAGTCTGCAATGAACAGGCGCTGACTGCCGTCATAGCTGGAATCTGTGAGGTATTCCGTGGTGCGCTCAGTCAGTGTGCCATCGGTGTTCTGTATCAGTATGGTCAAGTGAGCTTTGACGTCACCGCCTTGCCAGCCACCTATCGCCACATCGTCTAGGCCATCTCCATTGAGATCGCCAACAGCAATTTGTTGCACTGTGTAAGCGGGATGAGCCACCGCAACCTGATGATAGGCCACTGCTGTGGCAACAGGGGTAGATGTGGATCCTCCACCACCGCCACCGCAGGCCGCTAGTACCAAACAAACTAATACTAAAGTTTTAGACATGGAAACTCCATAAAAAAAGCATAAATGCATTATAGCACTCATGCTCTTTTTGGTCTGTTGTATTAATACAACATTGTGGTACGAGTACCCGGGGTCGAACCGGGACGCATCAAGCGGGGGATTTTAAGTCCCCTGGGTCTACCGATTCCCCCATACTCGCGTCCTGTTTGGACAATACCAATTCAACATCTTCAACAATAGGCACAACCTGCATATCGGTATTATTATTGACATCCTTGACCATGGCCTCAGCGGCATGGGCCGCTTCTACTTCAGACAAGTAGGCACGTTCAAAAATCCTGTTGCCGTCGGGCATTTCTGCCATTGCTAGATATATTTTCATTGTATGCTTTCGTTTGGTGGGCCCACGTGGGATCGAACCACGACTCAAGGGATTATGAGTCCCCTGCTTTACCATTAAGCTATAGGCCCGATACGTGTATTATATATGATAGTTGAAGTTGTGTCAAACGGATTATCTGCGTTCACGTCCAAGACCTTTGGCAGCGGATCTTGTTTCTGGGCGGCGACCCGGTCGGGTGATCTTGTCGGCGCTCATACTGGCACCGGGTGCTTTGAGTTTCAAAGCAGGTTCTAAGGGCTCATCACTTACACTGGGACTTGCGGGAATATCTGAGTCAGATTTCTTTTTGCCCTTGTCACCTTTGTTGGGTGGCACAATCATAAAGCCTGGTCTATTGTTGCCAGCGATGTGACTGGGTGCGTGATAGTCAAACACAAAGTTCAAATTACCAAATGGTTTGCTGGTAATTGCCAACTTGCCATCTTGTGTGATATCTACGTGTCCCAGTTGACAGTTCAGCTGTCGTATCATATCGTTCATGATATCCTTGTACTGTTGGCTGTCTGGTCCACGTTTGACCATAAACTCAAAACCTTTGCCTAGACTGTAGGTAATGATGTTGGCGGCACCATCCACATGATCAGCATCATAACTTCTTTTGCCGGCAATACCCACAGCAGGTTTTTTGTCAGTGTTGCCTAAGTAATAATTTGAATCATCTGGCATTCCAACATTGATTCCCCATTGTCCTGCTTGTGTTGCCGGCAGGATCATTTTTAAAAACTCTGGATACTCAGCATCCGAGACCAAGGGTTTCAATAATGATTTTAGTGCTGAAAAGTCCTTGAATTCGCCTCCAAGAATATTGACATAGCTCAGGTATTCGGGAGTTTGATTTAGTGATGCCGCATAGCAAATTCTATCTACAACCTTGCCTTCTTTTCTGCTGGCTGTTTGCCAAACTTTGATGCTGTTACGGAACATGGTCTTTTTACCTTCGTCCGTTAGTGTGGCATCATACTCATCCAACAGGGCACCAAGACTGTTCATACTAGTTCCCGAGCCACCAAGCGCCTTAACGCTGTAACGCACTTTGCCGCCTACAGTAACATCAATCAGTTTTTCGTTGCCTGATGGGAAATTGATTGCATCGTCGTCACCAGCCAAGGCCAAGGGTGCAAGAATTTCTCCAAAGTCTTGGCTGATCATTCCACGTACACTCATTACATATTGTAGACTTTCTGGTGTCAGTTGTCCACTACCACGGTTCATGGCAATGTCGACTAGTTCCGTTAGCGCCTTGGCAATGTTTGTATTTTTGATCACAGAGTTAACTGCTTTTTTGGTAGAGTCTGCAAGTTCTCTACGATTGTTATATGTGCCATCTAGTCCCAGTTTGACTGGTGTTAGATCCTTGCGATTCAATACCAAGTCGCTGGCGGCGCCGGCTGCCTGTGCCCCTTTTTTACGACCAGCTAGAACCACAGTGATTGTTAACTGAGTTGGTAAAAGGAAACTGTAGATACTGAATTGTCCGCTACAGGCCATTTGTTCATCTGTCAACGGCTGTTCCTTTAGGCCATATGCTGTTGTAACCTGTAGCAACTGTTCTGTAGTGATGCCGGTGGTACGAATATGTGACATACGTGACTTGCTATGATCTTCTTTGAAAACTTCTGTCATATCAGCGTCGGGTGGTATGACGCCGAGTTTCACAAACCCATCAAACAAAATAGGGATTATCTGTTTGTTCTGTGCTGTATTTGCAAACTGTTGTTCTACTGGTTCTGCTTGAACAGGTTCTACTACTGGTGGTTGTGCCTCGATCATTTGATCTATTCCTTCTACAAGACGGTTGATTTCAATTTCCAAAGACGTATCTTCAGATCGGGCAATGAGATTAATTAGGTCACGCATAATAAGTTATTTATCGCGTTCGATGTCTGCTTCTTCACAGGCTGTGCCATATTGTATTTCTACAATCTTGCAGGGTGCGTCAAAGGGATTACGAATACGATGCCAATCGCCTTGCGGAATAATTACCTGACTGTGCTTGGTTAATGTCATTGTAGGCAAATTATACCCGCTTTCTAATTTTCGGTCAACCTCGCAAGAGCCTTCGGTCACGTGCCAAAATTCGTGACGGTGTTCGTGACGTTGCATGCTTAGGCCAGCACCGGGGTTGACTGTGAGTTCTTTTACTTTGGTACCTGCTACATCGTGCAAGACTCTGTAGTAACCCCAAGCACGTTCTGTCTTGGGTGCCCGCCACTCTTGCAAAATCCAGCTACTAGAATTGACTTTGTTGAATCCGCCTACACCAAAAGCAAAGGATAAATTTTTGTCATCGACTGTCATTTCTGGGATATTGATGTGGGTTCTATCGCCACCATTGGCAAACACAATTTCAGCGCCGGGGTAGATCAAACTTACCTGTGTAATAGCATCACGGGCAGTATCGTCATCGTCGTCGAAATCAATCACACTGTCAACCACACCTAGTCCACTTATGATGGCCTGACGTTCTATAAAGGGCATGAATGCACGACCTTTTTTGCGTTCGAGCCAGGCGTCGCTGTTTAGACCAACGATGAGCCTGTCGCCCAACTGTTTAGCAGATTCAAAATAGGCTATGTGCCCCGAATGTAGCGGATCAAACCCGCCTGTGACAACAACAATTTTCATATTAGTTTCTTTGTCTGTACCAATCTCTGTTGAGCCAAGGATATATCAGATCCTCTTGACGCAAATATCCCCACTGAGTAACGCTGTTGACTACACTAGGATGTAACAAATTCAGTTCAGCTAGATCGTATAAACTGGTTGCCACGGGATCCATTGGTGCGACTGGACTTTTGTAAACTGCCAAGTGCATCCAAGGATCGTTGGCGTTTTTCATTATGTAGGCATCATTGCAGTCAAATCCATTGACTGCCAACATGTATATCAAATTACAAACAGTATGATTATGATAACAATAGTTTTCTGTACGATTGACCAGGCGATTGTAAGAGTAACCAATGTTTTGAGGAAGTATTATGACCAACATGCCATCAGGAGTCATCAATTGATTCCAGTGACGCAGTGTGCCCACTGGGTCAACTGCATACTGAAATGCGTCGTGCGACCAAATCAAATCCACAGTCTTTGGCAATTTGACTTTGGAAAAATCTTCTTTGATAATTCTAATGTTTTTAAGTTTGGCTACTTCAGGATCAACACGACTGGTGTCCAAATCGATAGCATAGGTTAGATAGTTTCTGGGTTCAGGTGGATCATCTCTAGTTTCAAGAGTGGCCCACCAGTTGGCATCGAGCCCGCGACCGCAACCCATGTCAGCAACAACTTTCAAACTGTCAAGGAAGGTATCAAACTCGTAAATAGCATCCATGGTCTGGCGACTATGTGCATGACTTTCTTGTGCTGTTTTAAATTGCGCCATTTTTTAATACTTCTATAACTACAGATTTTTTTAATTCATCCAGCCTGGGTTCCAGCTGATGGCAGGCTTCGGCTATTTCTAGATCTGTGCCCCAAGCTCGCATACTGTTCAAATGATGTGCCCATTTGCCTGTTGTATCTTTTAATATTTGAATGTCAACAGCATTTTGTCGTGGTCGCGATGCCATACAGAGATTGAACTCCTCGAGTAGTGTGTCTGCTCGAGATTTCCAATCTATCATACTGTGACATCTTCCATGCCTGCAGTTCTCAAACGAACCACGTGTCCCAACATGAAATTTTTACTGTCAAGACCCTTCATCATACCTAGCCATTTGTTACGTACAAGAGCAACTTCGTTGATGATGGTTTCAAAATCAATTACTTCGTCCTCGCCGTCCACATACTTTTCAGCATCTCTGCTGGTCAGCGCACGAGCATAACTTTCAAGATACTTCTGAAAATGCTTACGTCGAATTTTGCGTAACTGTATGTTCAAGTAATTTAATATGGCTTCAATTTCTTGTAGCTGATTGAATCTATGCTCAGTTATACCAGGTAGGTTGGCCACCGACCGTTCAACGTTACCTGAAATCTTGCAGTCGGCCTTGGCCGACAACAGTTCATTCTCATAGTAGTTGATGCAGGCCGGAATTTGGCTTAGATCTGCAACTACACGATTATACCACATTATTCTTCGTCGTAGTATTCGTCTTCGTCTTCACTCATGTATTCTTTGAGTGATTTGGTCAAAGGACCATCAGTTGCCGCAAACTCTTTGATTTCAATGTCGTTGAGCATGTCAACCATGACACTCATTAAGTTATCGGCAGCTTCTTGACGATCTTTGACAGGAATATACTGTTTTAAAATTGTATATGTTTCAACTAAAACATCAACATCTATGCTCATTCTGCAGTTTCCTCTTCTTGTGGTTGTTCTGTGGGTTTGGTCTTATCAAATATGTGAGGGTTATTGGTGATGTCTTTCATGACATGATCCAGGCACCCATCATCATTGCGTTCCCATCCCTTGCGGAATTTCTTGATAATCTCGCCATCAGCTGTAGTATATACCAAACTGTTGCCTTCCTTCTTTAAAAGTTCTTTGCCTTCAATTAGGTCTGTCAGGCCCGAGTAGGGATTCATGCCAGTTTCATAAGGAATCTTGACCTGTACACTTTCAAACGGCTTGGCATAGCGTGTTTTCATGATCTTGCAAGCGGCACGGATGCCTTTCACTTCTGAGATCTTGTTGCCGTCCTCGTCTTCTTTGAGTTTTAGTTTACGCATGGCAACTACAATACTACTTGCATAGATAAAACCTTGACCACCAGATATTTTATCATCTGGGTCAAACATGTCTTGGCTGGCGTATGTGTGATTGGTAGCAACCAGGCCAATGTTCAGATCACCGAACATATTTACACAATTACGTACCAAGGCTGTCAGTGCCTTGGGCTTGCGTCCCATGTCACCTTTTAAATCGCCTGCGGTGAACTGATTGACGTCTGTGGGTGTCAACAACATACCCAAACTATCCAACACAAACAACACCTTGGGACGACTATCTTCGGGCAATGATTTATATTCTTTGACAAACTCGCTGATCATCTTGGCCACATCATCGATCATGGCCATGTTTAGTTTCAGCAACTTGTCTTCGCTGGTATCAACTCCCAGTGCGTGTAACCAGGCTTCATCTAGAGCATTTTCTGTATCAATCAATATGGGATAGATGCCTTGTGCTTGTGCATTCTTGACAATATTGCCTGAGCAAATAAAACTTTTGCCTGCACCTGATTCCCCAGCGAACACAGTGACTTTGCCCATGGGAATGCCTTTGTTGAAATCTCCAGAGATCAGATAGTTTAGTGCATAGTTGTTGGTACCAATCCAATCTGTAGGATCATTGAAACCAACGCTGATGCCGTCAATTGCTTTGGTAATGCTTTTGCGAAATTTACTTACGTCGAATGGTTTAGCCATGATAGTTTTCCTTATATAAATCTTTAAAAATTTTTCTGCTGTCTAGATTTCGTCTTGCATCTGTCTGTTTCAAATATTCAAAACACTGAGGCAAGTTTTTTTCTATGGGTTGATTCAAGTATGCCAACACATTACGATATCCATTTTCTAATAGAAATCCAGGTTGCTGTTCAATACGCTGAGTCAATTGATCTCGTACAGAGTTTAACACATCTGTGTCAAGATGTCTAACATTTAGGTAGTCTGGACTCAATAATGCCCCAATGATAAAACTGTTATTATGGAATCCCATTGACTTTAAAAAATCCACACACTCAAACATGGTTCGATAGTTGAGTAAAAAATATAACATGTTGAATGATATCTTGTGATCTAATTTTTTAATGGTAATCAAGTTATCAAGGAAGTCTTGCCAACATCCTCCATAACGTATATATTCATATTCTGATTCCATGGTTTCAACACTGACTGCCCAATGTACATTTTTGAACTCACAAATCAAATCAAAAATGCGTGTATCAACTTTGCTTAGATTGGTGTTTATTCTTAGATTAACATTGGGATTAACTTGTTTTAATAAGTTGAGAAACTCTAAGTTTTCCTTCATCAACAAGGGCTCTCCGCCGGCCAAATATACGTGTTTGAGTTGGCCAGCTCGAGCAAAAATCCATTCTTTGAATGCCTGTTGCTGGAGATCTTCGGGGCGCCGAATTTCTATATTCCGTTCACTGGCTATGCGACTGCTAAATTGTTCATTGCAATATACACAGGCAAAGTTACACAGATTACTCCAACGAATATCAACTGTGTGTAAATCAAAGTCCTTGGTATCATAAAGACTTTGATCAACGGCACGTAATTCTTTAAGGTAAAATACACGATCGCTGATTAGCTCTAGATTGTTTTTTTCTTGCTCTAGATCATAACAAGGATTACAACGAGTAAATTTACGACCTGCTGCCATGTCTGATTTGATCTCATGATCTTGTGCCAATATTTCTTCTATGGTATTATCTTTTAGGTTACCAATTGGCGTTGCACTACGAATACAATTCTTGACAGCGCCGTCAACATTGTACATTAGGCCAGTCCACGGCACGGGACAAAATGCACGGTTAGTTAGATAATCTTTGGTGTTCATTGATCGTTTACACTCAGTGCAAGTTCTGTAACTTCCAAATTGGGTGCTGCCATTTCCAATATACGAACTACTGTATTGACCCACTCGTCGACATTGGCTTTTTTCATACTAATATCTTCTACAAGTTGTGTGGCTACACCACCAGGTTTGATCAAGGTAAGTTTCGGCCATGTTTCAAGGAACCTGAGTTGATGGTGTGTCTCTTCTAATGCTTTTTTCTGTATTCTATAGGCCATGGCTCCTAGACCAGGTACCACACTCACTGGATGAGAAGTCATGATAGTGCTGATGTTTATGATACGTTTATTGGGAATGTTTTTCCATAAACGATAAACTTCGATCAATAATTCAGTTTGTGCAAACCCAACTTGTGCGTTGTTTATGAACCAGTCGCAAGGTTCAATCATGGCTGCTATCTTGGGCACACTTCTAATATTGTATCCATTGCGGCGATCAAGACCCACTATCTGGTGCCCCTGTTCTGCAAACGTTCGAGCAAAGGCCTGGCCAATACCAGCCGAATGTCCTGTTATTGCAATTTTCATTTCAGCAAATCCAAAGGTTCGTTGTAGAATGTAAAGCTGGCCACAATCCTGGGAACGCTGGCACCTTCTAACATTTCTACACTGTGTGAGATTTGCGAGTTAAACACTACGGGTTGATTCATGCCAACTAGTTCTGATACCATTTGATCATCAACGTACCAACGATTGGCCCAATGTTCGGTATTCAATACTGGTATATTGACTTTTGCAACCACTGGCGGTTCATCAACGTGTTTAGGAAGATGATCGTTGGTCTCTACCATGGTGATGGCTGCGTGTCGCGGAATCAATTTATTTGTTCGAAAAAAGTCAAACAACTCGGGTGCGTGTTTCAACAATGCTGGCAAATCAATAAAGTGCCAACCGAATTGAGTTGTATTTAAAAGATCAGTTTGAGTCGCAATAAAATTGTATATCCTGCTGGATATCTCTTTGATATTTTCACAAGGCATTATGGCGTAGCATCGATGGGTCATAACATACCCCGAAGATGTTTTTGTTTAAACACAAACTCATCAATGTCAGACTGATTATCTTTGCCCACTGCAACCTGTCCAGGAAAGACTTGACCATGATTACGAGTCCAAGAATTTGTGTATTTGACATTCAGCACATCTGGTTCGTGTAGAAACGCATAAGAATGACCTATGTTGTGCTCTTTGGTAAAGGCCACTATACGATCAAAATCGCCAATATTCAATGCACTCACTGTGGTCCAGGTATTCAAATCTTGTATGCCCATATTTTTATAGATCATTAAATTTTTATAAAAACGATCCCACTTGATGGGCCAGCGTACAAGGTCGTGTACTTGTTCAAGCCCGTCCAGACTGACTGTGACTGTAACGTGTATGCCACGTTTCAATAGATCTTCAATTTCTGTGATAATCAGCGAGCAGTTGGTGTTGATTCTAACACTTTTGACATTGTCAGGAATATTTGCAAGTATATATCTATAATTTTTACTGGCACTGGGTTCGCCTCCGCTGATGTCTAGATGCACTATTCGATCCAGAGGCAAATTCCAAAACTTTTCACTATTGTCAATGACATAATAATCTCTGGGCTGTATACTTAAACTCCCAATCTTTGTGCTATGCCAAGGATCGCAGGTCAAACAGGCACTGTTGCACACATTGTCTAGTACCCCGCCCACAACCAAATAGTCCCTTTGTGTCTGACGTTGATGAAACTTGATGCTATTTAATCTGATGCTGGTACCATCAAATTCTTCTGTTTGTTTACAACGAGCACATTCTTTAGGGAATCGATCAGCGGCCATCAATTCTTTGACGTGTACCAACCAATCACTGTTATTCATTTGTTCCAGACTGGTGAATCGCGGAGGCATGACCATGTGCCCGCAACGAGCAACAGATCCGTTGGTGTTAAATCTTACAAAATGGTCTAGTCTAGGACACTGCATAAATCTCGCGAACGCTGTATTACTTCTTGGTAGATATCTGGATACTTAGCCTGCAAAGTTTTTAATATGGTAGAAAACGATACTGTTCTGCCAAGCAAATCCTGGGTCAGCACTTTGTCAATTTGACAATAGAATTGTATCTTGGGGTGATCCAAATCTATACCAGGATTGATTGCTGATGATGGGTTACTGATTTCGGGTACAAGTTCCTGTAACTGCATCAATGGACTAATTTTGATCTTGGGCTGTGCAAATCTTTGTAGATTGACCAACCAATGAAACTGTGGACAAAAGTGTCGATTCAAAAACAAATGATTTTGCACCAAGGCGATTGTGGTCTTGGTATCGTAATCAGGATTGTGATTTAAAAATGTCTGTAGTCCGGTGAAGAATCTTTCAACTGGATCACGAACAAATATTTCCACTTCAGTGAGTTGGCTCAGTTCCTCTTGGGCCAATACTCTATATCCTTTTTTGTACAAACTGGTACTGCCATTTTTGAATATAGGATAGACATACCGCTGTGAAGGTACTATTTCTAATACTTCACAGCGGTCAGGAAAAATAATGTTATCAAGTTGTGATAACACCAAATACCTTAAGTTGTCTTACGATTGCGTATCATTGCCAAGATGTCGGCCGCTTTGTCGCTGGTTGGCTTGGCGGCTGTCACAACTGGCGCGACAGCTTCTGCTGGCTCATCATCAACATCAAAAGGAGGAGTTGTATCAACAACTGTCAACTTGGGTGCTGTTGCTGCCGGAGCAGATACTGCTGGTGCAGACTCACCACGATCGCTGCCACCAAAGCCTGCAGGCTTGAAGTATTGGCTCCAACGATCTGGATCATATGGCTGGCCGTCAACCGAAGCTTCGAACATTTCTTTGATGACCTTGAGTTCAACCTCACCGGGACGCTTGGGCAAGAAATCTGCCAAGTTGTACAAACCAAATTGATCAATGGCGCCTTGTTCTTGACTGGTCAGTGCCGACTCTTTACGTGCCCAAGTGCTGGTGCTGTAGTCAGCATAGCCACCTTTGCTGGTTTTCTTGATTGTAAAATCAAGACCACCGGTGTAGTCGGTTGGTAAGTTTTCCATGTCTGGGTCCATTAAGGCGTTCTTGATCAAGTTAAAGATCTGTGGGCTGATGATGAAACGACGGATTGGATTCTCAGGAGTCTTATCATCGCTGAGAGGATTGTCACGCACAAAACCTTGGAACAAGTATGATTTCTTTTTCCAATACTTACGACCCATATCTTCCAATGCTGGGTCTTTGAACCAGGTGCGTACTTCTGCCAACACTGGACAAGCGTCACCCCACATTTCAACGCAAGGAACTTGCACAATGACGGGCTTGCTGTCTGCTTGACCTTTGATGCCAGCAAATGGCAATTTGATCATTGCACGTTCAATCCAGAAAAATGAGTTTTTGTTGTCTGCGTCAGGTAGGAAGCGTACTCGGGCTGTTGAGCCTTCTGCAATGTTCCAGTGAGCGTAAATGGCGTTATCGCCTTGACTTTGACCGCCGCCTTGACCGCGACCTTGTTGAGCTTGTAGTTTTGCGCGAATTTCTGCTAAAGATGTTGCCATGATGATTTCCTTTATAAGTTAAGATGGTCTTTTAATGCCTAGATATACTCTAGCACCCTGCTAGTGTATAACAAATGTATTTATGATGTCAAGCAATTTTTTATATTTTTATTCCAAAGCCATTTGCTCAAAATGCTGTCGGTTATGTTCGAAAACTGGCATCATATCTATGTGCATCTGCTGTAGTTGGGACATACTCATTTGTGCCAGTCTATCAATTTCGAGTTGGATGGCAGCAAGTCTATCACGACAGTTTGATACTAAATCATAGCTTTCATTGATCCAAGGCGAAAAAGTTTGGAATCCAATGTTCTGTAGATGTGCCAGACTGTGCTGTCCATTCAACAACAAAAATGGTTTACCCAAGTGAAAGTTCTTTACAGTTTTTTCCGTAAAGAAACGATTGCTGTGTACATCGGTTTCTGCAACAACTTCTAAAAAATATGTTTGGTAATGATGGTGTATATCATCCAGGGCCTTTTGGTACAATACTGATCCATACCCGGATTCATAATCTATGACCCGGCCACCGTGTTGGGCGAACCAATCATAATCATCTTGAAATGCGTTGGCAAATCTATGATTATAGTGTACAGCACCACTATTAAAACTCAGTAGGCTGGTATCACTGTGGTGCGTTGCTAGGTGTTGATATAACTTTAATCTGAACATATCAGATCTTCCGTACATGGCACAGAATCGTTTGTTGAACTGATTGCTGGCCAAGGGCAAATCTTTGATTATGGCATAAGTCTGTCCTGACCACATGGATACTGCATCAAGTTCTAAATGTGTGGTGTGGGGAATGTAAAGATTTTCATACCCGTATATGTAACAGGATTTATCGTTTAGGTTGAGATCATCAATGACCTGTTTGATTATTTCTATCATGCCAGTGAATCGAGCATTTACTCCATCCCTGATCATGAATATTAATTTATGATTTTTATATTGATTGATAGTGTATAGAAATTCATTTACACCTTCAAATTGATAGTTACGATTCGTTAACCAATCTAAATTGACAAACACCAGGTCATCAATAACAAAAATTACTTGATCAAAGAACTGTTCCGAGATTGCTTTGAGTATTCTGTTGACTGGCTGTGTATTCATAGAAATGTGTTTGATTGTTGATTAGTCTGGGCAGTAGTTGATGATACAAAGACTTGATATCACGATCTGCAAAAGACTTTATTGAATCTACTATTAATTTATGACTATGCCCTATGCTAGAGGAACTTATTAGATCTTCAACAGGAAATATATCTTCAAAGCAGTCAAAGCCTGCATCACGTAGCCAAGTGTATATTTTTGGATTGCCGTTGACAATAAAAGGTCTGAGTCCGATGATGGGCTTGAAGGTTTTTTCGCTAATGAACCAACTGTGGTTGGCAAATTGTGTTTCACTCACTATGTTAATAAAAGAACGTTGCCAAATGCCAATTTGGCCAAGACTGTATATATCGTTGGGTATTCCAATATCGCCAACCACGTCATTGGCCCCGGTGTTGAGATAATCTGCATCCACATCGTTGACTGTGTATGGTGATCCTCCCAGTGTGGTACAACCAAGATTGATTATACCTGCTTGCTCAAAAGCTTCTACCAGTTCTACTCTGTGTGTATGTGGTTTGCGATTGTAATTTAAAAATAAAAAATCAAATTGAGTTGGCAACAGGTCTTGGTATTGGTACTGTTTGAAATTTTGTTCACAGGCCACAGCCCAAAAATCATATTTGATATCGCCGTATCCAAATACTGAATGTTCCCACTGGAAGCTCAATGGATCAGTTAGACTACAGATTATTGTGCGTAGCGGTGACCGCTGATTAATCCATTCAGCAACTGAACTGGGTTCATACCAGCTTGGCACTACCACTGCTGTGGTTCCAGAATATTTTTTATCAAGTTGCTTGGCTACACTATCAACAACTGCTCGTTCTAATCGTCCGGCTGCCCAACGAGGATTGAATCCGCCGTAAAGAATATGACAACGACCGACTTGACCAGTTTCTGCCCAATCAGGTAGCATGGTTTATCGTAGTCCTGCCAATGTCCTTAAAAGGGCTAGGCTGTCTACACTTTCTTGAGTGGGTTGTATTTGAGGAACAGGTGTAGCAGGTGCCACAGTTTGATTTGGCACAGGTGGTTGTTCTGGGGTGGTAGGTGGTTGTAATGCTGTACGATACTTGGCAGCCAGTTCTGGACTGTATTCGTCTAACCAAGATAAAATTTTGACTCTGGCATCAGCTTCGGGACCTTGTTCGGCAGCAAGTTCTTTGAACTCACGTTCTAAATCTTCATCACCAATAATGTCACCCATGGTGGCAATGGCATTCAGTCCATCTTGTCCAACTTCCAACGGAGCCTTCATGATCTCGTCAAGATCATAATTTTCATCTTGGGTATCAGGTGTGTCCCAAGTATCTTCATCAACTTGATGATTGGCCCACAAGGCAAATTCTTCTGCCATGGTAGTTTCCATTGCAGCCTGTTCTTTTTGATATGCACGATAAACATAAGGTAATGCTTCGTTGAAACGATCGTCATAGACTTTCTTAACAAAACGTTCACGCAGACGATCCACGTCCACTGTTTCCTCTACTGGTGCTTCGGGAATCCAAGATTCAAAATAAGCTCGATAACCACGTGCGCCGCGCATGGTACGCAACATACGTTTGTCTTGGTCATAGTGTTTCAAAGCACTGTGAACCATGTCCTGTGTTTCACGATCTTCAAACTGTCGGCGACGAGCACCTGCAACAAAATGCTTCATGCTGGCCATTTCTTTCATGAGTTCAGTGATATGTTGTCCTCGTTCATCGTGTAGGACACCACCTTCACTGATGTGACGAGCTTGAGCACGGGCATAGTCTAAGTTTTTGTAATCCATTAAGAAACGCTCACCGCGGTGTGTTTCAAGATAAATGCTTTCAATTTTTCTAGCACGGGCTCCACGCTTTTCTGGATCGATGTAGTCGCTGTGTTTGACACGTATGGTAACTGGTCCACGATCTTCGTAGCTGTTGATACGGCTACCATACATGCTTTCGTTGATCACCTGTTCTACACTTTCAGCAACATTGACTTCGCTGGAAGTATAAGTTGAGTCTGCCTTGCTTTGCTGTTTGATGGCATTGATATCTAAGTTACTGCGTGTGATGTCGCGTGTGTCAAAAGTCAACATATTTCTACGTGCAAAACCGCGTAGATTACGCAAGAAGTCAAACCATTCTGTGGACTGCTCGTCTAACAATTCATCTGTGATGTTTTGCCCATAGTACACTTTCAAACTGTCATTGTCGATAAGACTTAGTGTAACATTACCAAAATTTGTGCCATCTTTGCTGATATAGTCAAAGTTGAAAAATCTGGCTTTTGCAGGGTCTGTTGTGGCTTGCCCTTTTTCGTCACCGATGTTGATGTTTTCAAATCTACTGCGGATTTTGTCAAACAAGTTTTCTGATATCTTTTCTATTTCACGCATGGCGGTATCCGTTAATTATTAGTGTATTTAGCCCATTGTCATTATGAAAGGCATTGGTTCCAAATACTCTTCTGTACTATCACGCATGGTTTCGTCCAACTTGGGGTCATAGCTTTGTAGTGTTTGTAGCATACGCACACACAACAACATGCTCATGACCAAGTCGTCTGTTTCACCAATCTTGGCTGCATAGCTGGTGCCGTGGGCTACAAATGTCTTTAGCTCAGAAATCAAATTCTTGCTAGCAATATGTAGTTTTCGATTTTCAACAAGGCTTTTGAATTTGGCGCATACAGCAATTTTGGATTTATTGGTTGTGGTAAAACCTTTTCTATGACCCCTAGGTTGCCCAACCCGGTGTGGCTCGCTAAGGAATATGCCCTTGAGATTTTCTTCGCCAATTTCGGCGATGCTGATCAAAGCCGCTTCGCCCAAGGTGTTGTTTTCCACACTGTAATAGGCATCAGTTTCTGATCCTGTGACTTCAAACAGGTACTGTAGAATTTCGCTTAGAATAGCCACTTGTCGTTGTATAGGTGTCTTGTTGTGTTGCCATTCGCCAATCTGCTTCATTTCGGGCAGTTGTAGAATCTGTATGGCAGCAGGATCGCCGCCGGTGCCTAAACTAGGATCAAGTCCCACTAGGTAAGTGTGCCCTTTTGAGGGTTTTTCGTACCAACGTACCTGCCCTTGACGTAGTACCGGATCAATTCCGGCCATTTCAATCAAGGTGGTGGCATTGATCAAGGTCTCGTCGTAGATCAAGAACTCGCAGCCGTGTTCACGACGGAAGCGATCTTCACCAATGCGCCCTATTTCGTCCTTCATCCATTGTTCGTCACGATCTGGATGTTCGTCCCACGAAGCCTGAAAACCTCTGAATCCGTTGACGCCCAGTTCAGTGTCGTTGCCATACTCATCCAGACGCTTTTGACTACCTTTCCAGATCAAAGCAAATTGGTCTTCGTCTGAGTTGGGTGTGCTAGTAATAATGGCTTTACCACCAGTGCTGAGAGTGGGCGATATACTAGTCCAGAATTCTTTGGCAATGGTAGGTCGAACGAATGCAAACTCGTCACAGTACAGGAGTGTAATACTCATACCACGTCCTGTTGTTTCAGTTGTGGTCTGACTAACAATACGACTGCCGTTTTCAAATTCGATTGAGCCTTTGTTGTAACTGGTGGCGCCTGCTCTGATATGATCCGGACACAACTCATAAGCGTACCGAATTCGTTGCATGATTTCCTGTGCTCCTGTATACTTGTGAGCGGCAATTAAGATTGTGGAGTCGGGTTTGAACATGGCGTACCATAACAGATAGCCGGCGGCACTGGTGGTTTTGCCTGTTTGTCTGGGCATCAAACTGACACTGAATCTGTAATTGTGGTAAGTATCTATCAAGCGTTTTTGAAAATCAAAAGGGTGATACACCATTTTGCCACGTGTAGGATGTTGTATGTAGAAGTAGTTGTCTAAGAAATACTGAGGACCAGTCGCAGGATCGGCACATCGCATGAAATCCCGGATCTGCTCTTCGGTCCAATTGGTGGCTCGGTAGGCCGGCTTGACTAATACTGTTTCTAATTGTGATGCCATATAAATATATTTAACATGAATTGCTTGTTACTCAATAAAGACTATACTCCTATTTCTATACTTCCATTGAGTATAGTGAACTGGCAACACGCAATTAAATTGCACTTCTTGGATAGAATAACTATTTTAGAAAGTTACCAACAACACGTGGCTCGTAGTGCCAACTTGGCCATACACTATCCTGCTGTGGCTGTGACCAATCATTACTTCAACAATAAGAAACGGGTCAAGTTCAGTAGACAAAACATGTATCTACGTGACCTGTTTACTTGTGCTTACTGCAATGAAACATTCAACTATCAAGATCTAACCATTGATCATGTAGTACCACGTGCATTGGGTGGCCGTACCAATTGGGAAAATGCTGTCACTGCCTGTAAATCTTGCAATCACCGGAAAGGCGACAAGACACATATGAAACCCAAGGTGTTGCCTTATCGTCCCGAGTACTGGAGTTTGGTCAGCAAGTGGCGTAGTCGGCCTGTGCGTATCGAACATCCATCGTGGTATCAATACTTGGGCATTGAACCTTACGAAGGTTAACGAGCTCCACCTGTGCCCCATAGGGCGAACCAAGCAGGAGTGCCCGGTTTAATGCCTTGTTCACGCATTATCCGGGCTTTTTCATTTTGAGGATTGTCTTGTTGCCATGCAGGTAAGTCTGTAAAGTTGCGCCTAGGAGCTTCTTCTCCACGGGCTATTTGAAAGATAGGATCATTCGCATCCAACACCGCATTGTCGTAGCCCTGTTCGTTTTCAGCTAGGCCAAAGTCCGATCTAGTGAATCGTCGTTGTTTCATATCGGAGGTTCGCCTGTGAGGTACGGAAGGCTGAACCAAAGTTGGAACCATTGTGGTGTACCGGGTTTGATATTGTTCTCTTTCATGAGCTCGGCATTTTTGGTGCCTGTGGCGCTGATGTTACTACCAGCCTGACCACGGTATTCGCTCCACTGGGGTGTTGATACCCCAGCTAGTCGAGTTATATCCGTTAATGGATCAGTCGGAGGCATTGGCGCCGCACTTTTTGCGTTTGGCATTGGTCAATGCACCAAAGTCCACAGGCCATTCTGCTCCAGGTGCCAGTTCTTTGGCACCAGCAGGGAAAGCATACTTGACACCTGCGGCCTGTTCAATTTGTGCAATGGGCAAACGGAACTTGGTCAAGTCATTGCCCAGGTTGGGATATGGCTTGGTGTGTGGGAAGGCCCACCCAGCGATTTCATTTGTTTGGTTGTTGACAACAATCTTGTAAAAGCCGTGTGGTACCACTACACCCGATCCAATTTTGGGATCTTGTGCATTGTATACACCGCCTACATAGACCGTGTATGATTGGTTACGTTGTACAGCCCAACCACGTACTGAAGTTTCTAACAGTTTCCAAATACCACGATTCAACGAACCAGCCTGTGGGCTCATGTTGGTCATCAAGAAACTTTCGAATTCTACTTGGACGTCCCAGCTGAGGTCTCCGTCTGGGGACATATGACCTTTGTCGTAGCCGGTGCCGGCGTAGTCGTCAGGGCGAGCTCCATTAGGGACTGATTGATCAGCAACAAAAGCGTTAGTACGAGCAACACAGCCCAGTGCATTTTGGGGTAAGAGTTCATATGTTACATACTTGGGTAATTTGGCGGCAGCATCATATCCAACCAGATATGCTTGTCGACAAATGGGTTGTACACCTGCAGTCTGTGGAAATCCATAGGGTGCGTGTACACGACAGGTCTGTGGGTCTTGTGGTGGTCGTTGTGTCCAGGCCTGTGCTGACACCGTGGCCAGAAGTAATACTAGAGCTAGAAAATTTTTCATTGTTGATCCTTTATTGAGTTTGATATGTGTCTGCAAAAATGTCTTTTTTGACTGGGCCGTAATCACCGGGTCCATGTCTGACAATGACATCTTCGCCGGCCTTGTAGTTCAAATCACCCCAAGTGGCATGTATAACGCCGTCATGGTCAGCCAGCTTGGCCAGCTTGGTTACACCACCTTTGGGTGTTCCGGTGCCATTACCGTTGTCGTCATACTTGCTGTGAAAGTTTTCAGGATCCAAGGGCCAAAACTCGCCTTTGGGCCCAGGTCCCATGATATAGTGTCCGGCCTTGTGCGGCACAGGACCTTCTAATGTTTTTGTAACTCCATCGATGTCAGCAATGGTATAAGGTACTGGGATTGATTTTTTCGAAGTTTGAAACGCACCGTTTTTAAACCATTCATCATCGACGATCGGTGCCGCCTCTGCTTCAGAAATCAAATCTGAGTATTGTCGAAAGAATTTAGGATCCATATTACTTGGCTGCGTTTTTCCACATGGCTGCTGCGGCAATTCGCTTACCTTTTTCGCCACCACCAGCGGCTTTGGCCACTTTGTCGAAGCTCTTGCCTGGCTTGCCAATGTCTCCACCTGCCTGAGCTTTTTTAACCAAGCTAGATTTTTCACCCTTGCTCATACCTGCACTGGGTTTGGCTGCTTCATACATGCCCGAACATTCTTTCATGCCGTGTACCGGACACTTTTTGCCTTTGTCTGTGTGATTGCACTTTTCAGCTTCAACCATCTTGATAGCTTCTAGCATCCGGCTCAATGACTTGGGCATTTCGATACCTTCACGGCGTATGGCCATGGCATTGTCTCTGCCGCGGTCTGTGCTGTACTGTTCTTTTTCACGATTCAAATCCGTGCCTTGATGCATGATAGTATCAATGTTTTCAACTTCTTCATCCGGTGTATTGGCGTATTGACCTTCACGCTCTTCTTCTACTGCTTCTTCCGGACCTGCTTGAATAACAACTGCCTTGGGTTCGTCGTGACTATGGCCACCCATGCCGGCCATCTTCAACATCTGTGCCAGTTCTTCTGCGGCTTCTCCATCAGCAGTCACACTCAATGTTCGACGACCAGTTTTGGTATCCATGCTAGAGTTGATGCTCATGCCAGACTCGGCTTCTTCATGACCCATGGAGCTGAATGGACTCATTTCTGGTCCGCACTCGTCAACTTTTTCTTTTTCTAAATCATTCTTGCCTTTGCCGTCTGCGGCAAATGCTGGAACTTTTTTACCGTCAACAGTCTTCATTGGCATTTTGCCTTCTTTGACTGGAAATTCTTCATCGCCAACTTTGAAACTGTCTTTGCCAGCCTCTTTGGCCTTTTCATTTTTAAAATGCATGACTCCGGCGCCTTCTTCGACATCGTCGTCTTTTTTAGACTTGATCATGTCTTCGTCAACAGTGGCTTCTGACACTTTGTCACGTAGCATTTTAAAATCTTCTGAATCTAATTTGCCATTCTTGTTTTTATCCAATTTCTTTTGACCACCTTTGAGGCTTTCACTTAGACCGGCTAGACGTGCCAGCTCGTCAAGTTCTTCCTTCATGGTATCACGCTTTAACTTGTCCAACATCTCTGCATCGCTTGGATGTCCAACAACTTTATTAACTGCGCCGGCTACCGCCTTTGCACCGTGGGCAATGGCACTGCCTGCACGTTGCATCATGCCTGGCGGCTTGGGTGCTGGTGCCGGTGGGTTTAATGCAGGTTGCTTGGCAGCGTCTGTCAACTGCTTCTTGCTGAACTTGTGCATTTCTACACTGTCACGCAATTTGTCTGTCATGCGTCCAGACTTTTTAAATTCTGCTATATCGGCCTGCAGTTCCATCAAATACTCATCCACTGTCTGATGTTGTTCTTTCATCATTTCAGCAAAGTTGATGCTTTCGGCTACACCTTTTTTTGGAAGGTACTTGTCTTTGATACGACCTTTTTCTTCTTCATCAGCACCTTCACGGCCTGCGGCTTGTAATTCTTCAAAACCTTTTTTAGTGTACTTCTTGATACCAATGTGGCGTTGTAAACCATTTTCTTTAACAGGATAGCGTTTGCCGTCCACTTCGAATTCTTTTTTGCCGGCATCTTTGGCTGCGTCTAGTGCACCTGAAAACTCATTGCCTTCTTCCATACTATCGTGATAGTGGTCCCAAAACTCACGAGGATCATTCAGCAGACTACTATGTGTATCATGGAAATCATCATAGTCCATGCTTTGAGCATCAGCAATCAAATCTTGCAACATTTCGGGGTCGTGGATGCCATGCCATGGCTCTTCGCCTTCAAACTGTGATTTCTTGGGACGACCACGACCACGCTTTTCGCCAGTGCTAGATGTAGTCTCTGCGTCATCAGAACGTTCGCCACCATAACGCTTGCTGGCGTGATGACGAACACCAGTCTTGGTATATTCTTTTTCGCCGGTGTGCGTGGGTTCTCTAGTACCAGGTTTGGTGGTACGGAATTCAGCACCTAGATTATTCCAATCGTTGGCTTCTGCAAACTGTTGTGCAAGACGTGCTTCAACTCGAGCAACCCCTGCTAATACGCTACCACGAGCTTCCACACTCTCATTGACGGTCTTGGCTGATGTCTGTTCAACCGGTGCCTGTTTTGGTGTCAGGGCATCTAGTTTGCCAAGGATGTTATAAATGTTGTCGTGTTGGTTGCTCATGATTATTTTCCTCTTGGTGTGGTATTGGGTTTCAACACACTCTTTGTGTTTTGGGGGATGTCGTTTGTGGTCTTACCATCTGCTTCGCTCTTGGCTGCAAACTCATAAGTGCGAGCTGATAATTCTTTCATTAGGCTTGATACACGGCCTTGTCCTGCAATGTCGCCTTGTGCTTCTGTTTTGTATTCAGGTTCTGTCAACACAGGGCCTTGATTGTCAATGCGTTCTTGCACCATGTCTTCTTGTTCCATTTGATCACGTGTGTAAACACAAATACATTCTGGATCAATCTGTCCACGTGTGGCAATGATCTGTCTCATCTGTGCAGTGGTGGTAGGGTAAGCAACCGAGACTTCCATCAAGTAGCACTCGCAAGGTCCCCACTTGGGAAACTCTCTGTGTTCTTGAATGGGCAGACGTTTTGGAGTACTGATGTTCTCAACTTGGTAAGTGTCCAAGGCACTGCGAATACGGTCCATGACTTCGCCTGTGGGCTCCAAGCCGGCAATTTTTACACGAAACTCATAGACTTTATTGAGCTGGGCAATGTAGGTCTGAAATGATTGCATATGATAATCCTAATATATTCTATTTATTCATTTTTGTTTGTTTTGGTCTGCAGGGCGATTTAATATCTGCTGTAGCAGTGCATTTCGATCCAAAACAATACCTTTTCCTTCAACTGGTGCTTCTTCGCCTTTGGCAGCGGCCTGTTCCCGTTGAAAGTCTAGTCGTTGTTTACTGAGTTGTAGCTGAATCATCTTCAGCTTTTTGTCCATTTTTGCTGTTTTGGCTGTGATAGCATGACCCAATAGTACGCCCGCTGTTTGTAATATAGTGCCAGCAAATCTGCTGTCTACATTCATACCCAAGTCGATCAGGTCTCGATAACTGCTTTGTGCCATGTCGGCCAAGGCATCTAACTCTTGATCTCCGGCGTCCAGGTCTCTGACCATGGGCAAGGCAGCATCAATCTTGTCTATGGCTTGGTTAACTTGTTCAATTACTTCTTGATTTTCTTCTATGGTGGCCTGTGCTTCGGCTATCTCTTCAGGCGAGTATTCGGGCAAGTCAAACAGGGCTTCTAATTTCTTGGTCATGTAGATATTTACCGGCCGCCATTGGCAAAAATATCCTTTTCTGTGACCACTCTAAAAGTCATACCTTGTGCTTTGCACCAGGCCCTGGCTGCTTCCCACTTGCACATATTGAGTATGGCTGCGGCTTGATCTCTTGTGCTTCGGGCCGACTCCATGGTAGTCTGCTGGCTGGGTTTGATCTCTACCACTTCGGCGTGTTGTGCACCACCTTTATCCACGTAAATGATCAAGAAATCAGGCACATATATGGTCATTTTGTTGGTAAAAGGATTGCGATAATTGATATGAATACTTTCGCTGGCCCATTGCAGTATGGCAGGGTTAAGATCGCAAAAACGCATAAAAGTATTTTCCCAACCCGAACGATAGTGCGGAGTTTTCTTACCTATGTATTTCTCCGCATTTATGACCTGATAAAAACCGTTGGCGTATTTGCTCATGGTAAGATAGTTCTTGTCACATAAGGATTGGTCACAGGAGTGATAGATACTCCCAGTAGACTACTACCCACTCTGTTTAAATTTAAAAACAGTGCAAGATATTCATTGAGATCGCCAGGTGGCAGTTGTGAGAATTCTTGTAGTCTAACCATGGGATCCACTTGTTGACTTAGGCTAGTGTAGATCACTGCGGCCGCAAGTGCCTGAGCAGATTCTACATTGTCTGTTACTCGTTCAAAGAAACTGACAATGGCATCATTGGCGTCAGGAGTAATATTGTAGTCGCCGGTAAAAAAGTTGTTGAAAAACTGTCCCGTTGTGCTGTAGTTGTTGACCAGGTAACTGGGCGATTGGAGGTTGCTGGGATTGCTCATGATTAATTAACCAAATGCTGTGTCTTGATTTGATGCGTCCGGTGGCGGTACATCATTGGCCGCTGTCATAGTAAACGGATCTTGATACATCTCTGTTTTTGCTAGCACTGTTCCATCGGCGTTGTCAAGTGGCAGTGCAGGACGATCTGAGAATGGTGCGGTGGTGTCTGCAGCCGATGCTACACTTTCTCCATTGCTGACTATGCCATTACTGGGTGTTTTATTACTGAAATTTTTATAGAGCTTGTCTGACACCTTGATGCCCGGCACCCCTGACAAGTTGTTGTTGTTTATGCCAAGACCTTGATCGGCCAGTGAGTATTCTTGAGAACCTTGTGCCACTCTACTTGCAGTGGGCACACTCATGTTGCTGTTGGGATTGGGTTTGAGTATGGCACCAACCAATGCCGCAGTGGCAATGCCAGTCACTTCTGATCTAGCAATCTTGCCAAAGTTGGCACCTTTGTTGTTGTTGTATGACTTCCATGCCTTGACTGCGGCCTGACCAAAGTTTCCGTTTTGAATATCATCAAATACCTGTTCACCAGTTTCAAGAATGCCCCCGGCGCCAAGGATGCCTCTGGCACCAAACGGACGATTACGAGCATGATAGTTGCCATTGGTCTTGGCCAGGCCACCGGAAAGAATTGGACTTTGACTTTTGTCGTAGTGCAGGTCAGCAAAGCCAGGCACTGTGTTTTGTGTGGTTGTACCAAAGTAATATTTTATACTTTCATAACTGACCGTCATGGTATGTTCAAGAGTGTTGTTTTCACCTGTA